>ENA-OQNI01000086-OQNI01000086.1-human-gut-metagenome-genome-assembly--contig:-NODE-86-length-146119-cov-8.859239_pt1 | contig 146119 bp, 120 predicted proteins | sample MGYA00242627_ERZ504876 | MGnify/ENA primary metagenome ERZ504876 (study PRJEB26092, sample SAMD00036386) | human gut metagenome | host: Homo sapiens | study: EMG produced TPA metagenomics assembly of... | reverse complement strand
GAGATAATTTGTAATTTCAGAGGATTCGTAACATATTGGGTATCAATTATAACAAAAATCCTGCTTCCCATAAGAAGTGGGTGGGGAAATTATGTACCTTTATCTAAGCTTAAATGAAAGAGCCGTGTTTACGTACATTCGCATCAGTTTAGGAGATCATTACAACATGTATACCCCCTTTATCAACTTTTAGAATGAACATATTGCAAACCAATCTGTTATATATCAAATGATAAAACAAAATTTAAATAATAAAAAATATGACAATCGCTTATATACGTACATATTCAAATAAACAACAAACAGAGAGCCAGAAAAACGCAATCGAACAATTTGCAAAAGCAAAAAAAATTGAGATTGACAAATGGTTGAAAGATGCTAAAAATTCTTCCAAAGAGAAAAACCGACTCGAAGACGTAATAAAAAATTTACAAGAAGGCGATATTCTTATCGTCGCCGATGTCACTCGACTCAGCAGGAAACTAATGGAGATAATGCATTTGATTTTGTTGTGTATTGAAAAGAAAGTGGCACTTTACTGTATCAAGGAAGGTTATTCATTTGAAGATAACGTGAACAGCAAGACGTTGGCATTTACATTTGGGCTTGTTTCTGAGATTGAAAGCAAACTTATTTCTGCCCGTACGAAAGAAGCATTGACAGCCAGTAAAAACAAAGGAACAAAATTAGGACGTCCTTTGGGAAGCCCCAAAACCGAATTTCTCCTTTCCCAGAAAAGCCAGATCGAAAGAGAATTGAAAGAAGAAAATGCAACATATGCCGAATTAGCCGATTATTATAAGGTTTCTTTAAGCGGTTTCAAGCGCTTCATTCGGGAAAATATACCGAACTTACCTTCAAGAAGGAAAAAGAAAAACGATACCGAATAAATATAAAAAGCGGGATTTTTAGATATACTTAAAGATAATTACGATTATGTTTAATAAGATTGTTGAATTTCTTTTTTGCGCAGACATAATAAAAACCCCGAAAGTTAGACAAAAAACTTTCGGGGTTCATTATATGACATATTTTCTTTTATCAAATAAATCTTATCCGATCTATTATTTATTCATTTCTGCTTCAATAGCTTCTAATTCCGGCCCCATGTTCAGATTGTAATAGATACCTCTCAAAGCGATCATGTTGTCCATTTTTTCAGGTTCAGCTTCATGAGCTTTTTTATAATAAGGAAGAGCTTTTTTGAACAAATCTTTTGCCATGCTTAATTCCTCCTGGTATTTCTTACTATCATTAATCATATTGGCTTCGCTTAATTTGTTCACTCCTTGATTGTAATAGATACGACCAATGTTAGAAAGCGCATCTGTCAAATTCGGATCTTTTTCTAAAGCAATCTGGAAATTCTTTTCAGCATTGGCATAATCTTTTAATCCGGTTTCATAAACACGTCCCATTACATTGTAAAGGTTTGCATCATTTGGATTTTTCTGGATTGCAACATTCAACATTTCCAATGCTTTTTCATTTCTATTGGAATAGATGTATGTATTGATCAAGTTATTCAAGAAGAATGCCGAATCTGGAAAAACCTGCATGCCTTCTTCGAATGTTTTTTCCAACATAACAGAATCCTGAGCAGTTCTTGCCTCTCCGTATTCGTAGCAAAGATACTGATAAACATCATATTGACGATAAGGAGTATTTTTAGCACGTTCCAAAGCGGCAATAGCCAATCTGGAATCTTTAGCTAAAGAAGCTGCTGCTGCTGCATAGAACTGAACTGTCATGAATGTAGAGTCTTTTTCCGCAGTCTGAGTCCCTGCGAACATTGGCAGTTCGGATATTTCTACATATTGGTTGAAGAAATCGTATGCTTTTTTATACTCTTGTTTATCGAAATAATATGCACCACCATTGAACAGATATACATGGTTTGCGCTCAAGATACTTTTGATATCTTTTGTGTATTTAGGTTTCACTTTACCTTTTTCATTAGGCAACTGATCCAGTTCGTAGGCTTTCTGGAAATAAGGTAAAATACCATACAAAGCTTCGTACATAACCGGCTCGTTGGGTTGCTGTCCCAGAATTTGTTTAGCTCTTTCAGCATTGAACTGCTGATCTTCGATAAAACCTGCTACATACCAAGTTTTAGCATCGTCTTTAGTTTCCGGATTTTCCAACGCTCCTTTGATCAAGGTTCTGGCTTCTCCGAAATCTGCGTTACTTCCTTTCGCAATACTCTGTGCCTCGTTCACAACTTTTTTCTGTGCGAAAGAGGCAGATGCTGCAACACATAGTGCAACTGTCAATAATACTCGTTTCATTTGTGATAGTGATTTGAGATTAATATTTCTATTTGTTTAAATTATTCCTCAGTTGTTCCTTCTGTATCGTCCGCATTTTCATTGCTTTCGACATCATCAGAAACATCTTCGAAATCGGTATTCTCTATTGGATGTTCATGAATTGCCGCATCTTCTAAAGCTTCACGCTGTGCTTTTTCTTCAGCGATCTCTTCTTCGGTCTGTGACAGCACTTTGCATACAGAGGCGATTTCGTCATTACGTTTTCCTAAATTAATCAGGCGTACCCCTTGTGTTGCACGTCCGATGACATTCAGATCGGATACCTTCATACGGATTGTGATACCGGATTTATTAATGATCATAATATCGTTTTCCTCCGTAACATTCTTGATGGCAACCAGTTTACCGGTCTTTTCCGTAATGTTGATGGTTTTGACACCCTTACCTCCGCGATTCGTAATACGATAATCTTCGATATTAGAACGTTTGCCGTAACCTTGTTCGGACACAACCAGTACAGTTTCTTTTTCTTTGTCCTTAATGCAAACCATTCCTACAACTTCGTCGTTAGAATCGTCATCAAGTGTCATACCTCTTACACCGGATGCTGTACGGCCCATAACGCGCACTGCATTTTCATGGAAACGGATAGCACGTCCGTTACGGTTTGCAATCAGAACTTCATTATTGCCATTTGTCATACAAACTTCGATCAGACCGTCGTCTTCACGTAATGTGATGGCATTTACACCATTCTGACGAGGACGAGAATATGCTTCCAGTAACGTCTTCTTGATCACACCTTTCTTTGTACAGAACAACAGATAGTGCGAATTAATAAACTCGGTGTCTGTCGTCAGCTTCTTTACGCGAATGAAAGCGTTGACCTTGTCATCCGGTTCGATGTTCAACAAGTTCTGGATCGCTCTACCCTTTGAGTTCTTCGCTCCTTCCGGAATTTCGAACACTTTCAACCAATAACATTTTCCTTTTGCCGTAAAGATCAGCAAGGTAGCATGCATGGAAGCCGGATAGATATATTCTACAAAATCTTCGTCACGCGTTTCAGAACCTTTGGCCCCTACTCCGCCGCGTCCCTGAGCACGGAATTCACTAAGCGGCGTACGCTTGATGTATCCCATGTGGGAGATGGTAATGATCATCTCATCATCTGCATAGAAGTCTTCAGGATTGAGTTCTTCGGAGGCATAAACGATATCTGTTTTACGTTCATCTCCGTACTTGTCCTTGATTTCCTGCAACTCGTCTTTGATGACTTTCATACAAAGATCGTCATTTTCTAGAATTTCCTTCAAATATGCGATTAATTTTTCGATTTCTTCATACTCTGCACGAAGTTTATCCTGTTCCAGGCCAGTTAACTGGCGAAGTCTCATTTCTACAATGGCACGAGACTGTATATCCGACAGGGAGAAACGTTCCATCAAACGTTCGATAGCTTCAGCAGGGCTTTTAGATGATTTGATGATTGCAATGACTTCATCAATATTATCGGAAGCAATAATCAGACCTTCTAAGATATGGGCACGTTCTTCGGCTTTCTTCAAATCGTATTTCGTACGGCGAATCACAACTTCATGTCTATGGTCGACAAACGCTTTGATCAAATCTTTCAGATTGAGCAGTTTGGGACGCCCATTCACCAACGCGATATTATTGACGCTGAAGGAAGACTGCAATGCCGTCATCTTATATAGCTTGTTGAGCACAACACTCGAATTTGCATCCCTTTTTACATCCACGACGATTCTCATGCCTTGGCGGTCCGACTCGTCATTTACATTCGATATGCCGTCTATGCGCTTTTCATTCACTAAATCGGCAATATACTTGATCAGTTCGGCTTTATTTACACCATAAGGGATTTCCGAAATGATAATCTTCTCATGATTATTTTCCGTCTCGATTTCTGCTTTACCGCGCAAAACAATACGTCCCTTACCTGTTTCAAAGGCGTCTTTTACACCAGCATATCCGTAGATAGTCGCACCTGTCGGGAAATCAGGAGCTTTGATATATTGCATCAAATCAGCTACTTCCATTTCCCCACGAGTATCAATGTAGGCCATACAGCCGTCCAGCACCTCGCTAAGGTTGTGTGTTGGCATATTTGTCGCCATACCAACGGCGATACCAGATGCTCCATTTACCAGCAAATTCGGAATACGAGTCGGCAATACGGTCGGCTCTTTCAGTGTATCATCGAAATTCAGCTGGAAATCAACCGTATCTTTGTCGATATCGCGAAGCATTTCTTCGGCAAGTTTACTTAATCTTGCTTCTGTATAACGCATGGCAGCAGGACTGTCACCGTCCACCGAGCCAAAGTTTCCTTGTCCATCCACCAACGTATAGCGCATAGACCATGTCTGTGCCATACGAACCATTGCGAAATAAACAGACGAGTCACCGTGTGGATGGTATTTACCTAAAACTTCACCAACAATTCTCGCAGATTTTTTATAAGGTTTGTCGGATGTATTACCCAATTCATTCATTCCAAACAAAATACGACGATGAACCGGTTTAAAACCATCCCTAACATCCGGAAGGGCACGTGAAACAATGACAGACATTGAATAGTCAATGTATGCCGATTTCATTTCCTCCTCGATGTTAATCTTAATAATTCTGTCTTGATCAACCATTTAGTCTTATATTAATTACACTCAATATCTCACCTTTCAAAAAGTGCACTAAGGTAAGGCTTTTCCGTGTATCACGAAAGCTTTTGACTCGAAATTTTAGAATTTACTTGTCAGAAGGCATCCGGTTTCAAACCATCAAAATGAAACTGCCACCCTATGAAAATGGGATTAGTAGTACATGTATTTGGAATTACACTTACGGGTAATATTTTTTAATGTTTCTTTATAACAAGATAAAGCTGTTTTTTGTAATATATGACAAGCCTGCCTTCAATACTTTATTTTCTTTTAAGGAATAATGGCATGGATTTTGTTAGATATATGACGAGAGTTTATTACATTTGCACTATCATAGTACATTATTATAATATGAAAAATAACTATTCAAAGAGATTAATGGACGTTATTGAATATAGCCGTGAAGAAGCAGCAAGGCTTCAGAACAGTTATATTGGACCGGAACACTTAATGCTTGGAATTATCCGCGACGGCGAAGGGAAAGCCGTGCAGGCCCTGCGCGAACTAAATGTCGACGAATGGGATATCAAAAGAAAGATCGAACAGGAAATTAAAAATACAATCGATGCCGAAGATGCTGTCCAGCATGATATCGCTATTAGTAAAACAACCGAGCGCGTACTGCGTATGAGTATGCTTGAATCGCGCTTGTTCAAGAAAAAAGAAACCGGAACGGAACATTTGCTTCTGGCCATTTTGAAAGAAGAGTTTAATGTTGCGGCAAAGGTGCTGAACGAAGTGGGCATAACGTATCGCAGTATATATAATTACCTGATAAGCGGCACAGGTTTGAAGCACATGGATGATTTTATTGGAGAAGAAGATGCCGAACATTTTGAAGGAATCAGTGATGGCTACACCGATGATGATGAAGATGATGACGATGATTACTCTTCCCGCCGGGAGTCTCCCCGCTCCTCTTCCGGAGCCGGCTCTGCACAACCAAAATCACCAAACGACACGCCTGTATTGGACAACTTCGGTACAGATATGACGCGTGCGGCCGCTGAAAACCGTCTCGATCCGATTGTCGGACGTGAGAAGGAGATCGAACGCTTAGCTCAGATATTGAGCCGTCGCAAAAAGAACAATCCTGTCTTGATCGGTGAGCCAGGTGTCGGCAAATCGGCAATTGTGGAAGGTTTGGCACTGCGTATCATCCAGCGCAAAGTTTCCCGCGTTTTGTTCGACAAACGTGTGATCAGCTTGGATATGGCATCTATCGTGGCTGGAACCAAATATCGCGGTCAGTTTGAAGAACGTATCAAGGCGATTCTGAACGAACTGTCGAAGAACCCGAATATCATCCTGTTTATCGATGAGATCCATACGATCGTCGGTGCAGGTTCAGCTTCAGGTTCAATGGATGCCGCCAATATGCTGAAGCCGGCTCTGGCCCGTGGTGAGATACAATGTATCGGTGCTACGACATTAGATGAATACCGTAAAAATATCGAGAAAGATGGAGCTTTGGAACGTCGTTTCCAAAAAGTGATCGTCGATCCGACAACAGCGGAAGAAACTTTGCAGATCCTGCAAAATATCAAGGCCCGCTACGAAGAACATCACAATGTGATCTATACGCCCGAAGCCCTGCAAGCTTGTGTAAAACTGACAGAACGTTATATCAGTGACCGCAACTTCCCGGACAAAGCAATTGATGCGTTGGATGAAGCCGGTTCTCGCGTACATATATCTAACATAACGGTTCCGAAAAGCATTGAAGAACTGGAAGCCAAGATCGAGGCAACCAAAACAGAGAAGCTTGCTGCCGTTAAGTCACAAAACTTTGAATTGGCTGCCAGCTTCCGTGACAAGGAACGTCAGTACCTCTTACAGTTGGAAGCAGCCAAAGCCAAATGGGAGCAAGAATTGCAGGAGCATCGCGAAACGGTGGATGAAGATAAGGTGGCTGAAGTTGTAGCCATGATGTCAGGTGTCCCTGTCCAACGTATCGCAAAAGCTGAAAACCTGAAATTACTCGAAATGGCGGAGAACCTAAAGAAGAAAGTAGTCGGCCAAGATGATGCCGTTCAGAAGATCGTAAAAGCAATTCAGCGCAACCGCGTTGGCTTAAAGGATCCGAACAAGCCGATCGGAACATTCATGTTCTTAGGGCCGACAGGTGTCGGTAAGACTCATCTGGCCAAAAAGTTGGCGGAATATCTGTTTGACTCGGCCGACGCTTTGGTCCGTATCGATATGAGCGAGTATCTCGAAAAGTTTGCGGTGTCCCGCCTGATCGGTGCGCCTCCGGGATATGTAGGTTATGAAGAAGGCGGTCAGTTAACCGAGAAGGTCCGCCGTAAGCCCTACTCTGTTGTCTTGTTGGATGAGATCGAGAAAGCGCATCCGGACGTGTTCAACCTGCTGCTGCAAGTCCTGGACGAAGGTCGTCTGACTGACAGTCTTGGCAGACGGATCGACTTTAAGAATACAATTCTGATCATGACGTCTAATATCGGTACACGCCAGTTGAAAGACTTCGGCCGTGGTGTCGGTTTCAGTTCGCAGGCTGCCGGCGAGCCAGATAAGGACTTCTCCCGCAGCGTTATCCAGAAAGCACTGAACAAGGCATTCGCTCCGGAGTTTTTGAACCGTGTGGACGACATCATTATGTTCGATCAATTGGATAAGGAAGCAATCCATAAGATCATTGACATCGAATTGCAAGGTCTTTACAAACGCGTGGCTGGTCTTGGTTATTCTTTGGAACTGACAGACGCCGCCAAAGATTTTGTTGCCACCAAAGGTTATGACATTCAGTTCGGTGCACGTCCGCTGAAGCGTGCCATCCAGAAATATCTGGAAGACGAAATGGCAGAAATGATTATCCGAGCGTCTGTCGGAGAAGGTGATACGATTGTTGTCGACTTCGACAAGGACAAACAAGAGATTGTTACGAATATAAAGAAAAGCGAGTCTGCTGCCGAAGCTTGATTTTCAAAAATGTGATTGGAGTGCCGTTGTGGTTTTTGCCACAACGGCATTTTTTATGTGATTTGCCATAAATCGAGACTTTTTTCTTAAGTTTGCCTAAACTTTTTATGCTATGACATTCTTCAGATGCCTTTGCTTGCTATTTATTTTATGCTGTTGCAATAGTAAACCGAAAACAGATGCGGGAATGATACGTGTATCAGTTCTGCGTGGTCCTTCCGCCATTGCCTTTGCACACTGGATGAAAGAAACGCCCGTTATCGACGGCAAGCCGCTTTCCGTTCGGATAATCGATTCTCCTGACTTGATGCAAGCTACTCTGATAAAAGGTGAAGCTGATATAGCTGTTTTGCCGATGATCAGTGCTGTCAACTTGTATAATAAAGGCATTCGATATCATCTGGCAGGTTGTCCGATATGGGGTACCCTCTATTTGGTAGGTAGAAGCGACAAAGGTATATCCGGTGAGAACAAATCGGTTTTACATATTTTCGGAGCAGGAACGACACCTGACATTCTTACCCGTCATTATCTCCGGCAACATAAACTTAATTACACGTTGAATTATTCACTCACTACCGCACATGAAATCATGCAGGGACTGTTGGCCGGGAAAGTCGATTATGCCGTTTTAGGAGAACCGTTCTTGAGTATTGCGTTGCGGAAAGACAGCACGTTGCAAATATTGGCAGACCTAAACAAGCCTGATTCTGCCTCTTTAGGATTTGCCCAGACAGCCATACTCTATGTGCCTACCTTGAAAAAAAGTAAAGAAACGATGGACAGTCTTTTAAATGCTTCTTGCCGTTTTGCCGTAGAGCAGCCGGAACAGGCTATTTGTATATTGGAAAAGGAAAACATTTTTACATTTGGCATGTTGACGCCCGAAAGTATCGAACGTTGTAAGATTGACTATAAAACAGTCTCCGAAGCCCAAGAAAATATACTTCACTTCCTGCAACTGATTGAGCAATATGAACCTAAAGCATTGGGAGGAAAAATGCCCGATGAGCAATTCTATAAATAATCCGAAAATGAAGAAAAGCATCTTTACGATCCTGTCGATTACAATCCTCATATTGGCCTGGCAACTATTGACCATGCTGGTCCGTTTGCCGGATTTGGTTCCGTCCATACCTCACCTATTTAGCACGCTCGTTGCACTTTTCGCATCCGGTTCATTCTATCAATCAGTCATGGCGACAGTGTTGCGTGGAACCATCGGGATGTCTATATCGTTAATGGCGGCTATGGGAGTTTCTCTCTTGTTCTACAAATGCGAGTGGATTTATGAACTATTTCGTCCGTTACTGGCCATCATGCGTTCCATTCCGGTCATTTCATTTATACTCTTGGCTTTGATTTTCCTGAATGCGGAAAGTATTCCTTTGATAATCGCTTTTCTGACCATGTTCCCACTCCTTACGGAAAACCTGACGAAAGGAATACGAGGACAGAGGAAAGAGTTTTCGATAATGGCTCGTCAATTTAGGATCGGACGCTGGAACAAGCTGACACAGGTGGTCTATCCGCAACTGAAGCCATTCCTATACAGCGGTCTTGCATCTGCTTCGGGCTTTGGTTGGCGTGCTATCATTATGGGAGAGGTACTGGCGCAATGTTCGCCCGGTATAGGCGGGGAAATGAAACAGGCACAAGTTTTTATAGCCGTTCCCGAATTGATCGCATGGACGATTATAGCAATTCTGATCAGTTATCTTTTTGATAGAGGAATCAGCTGGTTGGCGAAGCAACGATTCCCTATACATTACAACAAGCATTGCAGTAAACAACCTGTGCCAAAAGGAAATTGCGATATACGGATTCGTGATATTTCATATCGGTATGGTTCGGATACGGTCCTGTCCCACTTCAGCTATACTTTCGAAAAAGGATTCATATATGGCATAACAGCTCCGTCGGGAACTGGCAAAACGACCTTGTTGAACCTGATAGGAAACATTTTAAAACCCGCACAAGGGGAAATCGAAACAGATTTTAAAACCGGAATAGCTTATGTATTCCAGGAACCCGAATTACTCAGCCAGTTGACAATTGCCGAAAATATCGCCTTACCCTTGGCTGCCTATCTGAAAAAAGAAATTGCTTTCGAACAGGCGATTTCAATATTGCAAAAGATGGAGTTGGACGGCTTTGAGAACCGTTTTCCGAATGAACTGAGTTTCGGGCAGCAACAACGAGCAGCGATAGCACGTGCCTTGACTTACCCTTCTCCACTCCTGCTCATGGACGAGCCTTTTAAAGGTTTAGACGAGGCTTTAAGCCGCCGTATTATCAAGCGTATCCGTGAACGGCAAACAGAGAATGGGCAGACGATTCTCTTCACTTCCCATAATCCCGGAGAACTGCATTTGTTTGCAGATAAGACAGTTCGTTTGGATCCAACCAGCCATTAAGAGACTTTTACCGGTGAGCAAGGGATGGTAAACCAAAAAGTAGACCCCTTGCCTTCTTCCGATTCCACTCCTATTTCCCCTTTCAAGATAGAAATGATTGTCTTGCAGATGGAAAGTCCGAGACCTGTTCCCTGTTTGAACATATCCAACTTGACAAAGCGGTCGAATTTAGGTTGACAAAATTCTTGAATTTAAACGTGAATTGCAAATGTTTAGATAAAGAACTCGCCGGCTGGAGCAAAATAAATACCAAACAATTATCTTTGCGATTCAAATATAAAGAAACAACCCATATGGTAACATCATTTCATGCGCAGATTTCCCGTATCCTGAACATTCCTGCCGGACAGGTGGAACGAACCATCGGGCTATTGGGAGAAGGAGCGACAATCCCCTTCATCAGCCGGTACCGCAAAGAGGTGACCGGAGGACTGGATGAAGTTCAGATCGGCAATATCAAAGATCAGTTGGACAAGTTGACCGAACTGAAGAAGAGAAAAGAAAGTATCTTATCCTCCATAGAAGAACAAGGCAAACTGACTCCCGAACTGAAAAAGAGGATCGAGGATTCGTGGGATAGTACCGAAATAGAAGACCTTTATCTGCCTTACAAGCCCAAACGGATCACCAAAGCGGAAATTGCCCGTAAGAAAGGACTCGAACCTCTTGCCAGAATCGTGATGATGCAAAACGAAAGAGACTTGCCAGCCCGCGTGGCAGCCTTTATCAAAGGGGAAGTGAAGAACGCTGAAGAAGCGTTGCAAGGGGCACGCGACATCATCGCTGAATGGGTGAATGAGAACGAAGAGGCCCGCAATGTCGTCCGGAATTCTTTCTCACACACGGCAGTCATCACGTCCAAAGTCATCAAAGGAAAAGAGGAAGAGGGCGCTAAATACCTCGATTATTTCGAATTCAGTGAAACTCTGAACCGTATAAGTTCACATCGTCTGTTGGCCCTGCGCCGAGGTGAAACGGAAGGTATCCTGCGTGTAAGCATTTCTCCCGACACGACGGGCTGCCTGGACCGGTTGAAACGCCGTTTCGTGAAGGGACGGGGCGAAACATCCGACCAAGTATCGATAGCTGTAGACGATTCTTTCAAGCGCCTGCTGAAACCTTCCATCGAAACCGAATTTGCTAATTTGAGCAAGGCAAAAGCCGACGAAGAAGCGATCCGTGTATTTACCGAAAACCTGCGCCAGTTGTTGTTGGCTCCGCCATTGGGACAAAAACGTGTGTTGGGTGTCGATCCCGGTTATCGTACTGGTTGTAAACTGGTTTGCCTCGACGCGCAGGGGGCATTGTTACATAATGAAGCGATCTATCCTCACCCGCCCCAGAACGAAAAAAGCAAAGCGGCTGCCAAAGTGGCACAACTGGTAGCCACATACGCCATCGACGCCATCGCTATCGGGAACGGGACAGCAAGCCGCGAGACGGAACAGTTCATTACCAATATCCGCTATGATCGCAAAGTACAAGTGTTCGTGGTCAGTGAGAACGGAGCATCCATCTATTCCGCATCCAAGATAGCCCGCGACGAGTTTCCCGAATATGACGTGACGGTCCGTGGCGCCGTCAGTATCGGCCGTCGCTTGATGGACCCGCTTGCCGAGTTGGTCAAGATTGATCCGAAAAGCATCGGTGTCGGGCAATACCAGCATGATGTCGAGCAGGGTGCCCTGAAAAAGAGCCTCGACCAGACGGTGGAAAGCTGTGTAAACTTAGTCGGCGTGAATGTCAATACGGCAAGCAAGCACCTATTGACCTATATTTCCGGATTGGGCCCGACGTTAGCACAAAACATCGTCGACTACCGAACCGAACACGGACCTTTCCAGTCTCGTCGCGAACTCCTGAAAGTACCCCGCATGGGAGAAAAGGCTTTTGAACAAAGTGCTGGTTTCCTTCGTATCCAAGATGGTAAGAACCCATTGGACAACTCGGCCGTCCATCCGGAAAGTTATCCGATCGTCGAACTGATGGCAAAGGACTTGAAATGTACTGTCACCGAACTGATCAGCAATAAAGAACTGAAGAAAAAGCTCGACTTGAAAAAATACGTCACGGACAAAGTCGGAATGCCGACTTTGTTGGATATTATGGAAGAACTGGATAAGCCGGGACGCGATCCTCGCCAGACCATCCAAGTATTTTCTTTCGATCCAACGGTGAAGACGATCGAAGACCTGAAAGAAGGGCAAGTGCTGCCGGGCATCGTCACCAATATAACGAATTTCGGCTGTTTTGTCGATGTCGGCATCAAGGAGAATGGGCTGGTTCATATTTCCGAATTGGCAGACCGTTTTATCAGTGATCCGACACAAGTCGTCTCGATCCATCAACATGTGAAAGTAAAAGTGTTAAGCGTCGACCTCGTTCGCAAACGGGTTCAGCTTTCTATGAAAGGAATAGAAGAAACAGTTTCTTAATAGCGATGAAAATTAACAAAACAAACGTAGCACGCCTGCTGGACAAAGCCAAAGTGGCTTACCAGCTGGTTCCTTATGAAGTAGATGAAAACGATCTGAGCGCGACGCACGTCGCCGACCAGTTAGGCGAGAATGTCGCGCAGGTATTCAAGACGCTTGTCCTCCACGGCGACAAAAGCGGCTACTTCGTCTGTGTCATTCCCGGCGCCGACGAGGTTGATCTGAAAAAGGCCGCTAAAGTCTCCGGCAACAAAAGTTGTGAAATGATCCCGGTCAAAGAACTCCTCCCCCTCACCGGCTACATCCGTGGCGGCTGCTCCCCCATCGGCATGAAAAAGCATTTCCCGACCTATATCCACCACACCGCCGGACAGTTCGATCACATTTATGTCAGCGCCGGACAACGGGGTTTGCAGATACGGATCGCTCCGGGAGATTTGATTCGGGAGGCACGGGCAGAGGTGGCGGATGTCATACGTGAAATATGAATCAATACTGTATATCGAAACGCTTCTACGTTATTTTCAATACGTCCACAAAGATCGTGTTTTTGAATGATTAAGCAAAGAAAACTCGCACCCCCGTCGCACCCCTGCAAACCCATTTCAAGAAATCCTGAAGCCGTTTCTCACTGTGCAGGGCGGTCTCAAGAAATCTTGAAATGGGTTTGCACCTTTGAAAAGCCGTTTTGAGAAATCTTGAAACGACTTTTTTCCATTCAAAAACGGCTTTAAGATTTCTTGAAGATATTTTTCACCGTTGGAACGGCATTTCAAGGTTTCTTGAAGACTTTTCCGGACAATAAAAGCAGAAAGCAATGCTAAATCAATAATTATTGTCTACCTTGCAGGACAATTTAAACATTTAATTCGAATGCCTATGGGAACATACACGAAAATCAAAGTAATCATGCTTTACACACTCAATAACGCCGAGTACCTGGCCTATATGAACTCCGTACTCGCTTTGCTCCCTCCCCCATCGGGCGGCGAGGAAGACCGTCCGGATGAACTCTCTTTGGACAAAGAAGTGCAAGCATCAGGAGCTCCGGACATCGGTCTGTCAAAAGAGTTTGTCAATGCAATGGAAAAGGACGTGCTTGCCCTGGCAGACGTTGTGGATGAAAGCCGTATCTCGCAGGAAACGGAAAAAGCCGAATTACACGAAAAGAATCGGGATAATTTAGTTGTTTACATCACGACACGTATCTCCCGTGCCGGGACATTGCCACTTGAGGCTGAAAGAGATGCAGGAAAATATTTATACAAGGTCATCAAGCCTTATATCGGTATCGCCCGTCTCCCGGTAGCACAGGAAAGTGCCAAGATACAAGGGCTTTTGATCGATTTGAGAAAGGACGAAAACATCTCCTACGTGGAGACGCTCGGACTGGCGGCTTATTTGGACGAACTCGAAAAGGAGAACAACGCCTATATCAGCCTGACGAGCCAACGGACACAGAACCGGGCAGCCAACAAGAAGGAAAGCGGTGCGGTTCTGCGCGAGCGGATCGACGGATATTATGAAGATCTGGTCATGCTGGCACAATCCTACAGCGTTGCCGTACCTTTGGAGGCGGCAACGGCATTTGTCAACAACCTGAATCAGCTGATCACCGAAACGACCACCGCCAACAACCAGCGAAAGAAAAGATCAGGGTCAAACGGCAACGGGGCTGACGATTCCGAACGTCCCGGAGAACTGTCTGTTTAAACAAAAAAAGAGCCGAGACTGGTAATTTTTACCGATCTCGGCTCTTTTCTTCTTTCTTTAATTTTATACACCTAAGACGATTCAGCATCGATATTCAATTTTCGGCTGATCTCACGAGCAACTTTCAAAGTCGGCTCGCATTTCTTATTTAATCTTTAGAACTTCCGGAACGTATATGTTTTCCCCTCACGGCTTAAGATCAGTTGCTTGGATTCCAGTTTATCGATTGTATAGGTTTGTTTGGAAGAATTCCAGTCGGTATAAGGCAGGAATTTACTGATCGGCCTCGGATCATTCTCTAATTCCAGCAGCAATGTTTTTTCACCTTCCAACGTGTTGTAGCCATATTGATGGCGGAAAGAGTCGATTTCCGTAACGTACACCTGGTACATAAACAAAGAATGTTCAAAATTAAAATAAACCGTATCGACATTCTGCACGTTACCGCTTGCTTCTACCTTCTGTAATTGCCATTTACCGAACAACTTGGATTCCGTGTCCTTGCTGCACGAGACGAACAGGATCACACAAAATGCTATCAATATATTTCTAACCATACTCTTTTTTCTGCTTAAATCGGACATCAAAGGAAAGGAAATAATTTCAATTTTGTATATTTGTCACCACTTTATTATGTGTTTTTAATTTTACAGACATTCTATGAGACAAATGAAACAATTTGTAATACTGCTTTCAGCTGTATTAGCTTTTTCTTCCTGCGTACACAAAGTGCAGAAGGAACAACAGGAAAAGAGTATCGTGCATACCAATCCCCTTCCCGTAAAGTTTGGTGATCCTTATGTACTGCTGGCTTCGGACGGCATATACTACATGTATGGAACAGGCGGAGGTGCTGTCGACGGCTTCAGTGTGTATTCCTCTCCCGACTTGGCCAACTGGAAAGCCGAAGGACAGGTATTTCGGGGCAATGTTCCGGGATCATGGGGAGTCGCCAACTTCTGGGCGCCGGAGGTGTATGAACGGGGTGGCAAGTTCTATATGCTGTACAGTGCCGACTGGAAAGAAAATCCGACTAACGAATTGGAAAATTTCCGTATCGGAGTGGCTGTTGCCGACAAGCCGACAGGACCTTTCAAGGAATTATCCGACAAACCTTTGTTTGATCCGGGCTATCCGGTTATCGACGGGAACTTGATCGATGACGAGGATGGACGGACCTACCTATATTTTTCCCGTTGTTGCTACAAACATCCGGTGGAAAGCGAAATTGCCGAAAAGGCTAAAAAAGAAGGGAAGTTCGACGAGATAGAGGAAAGCTGGATATATGGCATCGAGGTAAAGCCGGATTTGACAGAAGTGATCGGTGAACCGGTCCTGCTGCTCCGTCCGCCAGTAAAACTGGACGACACGCAATCCGAATGGGAAAGCCGCTCCGTTACTTCCGGTGAGATCAACCGCCGTTGGACGGAAGGTCCTTATACGATGAAAAAAGGCGATACCTACTATATGATGTATTCGGCCAACTATTATAAAGGAAAGAATTATGCTGTCGGCTATGCAACGGCAAAAAGTCCGCTCGGCCCGTTTGTCAAATCGAACGATAATCCTGTGCTACAAAAGAACGTGGAGCAGGGAGGCATCGTTACCGGTACGGGGCATAACAGCGTGACCTGGTCGAAAGACGGCAAGCAGATGTATTGTGTTTATCACGGTTACACTCAGAAAACAGGAAGCGAGCGAGTTGTCTTTATCGACAAGATGGGAATCGATGAGAACGGCAAGCTCTATGTGGACGGACCGAACGCGGAGTAAATTGAAAATTAAAAATTAAGAATTAAAAAATATCATCGACCGTAATTTTTTAATTCTTAATTTTTAATTCTTAATTTACAAAGCCCCCTTTGTACTCGGCAGTTCATACCTGTAGATGTCGCGGCGGATAGCCATCTTGATGGAGCGGGCCAAAGCCTTGAAGATTCCTTCGATCTTATGGTGCTCGTTTGTGCCTTCCGCTTTAATGTTCAGGTTCATGCGGGCGGCATCGCTCAGGCTTTTAAAGAAATGCAAGAACATTTCGGTCGGCATATCCCCTACTTTCTCACGGTGAAAGGCTGCATCCCAGACTAACCAGGGACGTCCTCCGAAATCAAGCGCCACACTGCACAGACAATCGTCCATCGGCAGGCAGTAACCGTAGCGTTCGATCCCCCTCTTATCGCCTAAAGCCTTTAACAAAGCTTCTCCAAGCGCAATAGCCGTATCCTCTATCGTATGATGTTCGTCTACTTCCAGATCTCCTTTCACCCGTACCGTCAAATCGATACCCGAATGTTTTCCGATCTGGTCGAGCATATGGTCGAAGAAGCCGAGACCGGTGGAAATCTCCGTCCGCCCATGTCCGTCCAGATTCACTTCTACAAAAATATCCGTTTCCTTTGTCGTACGTCGGATAGTGCCCCGGCGTTCTCCGGCAAAAAGATATTCCGTGATCCGGTCCCAATCGTCTGTAATCAGGACGGGAGAAATAGCCGTATTCTCCGTGAGCAACTGTCGCGCCTCGACGTCATCCGGACGAAGCCATATCCCTTTTGCCCCTAAATTGGCTGCCAGCTGCATATCCGTCAGCCGGTCACCTATCACGTAACTGTTTGCCAGGTCATATTCGCCGGACAGATAGCGGCCTAACATACCTGTACGGGGTTTCCGGTTCGGAGAGTTTTCTTCCGGAAAAGAACGGTCGATCAGGATATCGTCGAAACGGATCCCCTCGCCTTCCAAGGTCTTCAACATCTTGTCGTGTGCCGGCCAGAAAGTGTCTTCCGGAAAGGAATCCGTACCCAAACCGTCCTGGTTCGTCACCATCACAAACTCGAAATCCAACTGTTTACGGATAAAGTACAGGTTACGGAATACCTTCGGATAAAACACTAACTTCTCCAAGCTGTCCAACTGATAGTCCACCGGCGGCTCTATCACAAGCGTTCCGTCCCGGTCTATAAATAAGGCTCTTTTCATTTCATAAATCTTTACATTTTTTTAAGCGCTTCGAGCAAAGCATCGTTTTCATCCGGCTTGCCGACCGTGATGCGAAGGCAGCCGTTACACATGGTCACATTTGTCCGGTTACGGACGATAATACCCTGTCTGACCAGATTTTTATAGATCGTATCGGCATTCGTCACTTCGACCAGGATAAAATTTGCATCCGTAGGATAAATCTTGCGCACGCAGTTCAACTCCGGCAATGCAGCTTGCAGACGAATCCGCTCGGAAAGGATCGAACGAAGCTGTTTTTCCATCTGTTCCTTGTTTTCAAGCATATACAAGGCACGTTCCTGAGTCAGCAGATTTACATTGTACGGATATTTGATCTTATTGAGGATCGCAATGATTTCGGGAGAAGCAAAAGCCATTCCCAACCGGATTCCGGCAGCCCCCCACGCTTTGGACATGGTTTGCAGGACGATCAGATTCGGGAATTTCTCCAACTCGCCTAAGAAAGAAGGCTCGATGGAGAAATCGACATAAGCCTCGTCAATCACAACGATCCCTTGGAATGTATTCAATACTTTGTAAAGGCGGTCACGGCTCAGATTATTTCCCGTCGGGTTGTTGGGAGAACACAGGAATATCACCTTCACCCAGTCGTTTGCCGCTTCCAGAAGACTGTCGGTATCCAGGTCGAACTTTTCGTCCAGCTTGATCTTCCGGAACTCTACGTTATTGACATTGGCCGCGACTTCATACATGCCGTAGGAAGGCGCGATGCTTACGATGCTGTCGATAGACGGTTCGCAAAACGCACGGATAATCAGATCGATCGGTTCGTCACTTCCGTTCCCCAGAAAGATAGACTCGCGTTTCACCCCTTTGATCTCCGCAATCTTCTTCTTCAGTTCCCATTGCAAAGGATCGGGATAGCGGTTGTACGGTCTGTTAAACGGGTTTTCGTTTGCATCCAGGAAAACGGAGGCATTACCTTGAAACTCATCTCTGGCAGACGAGTAGGGTTTCATGTTCCAGACATTGGGTCTGACTAAATCTTTTAAGTCTTTCATAATGTGTTCAATCTGATTGTTACTGCATTCTTGTGCGCATCCAGCTGCTCGTTGGCCGCCATTGTCCGGATCGTCCCGCCCAACAGCCGGATGCCGTCGGCCGTGATCTCCTGGAACGTGATCTTCTTGATGAAGCTGTCCAGGTTCACGCCACTGTAGGCTTTTGCATATCCGTTGGTCGGCAACGTATGGTTCGTACCGGAAGCGTAGTCGCCAGCGCTTTCCGGCGTATAGGATCCCATGAAGACACTGCCTGCATTTTCGACCTGCCCGGCAATATCTGCATAATCGGTCGTCTGGATAATCAGATGCTCCGGAGCGTACAGGTTGGTGAAGTCGATCACTTCCTGTTTATCCTTCAGCACGATAAGACGGCTGTGGCTCAACGATTTTTCCGTGATCTCCTTACGGGGCAGCCGGTCCAGCTGTTCCCGGATCGCTTGCATGATCGGTTCGACGATGCTTTCGGATGCCGTCACCAGCATGGCTTGGCTGTCCACTCCATGTTCCGCCTGGGAAAGGAAATCTGCGGCAATAAAGGCGGGATTGGCCGATTCGTCTGCAATCACTTCCACTTCGGAAGGACCGGCAGGCATGTCGATGGCCACCTCTTTCAGGCTGACCAACTGTTTGGCCGCCGTCACATACTGGTTACCGGGACCGAATATCTTATAGACCTTCGGAACCGATTCCGTTCCGTAGGCCATCGCCGCTATGGCCTGGATACCTCCTGCCTTGAATATCTTGCTGACGCCTGCCGTTTCCGCGGCAAACAGGATGGCGGGGTGTACCTTTCCATCCTTGCCCGGAGGCGTACAAAGCACGATTTCCTTACAGCCGGCAATACGTGCCGGGACAGCCAACATCAGGACGGTAGAGAAAAGAGGAGCCGTTCCGCCGGGAATGTATAAACCGACTTTTTCTATCGCTACCGCTTTCTGCCAGCAGGTGACACCCGGTGTCGTCTCCACCTTCTTTCCCGTAAAACGCTGTGAGGCGTGAAATATCTCTATATTGTTCTTTGCTTGACGGATAGCTTGCTTCAGCTCTTCAGGTACGAGCTCCTTCGCTTCCGCTAATTCCTGTTCTGAAACCTGCAACCTTTTGAAGGTAGCGGGATCTATCTTGTCGAACTTCTCCTCATACCGGATAACGGCGGCATCTCCTCCCTTCCGGACTTCATCCAGCACCGTGCGGACCGTATCGAACAGTGTCGTGACATCCAGCGCCGGACGCAGGGCCAATGAGGCCCATTCTTCTCTTGACGGATATTTGATTACTTCCACTTTATAAATTAAAAATTAAGAATTAAAAAATTAAGAGGTAAGAATTTACTTCTTAATTTACAAAATCATTTTCTCGATCGGTAGCACCAGTATGCCTTCTGCTCCCAATGATTTCAGTTTACCGATGATTTCCCAGAAATGTTTCTCCGCTATGACGGATTGGACAGACACCCAGTTCCCGTCGGCAAGCGGCGTGATGGTCGGGCTCTTCATGCCCGGCAGCACTTCTATGATCTCGTCCATCTTGTCTTTCGGAGCGTTCAACAATACATATTTCTTGCCTTCCGCTACCTGGATCGCTTCAAAACGGAACAACAGTTCGTTCAGGATAGCCTGTTTTTCATCCGACAGGTTATTGTTAGCAATCAACAAGGCTTCGCTTTGCATGATGACTTCCACTTCTTTGAGCTGATTGCTCACCAGCGTGCTGCCGGAGCTGACGATATCGAAAATCGCATCCGCGAGGCCGATGCCCGGCGCAATTTCCACAGACCCGCTAATTACGTGAAGGTCTGCTTTCACTCCCTTTTCAGCCAGATAAGCCTTCAGTATTTCCGGATAGGAAGTTGCGATCGTTTTTCCGGCGAACCATTCCACCCCCTGATAATCTTCATCTTTCGGAATGGCGAGTGAAAGACGGCATTTGCTGAATCCTAAACGTTTGATCAGCTTGGCCTCCTGTCCTTTTTCTACATATTCGTTTTCGCCAACGATACCTATGTCGGCAACTCCATTGGCTACAGATTGTGGAATATCGTCATCGCGCAAGAATAAGACTTCTACCGGAAAACCTTTTGCCGACAACAGCAAAATACGTTTTCCCCTGTTTAGTTTAATACCGGCTTCTTCTAAGAGAAGCATTGTTTCATCGTAAAGACGACCTTTTGATTGTACTGCGATTCGTAACATGTTTATTTTGTTTGTATATATTTTTCCAAAAACAAAATAAGGCCCACCGTAAACGGCAAGCCTTATTCATTTATATCATATGTTCCTACATACCACACAGCCCACCGAACTATTGCCCGTTGTAATGATGATGATGGTGGAGATGCAGAACCGTACTTTTCATTTGTTATTATTTTTACGTTGCAAAGTTACAATAATAATTGAATTAGCAAATAAAACTTACAAAAGATTAGCCAATCGGGGTGATTTTTTATTATGAGGCCAATTTTAACCCGATAATTCCGGTTATCTGTACAAATGATCCGCCTGCTGACGGATTTTATTTGAGAGCAGGACCGGATAGTCCGGGTGGGCGGCAAAGAAATCGTCCACCTCCTTCTTAGCCTCCGGCGAAGTATGTCCGCTCAATAAAGCCCGTACCCAATCACGCGGAAAAAAGATGTCTCCCGTACGCTGTATTTCCTGCAAGGCTTCCAGTGCCGGACGGATATAACCGACCGCTTCTTTCTGGCGCAACTGGCAGTTCAGGTTCGACAAGGCGGCCGAAGCCCACGGCTCGACGCGACGGTTCTCGGCTACGAGCAGAGAAGCGAACACACTGTCGCGCACTTCCTGTCGGGGAGAAACGGAGGGTGAGATGAATGCATATTGCCGTTTGCGGTCCGGGTTGGTGATCCGTGCTTGCTGGGTTGCTACGATTTCATCGGCTTTGTCAGGCATCTGGATAGCCAGATCGTACGACAAGCTGATATAATCGTTTTCGCTCAACGAACATCCAGCAGGCGCTTTTTGGTCTTTCCAGAGCGCGTATAGTTTTCCGACCGCTTCCGGCGAGCGGGCTATGGAACGATATTGGCGGAACGCCTGCAAACGTTGTTGGGATTGTTCCGCCATTGTCACGATTCGCCAGAGCACCAGTTCCAGTTTCTCCGGATCAGCGAGATAGAAACGTTGGCAATTACCGATATATCCGAGGGCGGCCGAGAACAACAGAGAATTGTTTTCCGTAGGCAAATAATCCAACATTGCTTCCATATAAAGCTCTGCAGGGATAGTCCGGTTCAATAAATTCTCGTACAACGTAATCAACAAAGAACCTCTCAACACCTCGTCCTTACAAGCGGGAAGGTTGCCCAAACAAGCCTTCGCATCTTTCTCAAGCAGGCGGAAGAAACCATATCCTTTGCCATCGGCATTGGGCATGACGAAACAGCCTTCGCTCGCCTGCCTTTTCAGTTCCTTGAGGCATGACGCCTGCTCTTTTCCAAATGAAACTTGCACGTCCTCCGTCCCTCCGTCAGGATAGACAACCAGAAAAGACAAGTCTTGTTCCCACAACAGCCCGCGTCCTAACGGATCTTTCTGCGAGACCTGCAACGATTTGCCATCTTCGGATATCACTCCACATATCTCCGGCATGCCCTTTTCATTCACCCAAACCCGGCTCCAGGCCGTCAGATCATCGTCCGTATATTTGTCCAGAATACCGATCAGTCCTTCCCAGGTAGCATTTCCGTAGGCATACGTTTTCAGGTATTCCTGAATCCCTTTCCTGAAAGACTCCTTCCCCATTTTCTTAATCAGCATTTCCAGGATAACCGGAGACTTGTCATAGATGATATTACCGTACATCAATCCGGCATCTCGCATGTTCTCCAGTTGCTGCTTCACCGGATTGGCACCGGCGGTACGATCTTCGGAATAGGCCGCGGGGATATAGTCAAGCATGAAATTCAAAGAATGGTTCACCTCCGGAAACAGAGGCTTGATTATCTGGGAGGCATAATAATTGGCAAAGACCTCTTTTGTCCAGACATCATTGAACCATTCCATCGTCACGAAGTCCCCGAACCACATATGCGAAGTCTCGTGCGCAATCAAGGAACTGCGTGCCAGACGCTCGTTCAATGTCGGGTTCTCGTTCAGGAACATCCGCCCGTCCGTATATAAGGTCGCTCCCGTATGTTCCATCCCGCCAAACTGGAATTCCGGCAAAATGATCAGGTCGTATTTGGCGAAGGGGTATGGTATCTGTGTATATTCCTCCTGCCATTCGAGTGCATCGAACACTTCGGAGGCAATATCGGGACACTGTGCCACCTTCTTCGGGTCGGTCTCGCGATGGTAAATCGAAATATTTCGTCCGTCGCGCGAATACGTTTCCCGTGTCAGCTTACCGGCAACAAAAGAGAAAAGATAGGTGCTGAGCGGTTCTGTTTCCCGGAAAGAAATCCGCTTGCACCCGGCGACGGATGTCGAATCCACCTGCTCGACCGCCCCGTTGGCGACCGCCTGCCAGGAAGACGGAACCTCCAACGACAGGGTGAAAAGCGATTTCATGTCCGGTTGGTCGAAACAAGGGAAGAGCGTACGCGCCCGGTCGGGAACCAGCAACGTATAGAGGAATTCGTCCCGGCGGTTAAGCGACTGATCGTTTGCCGTAAATTCGATAGTCACGCGATTCTCTCCGTTTGCCACCTCTCTTGTATCGATCACGATATGCTCGTCCTTAACCGTATAAGGGACTTTCCTACCATTCAACAAAACTGAGGCTACCTGTTCCGATTCCCCTCGGAAGTCTATGATAACCGGCAGTCTTTCGCGGATAGCAAGCGTTATATCCGCTTTGCCTGTGACGGCTTCTTCGCGGGATTCCGGGATGGAAAAAAAGAGGTTGTAACGTACCTCCTTGAAATGTTCTTTCCTGAACTGAGCCAATTCCCGGCTGACTCCCGGTTTCAACAGCACAGCATCGGGTGTAGGACTACCGCAAGCCGTCAATAAACTGATAGCTGCCACTCCTATAAATTGTTTTATATTTCCAGTGTTCATTATGATTTAAATCTTTTCATTCCCTCAAATACTCTGCTATGGACATGAAGTTTCGTTCCAACAGATACATTTGACTAGCCATAAAAGAGAAAAACTCTCCCCAATCCTGACGGCGGTGGAAGTCAATCCCGGATTTGGCTGTATAAATACGGGCCACCTGCTTTCCGGTATCGCGCACGAAACAAATGTCCCAAGTCAACCCCTCCGGAAAATCCATTTCCAGCGTATCCTTATACCACGTCAGGCGTTCGAACATCTCCAGCCGGGCCTCTTCGCTCCTATGGTTCACTTCGAGGATGACAAACGCACCCTCTCTTGTCGCATCGAATTTGAGTTCGACCCCTTTCACTTTCGTATCATATAAAACCCACGTTTTCTTGCGTCCTCTCAGATACGGCTGTACTTCACAAAATGCGGCGAAACTTTCCCAAAATTCAAGTTTCAGGTTCTTGAGTTCGTCTTTACTATACATTTATTTATATATGCCTTTCTTTTTCACTTTTATTATCGTACCGTATTCGGCCAGCTTCTTCATATCGATATGTTTCCGATTCCCAGTAATCACGTAAACGACCGGGCGGCCACTGATCTGCTCCTGGTAGAAACGGGAAATATCCTGCATGTCCATCGTTGCGATATCCCGCAGGAATTCTTCAGCCGGATCACGGTCGAAACCTTCCATACGCGCACTCGCCACTTTCTCGGACAGGTTGCGGAAAGGCGGATAATCGTTATTGATACGGTTCACCAACGTCTGCTTGACCGCCTCCATCCTTTCCGGCTTCAACGGCATTTCCCGGATCAGCGAATCCAGTACGCCCAGCGCATCCAGCGTCTTGTCGCTTTGAGTGGACAGCATCGCCGTAAAAGATCCGGCAGTCCCTTTATGTGCATGGTTCGGCAACTGGTAACGACCGCTTGTCCGGTATGCAAAAGAACGGAATTCCCTTATTTCTTGAAACATCAGCGATGACATATCGCCTCCGAAGTAGACAGAGAACAGCTGGGAGGCATGGCGGGAAGCCTTGTCATCGACCGGATCGCCCTTGACATAGCCGTAAACGATGCTCTGCGCCATATCCGGCATATCGATAAAAAAGACGGTCGGCCGGTCGTATTGTTTCAACTCACGGTAATAGGGAGAATTGGAGGCAACGGTCGTCCGCTCCAGTGGGAGATGCTGGCGAATCGTCCCGATCACCTTTTCTACAGGCAATGTGCCGCAGTAGTGAAGGTCGCACTGTACGCTCCGTACTTTATCGTAGATCGCCAACATATCTTTACCCTTCAATTTCTTGATTTGCGAGAGTGAAAGTTTACGCAGGTAACGGGACTGATCACCGTACTTTACCTGTTCTAACAAAGCTGATGCCACATTGTCGCCCGACTTGAAAAAGGCTTTCTCCGAGACTTTGGCATCGTCCACAATCTGACGTAGCTTCTTGTCGTCAGCCTTTGCATGGCGGATAAAGTCACCCACAAGTTCCATCGTTTCGTCAATATGGTTATCGAAACCAGTCACCTTCATGACAAAAGCATCGGGTGTTACATCGAATGCAAGCGTGCTTCCGATCGATTGCAAACGGCTGCGGAACTGTTCGAAAGATAAAGACTCGGTCCCTAATAATTGCAGATAGTTGGTGAGCTGCATCAATTCCGGCTGTTCCAAGGCACCGATCCCGTAGGAGATGTTCAAAGTAAAAATATCGTTCAGCGGATTAGGTGTCGTGTACAACGTCACCAAAGGAGTCAACTTTGACGTCTTCACATCCTTTTCGAAATCGATGATACGAGGTGCGACTTGTTGTTCCGGTATCTTCTCCAACTGTTTGGCATAAGAAGACGAAGCGTCTGCATTCCGGGGAACAACCGGAGAGAAAGCTGGTTTCGGCAAATTGTCTTTTGGATATTTCCCTGTGCTCTTGGTTACGCACAAATAGTTATTGCTGAAATATTTTTGGGCGACCCGCACGACATCCTCTTTCGTGATGGATTCGATCCGTGCCACTTCGTTCAGATAATCGTTCCAACTCTTTCCTTGAGAAAACAGATTCATCATGATTGTCGCACGTGAGTCGATATTTTCCAATGAGGAAGCATACTGCCGTTTCTGTTCCAGTTTCAAGCTGTTGAACATTTCATCACTGAAATCTCCGTTCTTCACTCGGTTGATCTCGTCCCAGACCATCTTCTCTGCCGAACTGTACGACTGGATCAACAATTTCGGCATAATAGCGACCGCCAAGATTCCCGCTTCATTCATGCTCTCGTTGATGGCAAGAGCTCCCATCAACTTATGTTCCACCATCAGTTTGTCCAGATAGCCCGTACCGTTGGCGTTATTCAACAAGTTGACCGCAATATTCAAGGCTACCTGGTCCTCGTGGTTGGCCGAAACACCCCGGAAACCAAGCCCCATCGCCTTAATAAAGGGGATCGGGAACTTTACCTTCATTGTCTCCCGTCCGTTGAAGGGCGGGAGCATCACTTTCTCCTGTTTCGGCGCATTGCCCGAACGGATTCGTGAAAAGGCCTTTTCCAATATAGGCATAACCTGCTGTGCATCGAAATCACCACTAAGGATTAGTGCCATATTGGATGCCACGTAATAGTCCTCGAAGAACTTGTGCATTTCCGTCAGCCGCGGGTTCTTGAGGTTTTTCGTGCTGCCGATAATTGGGTAAGCATACGGGTGTGGACCGAAATAGCGTGCCATCAATGTGTCCATCACCTGACCACCGATGAAATCACCATACATGTTCTTCTCCTCATAAACCGTTTCCAGTTCGCTTTGGAAAAGACGGAATACGGGGTTAATCAGGCGTTCGCTGTTGATCTCCGCCCATTGAACCATATATTGCGGAGAAAACGTATTGAAATAGATTGTAGCATCGTATGAGGTCGCCGCATTCAGACCGGAACCGCCGAACCGGTTGATGAGCCGGTTGAACTCATTTGGAATGACATATTCGGAAGAGCGGATGCTCAGTTCGTTGATTTCCTTTTGCAGACGAGCACGTGCCGCGGTATCCTCCGTCATGGCCAGTTCGTCATATTTCATGGCAATGGAATCCAGCAAGACTTTCTCCGACTCGTAATCAAGCGTTCCGATGCGGTCTGTTCCCTTAAACATCATATGCTCGAAATAGTGAGCGATACCTGTATCCGGACAATCTTTTGCTCCTGCTTTCACGACAACGGCGCCGAAAACTTTCGGTTGACTATGATCTTCGTTCAGCCAAACAGTCAGTCCGTTTTCCAGTCTATATTCTTTTACTTTGAGAGCGTTCAAGTCCTCTGCTTGCGATTGATAAGAACAACATGCGAATACCATCATCACTACTTTTAATTTCACGGTCATGCCACAGAATTGTAATATTACAGGCAAAGATAATGAATTAATCAGATATTTACGATTCGTGCGATAAACCAAACGAATATTTAATTGTTATTCAATAAAAAGCAAATACGATATGATAAATCTAGGCAGTTGGATGAACGGCATCCTGATCGGTTGGGGCGTAGACCCTAAAATTGCAAATACTTTCGACGAAATGATCATTGCAGCATTGCTAGTCATACTGGCGATCGGGTTGGATTACCTATGCCAAGCGATCTTTGTCGGCAGCATGAAAAAGCTAGCGCAGCATACACATTATCAATGGGATTCGTTGCTTCTCAAACGTAAAGTTGTCCACCACTTGGTCCACACAATACCGGGTATCTTGGTCTATGCCTTGTTGCCTCTGGCGTTTATACGGGGGAAAGGTTTGTTGCTTTTGTCTCAGAAAATATGTGCTGTGTATATCGTGTTCGCTTTGTTATTGGCGATAAATGGTTTTATTTTAGTGTTCCTCGATATGTATAACATGCGGCAGGTGAACAAGAACCGTCCGATTAAAGGATTCATGCAGGTGCTTCAGGTCTTACTGTTCTTTATCGGCGGGATCGTCATTATAGCCATCTTGATCGGGAAATCGCCAGCCAGCCTGTTTGCCGGATTGGGTGCTTCGGCAGCAATCCTGATGTTGGTATTCAAGGATACGATTTTAGGATTCGTGGCGGGCATACAGCTTTCCGCCAACGATATGCTTCGGCCGGGCGACTGGATCACGGTTCCTGGTTCAAACGCGAACGGTATCGTACAGGAAATTACACTGAACACAGTCAAGATTCAGAATTTCGATAATACCATTTCCACCATCCCACCTTATACGTTGGTAAGCGCTTCGTTCCAGAACTGGCGGGGCATGGTCGAATCGGGAGGCCGCCGTGTGATGAAGTCCATTTTTCTCGACCTCAATACCATCAAGTTCTGTACTCCGGACATGCTCAACACGTTCCGCAAGGAGATCCCTTTGCTTGCCGACTACAAGCCGGACGAAGGCGTGACACCTACCAATTCGCAGATGTTCCGTGTCTATGTGGAGAAATACCTGACAAGCCTTCCGGTCGTCAACACCGATCTTGATTTAATCATCAGCCAGTTGCAATCGACTGAATATGGCGTACCTATCCAGATCTATTTCTTCTCCCGCAATAAAATATGGAAGGAATACGAACGTATCCAGTCGGACATCTTCGACCATTTCTTCGCAATGATTCCCAAGTTCGAATTAAAGGTTTACCAATATTCGGAGTAAGGATAATGAAAAAACAGACTTTATTGCCAAATTTGTGAAAATACCCATTGGTCCAAACCGAAACACATGAGCATGAAAATTGATTTTCCCACAGGGGTAATATTTTTATTTGGTAATCGGCTGTATCTCAAAAAATGACCTTTTTATCGCTTTTTATGGGGAATATTGTATTTTTATTAGTTAGTTTTGTATACAAATTCAAGGTTATCACAAGTATACTTAACTAATCATTTAAGGATATGCACGCAATACAAGAATGGATTAACAATCATTTGATCGAATGGGGGATTATCAGCAGTTCGGCAAATGAACTGGACAATACGATCGTCCTGCTGCTGATCATTGCCGTAACGGTCGGCATCGACTATGCTTGCCGCTATATTTTTCTGAATATGTTCAAACGGCTTGCGAAGAGAACCCGCAACCAATGGGACGACTTGATCGTTGAGCGCAAGATTATCAACAAGCTGATGCACATGATCCCTGCCATCCTGGTGTATGTGCTGTTGCCACTGGCTTTCCCGGTTGATGAGACACCCAAGATATTGGGAATCCTGCAAATGATATGCAAGATCTACATCATTGCCGTTTCACTTCGTTTCATCAGTGCCTCCCTGAACGTCGTGCATGAAATATATAACCGGAAGGAATCACTCAAGAACAAGCCGCTGAAAGGTTTCATCCAACTATTGCAGGTAGCCGTTTTTTTTATTGGTTTTATACTGATCATCAGCATTCTGATCGGCAAATCACCAACGACGCTGTTCGCCGGACTAGGCGCTTCCGCCGCTATCCTGATGCTGGTGTTTAAGGATACGCTCTTAGGATTCGTAGCCGGCATACAGCTTTCCGCCAACGATATGCTGCGTCCGGGCGACTGGATCACGATGGAGAAATATGGGGCGAACGGGACGGTTATCGAAGTCACGCTGAACGCAGTCAAAGTCAAGAACTTCGACAATACGATCACGACGATTCCCCCTTATGCCTTAGTGAGCGATGCTTTCCAGAACTGGCGTGGGATGTCAGAATCTCCCGGACGGCGGATCAAGCGCTCCATCAATATCGATATGAACAGCGTGAGTTTCTGTACTCCTGAGATGTTGGCCAAATTCCGCAAAATCTCCTTGCTGACAGACTATATCGACGAGAAAGAAAAAGAACTGAACGCCTATAACGAGGCGCACCGGATCGACGATTCCATCCGCGTAAACGGCCGTCGGCAAACGAATATCGGTGTGTTTCGCGCCTACTTGGTCAATTATCTGAAAAGCCTCCCAGAGGTCAGTAAGGAACTGACTTGCATGGTCCGCCAGTTGCAACCGACAGAAACCGGTATTCCGATCGAACTTTATTTCTTCTCCTCCGTGAAAGACTGGGTTCCTTACGAAGGCATTCAATCCGACGTATTCGACCATGTGCTGGCCGTAATCCCGGAATTCGGACTCAGCGTATTCCAGAATGTCTCTGGCAGTGATTTGAGGAGCCTGAAAATAGTGCAATAACAAAAAAAGCGTCACCCGCCATAGGGTAACGCTTTTTTTGTTCGTCTATAGGACATCAGTAAAAAATAATAGTTATACATGAAAAACACGATTCTTGCTTTTTGCTGTATCTTACTACAGCAACCGCTCTTTGCCGAAAACAAGGATTGGCTGATCGACGGAAGCCCGTATAAGACGGAGGTCAATCTTTCATCGGATAAGAAACAAATTGAATTGACAAACGGTCTTCTTCGTCGTTCCTTTTCACTAACGCCCAACGGTGCGACAATCGCACTGGATAATCTGATGACGGGACAAAACGAATTGCGTGCCGTGCGACCGGAAGCCGTGCTTGTCATCAATGGAAAAGAGTATCCAGTCGGAGGTTTGGAAGGGCAGCCTGTCCATAATTTCCTGACAAAAGATTTCCTGTCCGGCATGCAGCTGTGCGATTCGGCATTTGTCTTGGCTGGTTATACGGTTAGCGAAACAAAAGAACGCTTTCCTTGGAAACCGAACGAGGCCTGGATTAGCAATCGATATCCGTGGCCTGTGCCCGGCAAACGCATCACCTTCACTTATAGGGCTCCCCGAAAAATTGTAGACGAATGCAAAGGGTTAACCATCCGTATCGTCTATGAACTATATGATGGAGCTCCGATCCTGTCTAAATGGATCGAGATCGAAAACAACGGACAAAAGGCTGTTACACTGGATTCATTCAAATCAGAAGTTCTTGCGTTGGTTGAGACTGCCCCGAAAGTCCACTATGGTGAGCCCCATGAGGTGCGCATGATGGCACAAAAAACGGGATACTATACGGAAGATTATCGCAAAAGACCAGTACAGACAGATGCTCCGCGTGACTATATCGACCGTTTCACCCAACTGTTCGTCGTTACGGATTATGCGATGGGTGGAGATATGGAAGCGATGAAAGACAATCCCGCCGTCCGTTGGGTATTCGATCATCCGGAATACGAGTTTACCGGTATCCGCTATTACGGCCAATATAAGCCGGCACGGTTGGAAGTAACACCTCTGTTAGGACCGGCTGAAGAGATTGCACCGGGAGAAAGTTTCACCTCCTGCCGTGCCTTCGAAATGCTCCGCGATGCGACAGACCAGGAAAGACGAGGACTTGCCGAGTGTCGATTCTGGCGCATGATGGCTCCCTGGACACAGGAGAATCCGATCTTTATGCACGTAAGGGAATCAAGTGACCAGGCTGTCAAACAGGTAATCGACCAATGTGCGGCTGTCGGCTTCGAAATGGTAATCATGACCTTCGGTAGCGGTTTCCAGATCGAAAACGATTCGGTATCTTATCTCCAACGCATGAAAGCTTTGAATAGCTATGCTGCTGACAAAGGCATTGCCATCGGTGGCTATTCGCTATTAGCAAGCCGTGGTGCCAAACCGAAAGATGCGGCGATTAGCCATCATACGGGCTATCCGGCAAAGACACGCGAAGAAGGCAGTCGTTTCGGGCTTTCTCCTTGTATCGCTTCAGATTGGGGTAGTGATTATTTCAAGCGTCTGAAGAACTTCTTCCATACGACCGGTATGAACGTATTCGAGAACGACGGTTCCTATCCCGGTGATCCCTGTTCCTCTACTGTCCACAGTGGGCACAAAGGATATCTGGATTCGCAGTGGAAACAGTGGAATAGGATCAGCTCGTTCTATCAGTGGTGCCGGGCAAAAGGTATCTATCTGAATGTCCCGGATTGGTATTTTCTGATGGGTTCCAACAAAACTCCGATGGGGTATGTTGAAACCAACTGGTCCCTGCCAAGGTCCTACCAAGAAATTATCGAACGGCAGAATATCTACGATGGTACCTGGCAGAAAACGCCCAGCATGGGCTTTATGTTCGTTCCCCTCACCCAATATCACGGTGGTGGAGCGGCTGCCACTATTGAACCGTTGAACGAACACTTGTCTCATTATGAGACAAGGCTGCGTAACCTGTTCGGTGCCGGTGTGCAAGCTTGCTATCGTGGTCCCCGCCTCTATGACACGGAACAAACCCGGAAACTGGTGACCCAATGGGTTGCTTTCTACAAGCAGTACCGCCAAATATTGGATTCGGACATTATCCATTTGAGACGTCCGGACGGACAGGATTGGGATGGCATCATGCATGTCAACCCGCAATCGAAGCGGAAAGCCTTCATTTCCGTTTATAATCCGTTGGATATCGCGATAGAGAGAGAAATCGAAGTTCCTTTATATTATACGGGACTGACAAATAAGGCAATCGTAAAAGAACAGGACAAAAATGGGAAGGAGTACTCGCTCGCCCGCGATTATTCCATCTCACTGAAGATACGGATTCCGGCAAAAGGCTATAATTGGTACATCATCGAATAACATAATTCAACAAACAGAATGAAACTTAAATTACTACTGCTTACCTTCATCCTGGTGTGTACAGGATGTAAAAATGACCCGCGGATACAGGCGGCCTACGACTTGATCGAACGTGTGACTCCCGGATACGGGGAACAATTCAAACTGGAATTAATGGAACCAATCGACGGAATGGATGCATACGAGATCACGTCCGACAACGGCAAAGTCGTACTGCGTGGAAATAACACGATCTCACTGGCGACGGCGTTCAACCAATATTTGAAATACACTTGTAATGCACATGTTTCCTGGTTCGGCAATCAACTGGACCTGCCGAAGCAATTGCCCATGCCCGCCCCCGTTAAAAACACGATCAACGGCAAATACCGTGTCTATATGAATTATTGTACGGTCAGTTACTCGGCTGCCTGGTGGGATTGGGAACGCTGGCAGCGAGAGCTTGACTTTATGGCAATGAACTCGATTAATATGCCTTTGTCTGTTGTCGGGCTGGAAGCTGTTTGGTACAATACCCTACTCAAACATAAGTTTACAGATGAAGAGGCTCGCCAGTTTCTGGCCGGTCCGGGACATTTCGCATGGCAATGGATGCAGAACTTGCAAAGCTATGGAGGGCCACTCCCCAAATCTTGGATTGACAAGCATATCGTTTTGGGAAAACAGATTATCGACCGGGAGTTGGAATTGGGGATGCAACCCATTCAACAAGGATTCTCCGGCTATGTTCCGCGTGAACTGAAAGAAAAATACCCGGATGCCAAGATACAGTTGCAGCCTTCCTGGTGCGGTTTTACCGGGGCTGCACAGTTGGACCCGACTGATTCTTTATTCACAGTGATCGGACGTGACTTCCTGGAAGAAGAAAAGAAACTCTACGGAGCGCACGGTGTTTATGCGGCCGATCCGTTTCACGAAAGCCAGCCGCCTGTCGATACACCGGAATATCTGCGTGCCGTTGGTAACGCTATCCATAAACTTTTCAACGATTTTGATCCGAATTCGATTTGGGCCATGCAAGCATGGAGTCTTCGCGAACCGATCGTGAAAGCTGTTCCGAAAGAGAATCTGCTGATCCTGGACTTGAACGGGGCCAAAAGCCAGCAGGAAAATGCTTGCTGGGGGTATCCGCTTGTTGCCGGAAATCTGCATAACTTCGGGGGACGTATCAACCTGCACGGAGATTTGCGTCTGCTTGCTTCCAACCAATATGTAAATGCGGTGAAAAAGAATCCGAATGTTTGTGGTTCCGGTCTCTTTATGGAGTCTATCGAGCAAAATCCGGTATATTATGATCTGGCTTTTGAAATGCCTCTCCATAAAGATGAAGTCAATATCGAAGAATGGCTCTGCCGTTACGCAGACCGTCGCTACGGAAAACCGTCCGAAAACGCGCATCAGGCTTGGTTGCATCTGTTAGAAGGGCCCTATCGCCCCGGAACAAACGGGACAGAACGCAGTTCCATCATCGCCGCCCGTCCAGCTGTGAACGTAAAAAAATCCGGCCCGAACGCCGGCCTGGGGATACCCTACTCTCCTCTGTCGGTAGTCCAGGCCGAAGGCTTATTGCTGAAAGATGCCGGCAGACTGAAAGGTTCCGATCCTTATCGTTTTGATATTGTCGATATTCAGCGCCAGCTGATGTCCAACCTCGGACAGGCTATCCATAAACAGGCGGCAGAGGCGTTCCGTAAAAAAGACAAGGAAGCATTCGCCCTGCATAGCAACCGTTTTCTCGAAATGTTGCGCGATGCCGATGAACTGTTGCGTACGCGTCCGGAATTCAACTTTGACAAATGGTTGACGCAGGCTCGTAGCTGGGGGGATAATAGCGAAGAAAAAGATCTATTTGAAAAAGACGCAACCGCGCTTGTAACAGTGTGGGGGGCCGATGGCGATCCGCTTATCTTCGACTACTCATGGCGGGAATGGACGGGATTGATAGACGGATATTATCTGAAACGCTGGGAAAAGTTCTACGCTATGCTTCAGGATCATCTCGATGCCGGGACAAATTACAGCGAAAAAGATTTACCGCAAACGCACGGCCGTGAGTCTTTCCGTGCCAATGATTTCTACAGCACTTTAGGAGACTGGGAACTTCAATTTGTTTCCACTCCGGATAAAGTCCGTACCCCTATCACACAAGGAGACGAGGTGGAAACCGCTACCCGCCTGTATAAAAAGTATGCTCGTCTTGCTACCGAGTATTATAAGGATGAAATCGAGGCAGATGAGATTCATGAAGGTAACATCTTTGAGAATTTGGGTGAATAACTCCTCAAAAAGATTATATTATGACAATAAGACAAATCCTTCTTGCTTGTTTCTGCTGTGTGACTCCCTGTCTGACGGCACAGACAAGCAAGATAAAACTATCGGAGATGAACCTCTCCTCCATCTATCAGCCATACGGGACTCCGGCATCCGGCAAAGCAGTCACAGGTGAACCTTTACGGGTAGCTGGTACGTTTTTTACGGATGGTATCGGTGTACAGGCAAACAGCAAAATAAAGATTTCACTTCAGGGAAAATCATCCCTTTTCACATGCAAGATCGGTATCAACGACCAGTCGGTTAATTACAAGGACAGCCATCTTGCCAAGATTCCTTTGACCGACGGGACGATGCTCTTTTACGACCAGACAAACGGCCGCAAACAATATGTCGGTACGGGAAAAGGAAACGGGGAAGTGGAAAAGGGAAGTGTAGTCTTCAAAATCACCGGAGACGGGAAAGAACTGTATAACAGCGGGATCATGCGTGGAGGCGAGACTGCCAGAGCAATCTCTCTTCCCGTCGAAGGAATCAAGATCTTGGAACTGGAAGCGGAAAGTGCAAATGATGGACTTAGCGGTGATCATGCTGATTGGTTGGAGGCCGTCATTACCTATTTCGAAATTCGACCGTCTCTAGTCGCTCCCGAATACCAAGGAGAGATTGCCTCCATGTCTAAAGAAGTGGAACGATCCCTGCAACAGAAAATCGGACAACTCGAAACAGTCTGCCTGCCCTTGCCGTCACCTAGTTACGATTGGCTGATCTGTAACCAGGAAGCCAAAGCAAAGGTTTATCAGGCAAACCAAGGAAAAGATATCGTATTGAGCAATGGACTAGTCAGTCGCGTATTCCGCATTTTTCCAAACCTGGCGACAGTCGATATCCAAAATCTGATGACCGGAGAGAATATGCTGCGTGCCGTGAGCAATGAAGGGATTTTGACGCTTGATGGCAAAAACTATTCGCTGGGTGGCTTGGACGGTCAACCCGAATTTGGTTACACCCAGTACAAATGGCTCGACCGGATGGAGCCTTTTGCCAATTCGTTCCGTGTCATCGATTTTCGGATTTCAGAAATCACCCCGCGTATTAACTGGAAAAGTAGACGATGGGCATTGGAAAAAAAACGGAACCCGTCCGGCAAACAGCTGACCTTTCTATTAGAAGGGCCGGACGAACTGAAAGGCGTAAAAGTCAAACTACATTACGCCCTTTATGACGGTCTGCCTTGTATTTCCAAATGGTTTGAGATTGAAAACCGGACAGGTGCGGATATCAATCTCGATTCTTTCGTCCTAGAACAGTTAGCTATGGCCGAGCCAGAGTCTCCGGTGGAAGCCAAGAGTCCGGAAATGTTCCGCAAACCCAATATCCATGTCGAAAGCGATTGGGGTTTTCTGGGTTTCATCGAAAAGATTGCCGACAAGACCGAGCACTGGAATCCCGATCCGCGCTACACTTCGCAGTGTAATTATCCACTGCTGACTCCTTGCCTGTTAGAGGTCAAACTGCCAATGGGACCGGACGAGCGAATCTGCAATGGCGGTTCTTTTTCCAGTTTCCATACTTGGCTGATGCCTTTCGATAGCGAAGACAGAGACCGAAAAGGGCTATTTGTCAAACGGATGTACCGGACGATTGCTCCCTGGACAACCGAAAACCCGATCTTCATGCATTGTACATCCAGTGATCCTAAGATCGTAAAGCAGGCAATAGATCAATGTGCTGATACCGGCTACGAAATGCTGATCATTAGCTTTGGCTCTGGCCTTAACATGGAAGACGAATCACCGGCCAACTATGCCAAGTTTAAGGAATTGCGCGACTATGCCGACTCCCGCGGTATCGAGTTGGGGGGATATTCGCTGCTATCGAGTCGTTGGATCAGCGATGATGTGGATGTGATAAATCCCGAAACAGGTAAGAGAGGCGGAATGATTTTCGGCAGTTCTCCCTGTCTTTGCAGTGATTGGGGCTATGACTATTTCCGAAAGATCAAACAGTTTTTCGAAAAGACAGGTATGACCGTGTTTGAAAACGACGGTTCCTATCCGGGGAATGTTTGTGCTTCAACCGTTCACGCTCACCACGAAGGGCTGAAAGATTCCCAATGGAAACAACGTAAACAAATTGAGAACCTATACCAATGGATGTGTGAAAATGGTATCTATATGAATATCCCGGATTATGGCTATCTGCTGAACGGAGGCAATAAAGTCGGAATCGGTTATCGTGAAGTCAACTGGTCTTTACCGCGTGAACGGCAGTTGGTTCTGGGCAGACAAGTCATGTATGACGGTCTTTGGGAACGGCTTCCGAGTATGTGTTGGACTTTTGTGCCTCTCACCCAGTATCATGGCGGTGGAGCAGCCGCTACATTGGAACCGCTCAGCGAACATCTTGCCGACTATCGGGCACACATGATGCAAAACTATGGAACCGGTGTACAGGCTTGTTACCGGGGACATCGGCTTTATGATACCGAGGAGACAAAACAGACGGTAAAAGAAATCATCGACTGGTATAAACGATATCGTTATATTCTAAACAGCGAAGTGATCCACTTACGCCGTCCTGACGGTAAAGATTGGGACGGAATCATGCATGTCGCTCCCGGTAAAAAAGAGAAAGGTTTTGTCATGGTCTATAACCCTACCGACGAGCCGATGGAGCGTACCGTCAAACTACCTCTCTACTATACAGGATTGACCACGGAGGCGGTTGTAAAAGAGCAAGGCAAAGAAGGGGTTCTCCATACTTTGTCGCGCGATTATACGATTCTATTGAGAATAAGGATTCCGGCAAAAGGTTATAATTGGTATATAATAGAATAAAAAACAAACAAATATGAAGAAAACATTCCTAACAGTCGTTGTATTGCTCCTTGCCTGGAGTAATGTTGACTTGAAAGCTCAGGAGACAATCACGAATGCTTTCGACGACTTGAAGCGTACCGGAACTGTTAATGAACAGGACTCCGAAATGCGACAGGCTACCTCGGATACGGCTCTACAAAAATTGCTGACACAGAAACCGGCAGCAGGCTATTTTTGTTTTGCTGAAGATCGGATGCATGATATCCGTCTTGATCAAATCATTCCGGCCCGTTGGACGGAACGCGTTTTCGACACTTGGCTACAATTGAAAGGAGACTGTCAACCTGGTGAATTCTATACGTGGCAAATCGGTGTTTTCACACCTTTCAAAGAGTTGAAAGGTGTCTCCGTTTCATTCTCCGACTTGGTAAATGCCGATGGAAATAAAATAAAATCCACCTCATTCCAATGTTTCAACCAGGAAGGCACCGATACCGACGGACAAACATTCCGGAAAACCGTCTGTATCCCTAAAGGATATGTACAGGCACTCTGGATCGGGATGGACATCCCTGCATCAGCCAAAGGGATATATAAAGGAAAAGCTTTTGTGAAGGAAGGAAGCTCCCAACCTGTCGAAATAGCAATTGAGCTAAACGTGTCCGGCTCACCGATCGCCAATCATGGAGATAACGAAGGTTGGCGGAAAACCCGTTTGCGCTGGCTCAACTCCACACTGGGAAATGCCGATGAACCGACTGCACCTTATACACCTGTAACTATCCGGAAGAAAACTCTTTCCTGGTTGGGCGGCGAAATTGAACTTTCTTCGAGCGGGCTACCTTGCAGGATAACCACTTGTTATGATGCCAATAACAGACTCAGTGATTCTATCTCAAATGCCGTACTGGCAAAGGAAATGGCATTTATTATCGAAACTTTCAATGGACAGGAAGCCTTGAAGCCAGGAAGTCTCCGTATCACTAACCGTAATAACGCTTCCATTAGTTGGGAAACGATACTAAAGAGCCAAAACTTCAATGTAGTATGTCGGGGAACTTTCGGGTTCGACGGTATTAGTAATATCCGTCTTCAAGTCAAACCGAAACAAGATATCGAAATCAAAGATATACGTTTGGAAGTCCCTTACACGACTTATGCATCCAAATATATGATGGGATTGGGGCACAAAGGCGGATTTCGTCCAGACACACTGATATCATGGAAATGGGACACCGATAAACAACAGGACAAAATCTGGATGGGAAATGTCAACGCCGGCCTTAACCTTCATTTCATGGATGAGAATTTTGTGCGTCCGTTAGTCAATATCTATTACGCACTTGGTAAACTGAACCTGCCTGTTTCCTGGGGAAATAACAACAAAGGTGGTATCCGCATCCAGCCGGAAAAAGATGGTGAAACACGAATGATCGTTTACAGTGGCGAACGCTGTTCACGCAAAAACGAAATCCTGCACTACAATTTCGATATGCAAATCACCCCTGTTAAACCGATTGACTTGAAATCACAGGCAACAGAACGTTTCTACCACTCGAACAGCGACGTAAGTGCTGGTTATATTCCGGCAGCTTTGAAAGCCGGAGCAAACTTGATCAATGTCCATCATAAGAAAGATATTTATCCTTTTATCAACTATCCGTATTATGACGAATCAGTCGCCGATCTGAAACGTTTCATCTCTGAAGCTCATAGTAAGAATCTCGGTGTCCGTTTATATTACACGACACGGGAACTGACCGTGAAAATCCCCGAACTATGGGCTTTGCGTAGTTTGGGCGGAGAAGTGATCCATGACGGTCCCGGAAAGGATACGCGTACATTAATTCATCGTAACGGACCGAACGAGTGGTTGAACAAGAACCTTGCCACGCATTTCATCCCTGCTTGGTATAACGCTTTCGAAGAGGGAAAATATGCAGGTGATATGGACATTTCTGTTATAACGACTCCCGATTCCCGTTGGAACAACTATTATCTGGCCGGACTGGATTGGATGGTGAAAAACTTGGAAGTCGACGGCATTTATATTGACGATAGCGCTCTTGACCGTAAAACGCTGCAACGTGCTCGACGCATCCTCGATGCAGACGGCAAGCGACGCCTGATCGACATTCACTCTTGGAACCACATGAACCAGTGGGCTGGTTATGCCAACTCCCTGCATCTTTATACAGAGCTTCTCCCTTATATCGATCGCACTTGGATTGGCGAAGGTTTCAAAGCTGACAACTCGGTAGACTTCTGGTTGGTGGAAATGTCTGGTATTCCGTTTGGCTTGTTAAGCGAGACACTGGACGCACGCAATCCTTTTCGGGGTATGGTATTTGGAATGCTTCCCCGTTTACCCTGGAGCGGTAATCCTGTCCCACTCTGGCAATTGTGGGATTCGTTCGGAATGGATAAAGCAACCATGCATGGCTATTGGGATGAAAACAACCCTGTTAAAACGGACAATGCAAATCTCCTTGCAACCGTTTATACGAATGAAAATAAAGCTCTTCTCGTGATAGCCAATTGGACGGATCTACCACAAAAGGCAAAAATATCCATCGATGAGAAAGCATTAGGTTTCCACCCAGCTACGATTTCATTGCCGGAAATAAGGGACATACAATGGGGTAGCCGGCTGAACAACTTGGAACAATGCGAAATTATGGGGAGAAGTGGTATGATCATCCTGCTTGAAAAATGAATATTCCCTGTTATAAGGTAAGGTATGGAAACAGGACATTCAGCTTACGTTTCAAGTATAAATATTACAACCATGACAAAATACGCAACAAATCACTCGATTATTTTATGCAAAAACGGCTGTAAAATAGGTAAAACCGGGTGGTTTTCATTGCTCGGCAAGGCACTTTAGTTGCCGGACACCCCCATGTTGCCCCCTCTTACACCCGGATGTACCGACTCTCTACACCCGGATGTTAAGGAAGGCAACATGGGGGTGTTTACGGAATTATGTGCTTGTTTCTGCTAAAAAAAGAGAGGACTTTTGTGAAATGAAGAACCGTATTTCTCCAATTTAATACCTATTATATTCGTTTTTACATTTGTTTATTCGATTATTTCATATGCTTTTTCAAAAGCAAAAGAAAACAATGTGCTGTTTTTCAATAATATGATAAAATGCAATGTTTCAGAAGTGATAGAGGAGTGATGGAGGGAAACGTCCTGTATCACTGTCTCTAACTCTTGAATATTAATAGCTACAACCTTCGTAGTGATAGAGTGATAGAAGATTTGTAGAAAACTCCGTATGAAGATCGCAACCTTGGAAAATTTTGATGCGGTTGCCCTGTCTTCGTTTCCTTATGGTAAATCTGTATGTTTAAATTTTAGAAGGATTCCGTGTGCAGTAATTTCGGTAAAGTGAACGTATCGTAAGGATATACCTGATTGTGCTGGCAGTCTTTACGGTTACCTGGTTCTTCGGGATCATCTACTAAATCTAGTCTACGCAACCTAATCGTGATTATTTAAAGTAAACATATTAAGAAACACAAAAAAAGCCCGTATCCAACTTCACAGTTACATACGGACCAAACAAATAACAAACTCTACTTATATGAAAAAACAAATACTACTAACTTAATCGTCTTAGGAATTTCTTTGGATATAATTCCTAATTCATTTTATCATATAACAGCACATAATTCAGTTTGGTTCAGAAATAATGAAAAAAACTATCTTCCGATCAGCTTAGCCATACATTATAATCCTGTATTACAGAAATATATCATTTCTGTAATAAGTAATATCATTTTTTAAACATGATCATTTTTTCTTTCTTGTACTTTTAAAATCAAAATTCAACCTAAAAAGATATTACCATGAAGGAATTGAAAATGTTTATTGATGGCAGATTCATAGAACATGAATCTGGAAAATGGATTAAGGTATTAAATCCTTCTACTGAAGAAGTTATATCATTAATGCCGGACGGTACGGTCGAAGATGCTAAAAGAGCGATCGATGCAGCAGAAAAAGCTCAGGGTCAATGGGAAAGGACACCTTCTATAGAAAGGGCCGCTTATCTGACCAAAATTGCAGCCGGTATCCGCAAAAGAGAAAAGGAACTGACTGATATAATTGTTCGTGAAGGTGGAAAGACGCAAGGCCTGGCTAATGTGGAAGTTCTTTTTACGGCAGATTATATCGATTATATGGCTGGATGGGCCCGCCGGTATGAAGGTGAAATCATCCCCAGCGACCGTCCGCGTGAAAGCATATTCCTGTTCAAGAAAGCAATTGGTGTAACAACCGGTATTCTTCCTTGGAACTTTCCATTTTTCTTGGTTGCACGCAAAGCAGCCCCGGCTTTGATTACCGGTAATACGATCGTGGTAAAACCGAGTCAGCTGACACCTGAAAATGCATACGTTTTTGCACAAATTGTAGAAGAAGTCGGTTTGCCAGCCGGAGTTTTCAACTTAGTGAACGGACGTGGCTCGGTGATAGGTCATGAGTTGGCAGCAAATCCGAAAGTTGGCATGGTCAGCCTTACGGGAAGTGTAAGTGCCGGACAACAGACAATGGCAGCAGCAGCTCCTAATATAACAAAAGTATCTTTGGAATTAGGAGGAAAAGCTCCTGCAATCGTGATGGAAGACGCAGATATAGACTTGGCGGTGAAGTCGATCATCGCTTCACGCGTTATCAATACCGGACAGGTATGTAATTGTGCGGAGCGGGTTTATGTAGATAAAAAGATCAAAGATATCTTTATGGAAAAGCTTGTGGCCGGTATGAAGCAGGTGAAAGTCGGCAATCCGAACGAGATCGCAGACTTGGATATGGGACCACTGATCGAAGCAAATGCTTTGGCTGCCATGGAGCAAAAAGTTGAAAAGGCGGTTCGGCAGGGAGCCAAACTTCTATGTGGCGGTCATCGGATCGGAACAAAAGGGTATTTCTTCGAACCTACAGTGCTGGATTGCGCCACACAAGAAATGGATATCATACGGGAAGAGACCTTCGGCCCTATCCTGCCCATTGTCGAATATACGGATATCGATGATGCGATTGCATGGGCAAATGACTGTGAGTACGGACTGACATCTTCCGTCTATACCCAAAATCTGGACTATGCATTCAAGATCATGCGCTCGCTGAAATTTGGCGAAACATATATCAATCGTGAGAACTTTGAAGCTATGCAAGGTTTCCATGCCGGATGGCGTAAGTCTGGAATCGGTGGTGCAGATGGGAAACACGGTCTTGAAGAATATTTACAGACGCATGTCGTTTATATAGAAACCAAAGAATAAAGATCGCCTTTATTATATGGCCGTGCCATCGTTACGACACAATTGTGCCAATGCGACTCGTCTGTTGTGCCACAGCATTGGCACAACAGACGAGTCGCTTATACTTGCTCCAACAGGTAGTATTCGGAAAGGATATCCCGCACTTTCTCTGGTGTCAGACGTCCATAAACTTTTCCGGCAATCGTGACGACCGGAGCCAGTCCGCAAGCCCCCACACAACGTAGACAGTCCAATGAAAACAGGCCGTCGGATGTAGTCTCTCCAACTTTGATCTCCAACTGGCGCTGGAACTCTTCCAAGACTTTCTCGGCTCCACGTACATAACAGGCCGTTCCCAGACAGACGGAAATAGGATATTTCCCCTTCGGAGTCATGGTAAAGAACGAATAGAACGTCACAACTCCATATACTTTGGAAACCGGAATATACAACCGGCCGGCGATGATCTCTTGCACTTCGCGAGGCAGATAACCGAATATGCCTTGGGCGGCATGCAATATGTTGATCAGTTCTCCCGGATCGTTATTATGTTCATCACAGACGGCCAACAATTCATCGATCTTCATCTGAATCAAATGTATCTTCATCTTATCCATCGTTTATCCCTCCTGATTTTCTTGCGTAAACATGTTAATGGCTTCCTTGCGGTCGAAGTAGTGCGTATGCAACAGCTTGTGGGCACGCGGTCCACACGGTTCTCCCAGATAGTCAGCATAAAGAGCTTGAATATAAGGATTCTCATGGCTCTTGCGAAGCGTCTTGCTGCGATCCTCCTGATAGAGAGCCGCCGCACGTTTGCGCAGCACCTCCATCCTGCCCCTGTGGAACGGTTGGCCGCCACCACCGATACAACCGCCCGGACATGCCATAACTTCGATGGCATGATAGGGCGACATGCCGTTTTTGACTTCTTCAACCAATCTACGGGCATTGCCCAAACCATGTGCAATTCCTATTTTTATCGGTGTCCCATCGAAGTCTATTGTTGCACTGCGAATGCCTTCCAGCCCGCGGAGTTCTTCAAAATCAATTTTAGGAAGAGTTTTTTTCGTATATAGCTCGTACGCCGTACGGCAAGCAGCTTCTATCACGCCACCGGTTGTTCCGAAGATAACTCCGGCTCCTGTCGATTCGCCTAACGGACGATCGAAATCGCTATCTGGCAGTTCCGCGAAGTTTATGTTTGCATAGCGGATCAGGCGGGCCAATTCGCGCGTATAGATCGAAATATCGACATCCGGATTGCCATCGACCGCAAATTCCGGACGACTGGCTTCATATTTCTTTGCCAGGCAGGGCATGATCGACACGACAACGATCCGCTTTCGGTCTACTCCCAATTTTTCGGCAAAATAACTTTTGGCAATTGCACCGAACATCTGCTGTGGGCTCTTAGCTGTCGACAGGTTGTCTAATAATTCCGGGAAATGCTGTTCGACGAAACTGACCCACCCCGGACAGCAACTCGTCATCAACGGCATTTTTACTTCCTGATCGCCTTTCAAGTATTTCCCGATCCGCTGCAACAGTTCTGTCCCTTCTTCCATAATAGTCAGGTCGGCGGCAAAATCCGTATCGAAAACATAATCGAAGCCCAACCTGCGGAGGGCGGAAACCATTTTACCCGTTACCAATGTCCCCGGTTCATATCCGAAATCGCGTCCCAAAGCCGTACGGACAGCCGGAGCTGTCTGGGCTATCACGATTTTGTCCGGATCGGCCAGCGCATCCAACACCGGCTGTTGTGTATTCCGTCCGCTCAACGCGTTTACCGGGCAGACCGATACGCATTGGCCGCAATAGGAACACGTACTACCGGCAATATCCCGTTCGAAAGCCGTAGAGACGGCTGCATTAAAGCCTCGATTGACAGCAGTCAAAGCCCCAACGGTCTGGATATTATTACACATGGTCTCGCAACGGCGGCACATGATGCACTTGTTCATGTTGCGCACGATAGACGGTGAACGGTCTATCTGGAATGTGGACATCTCGCCTTTATAGCGAATCTCACGTATCCCCAGGTCGTGAGCAATTGCTTGTAGTTCACAATGTCCATTGCTACTGCAAGTCAGACATTCTGCCGGATGGTTGGACAGGATCAGTTCCATTACGGTTTTCCGGGCATTCATCACGCGTGGGCTGTGTGTTTGCACAACCATCCCTTCCATACACTCCGTTTTACAGGAAGGAGCCAAATTACGGCGACCTTCTATTTCAACTACGCAGATACGGCAAGCACCCGGATTATTTTCATAGTGCAAATCTTCCAACTTCATATAGCAAAGAGTCGGAATGCGGATACCCATTCCTTTTGCAGCATCCAGGATCGTGGTTCCTTTGGGGACTTCCACTGGTTTTCTATCTATAATAAGCTTTACTGTTTCCATACATTTAATTGTCATTGTCCATTCTTCACTACTTTAGTGCACATAAATAGCACCGAACTTACATCTCTCTATACATGAACCGCACCGGATACAAGTCTGCGGATCAATCACATGCGGAACTTTCTTGTCTCCCGTGATCGCATTCACCGGACACATCCGGGCACAAAGCGTACATCCCTTGCATTTCTCTGGATTGATAAAATATTGCGTCAGTTCGCGACATTGATGAGACGGACAACGTTTTTCCTTCACGTGAGCCAGATATTCATCATAGAAGTTATCCATCGTAGACAAAACTGGATTGGGCGATGTCTGTCCCAAACCGCACAAGGCAGTGTCTTTGATCACACCAGCCAAGTTACGAAGCCGTTCCAGATCCTCGATCGTTCCGTTGCCGGACGTAATCTTTTGCAGCATCTCGTGCAACCGTTTGTTGCCAATCCGGCAAGGAGCACATTTGCCACATGACTCCTCGACCGTGAAATCCAGATAGAATTTGGCCATAGCGACCATACAATCGTCTTCGTCCATCACAATCATCCCCCCCGACCCCATCATCGAACCGGCAGCCAAAAGATTGTCATAGTCGATCGGCAAATCCAGATGCTTCTCAGTCAGGCAGCCACCTGAAGGACCACCTGTCTGCACAGCCTTAAATTTCTTTCCATCTTTGATGCCTCCTCCTATACCGAAGATCACTTCGCGTAACGTCGTCCCCATCGGAACCTCTATCAGCCCGACGTTGTTTACTTTTCCCGCAAGGGCAAAGACTTTCGTCCCCTTACTTTTCTCCGTACCTATACTACTGAACCATTCAGCTCCCTTCAACAGGATAACCGGCACGTTGGCATATGTTTCCACATTATTCACATTGGTCGGGCAACCTTTGTAACCCTGTTCGCTTGGGAAAGGCGGTTTAACAGTCGCTTCTCCGCGAAGCCCTTCCATACTATGAATCAACGCCGTTTCTTCACCACAAACGAATGCTCCTGCCCCATAGCGTATCTCGATATCGAAAGAGAAATCCGTCCCGAAGATGTTTTCACCCAGTAGACCATATTCTTTGGCTTGCCGGATTGCAATCTTCAACCTCTCTACGGCCAATGGATATTCGGCCCGGATATAAACCAGCCCTTTCGTGGCTCCCGTACAATATCCGTTGATCGCCATCGCTTCAACGATGGAATGCGGGTCACCTTCCAGGATGGAACGATCCATGAATGCTCCCGGATCGCCTTCATCCGCATTACAGACGACATATTTCTGGGGAGCTTTCACTTTACGGGTTATCTGCCATTTCAAGCCAGTCGGGAAACCGCCTCCTCCCCTGCCACGCAAACCACTGTCCATGATCTCTTTGATCACCGATTCGGGCGTCATCTCGGTCAAGGCTCTACCTAAAGCTACATAACCATCTCGGGCGATATATTCGTCTATATTTTCGGGATTGATAAAACCACAATTCCTGAGAGCAATGCGGAGTTGCTTCTTGTAAAAATTGATATGCTTGGAATCCGGTACTTGCTCGTTAGTTTCGGGATTGACATATAGAAGCCGTTCTACCTTACGTCCCTTCACTAAATGCTCCCGGACAATGTCTTCGGCATCCGTCGGTTTTACCTGAACATAGAACGTATTGTCCGGAACCATTTTAACTATCGGCCCTTTTTCACAAAAACCGAAGCAACCGGTACGGATCACTTGGACAATATCCTGCAACTTATGTCGTTCGACGGCCTCTTTCAGATTTTGAAGTATAAGTTCACTCTGTGATGCACGACAGCCGGTACCGCCACACACCAGTATATAACTATTGTACTGTGCCATTATGTAAGTATTAAGTGTTTAAGGAAGTTTTGTTATTCCGGTTTAACAACCGTGTAAGTGACCGGGATAATATCGTCCAGCAGTTCCCCATTTCGGATATACCGATCAATGATTTCATCCACTTTCGCTTTCTTCACATGTCCGAAAACAAGAGGTTCTTTACCTGGCAGGGTAACCTCGACAGTCGGTTCGGCATAGCAATACCCCATGCATCCGGTTTGTGTCACCAATGCATCTACTTTTTCACGATCCAGTGCTTCAATGAAATAATTCATGATCTCTTTGGCTCCGGCAGCGATCCCGCAAGTTGCCATAGATATCCGGATCTGTACCATTTGTTCAGGATGATTACTTTTTTCTCTAATATCCAAGGTCGAGCGCAAGGTTTCACGCATCTTCCGAAGATCATCCAATGTTTTCACTTTATTCATGGTCTACACTATTTTAAGGTATAATTCGCTCAAACAAGGTATATCTGCAAACATACATATTTTTCCGGAATAAAGCCTACCTTTTCTCTTTAATCCCAAGGCTATTGTGCAAAAATCGTTAGGGGATTAATAAAGCATAGCTTTAGGGTATCTAATGCTATGGGTTATGGAGCCTAAAGCTATGGGTTTTGAAATGAAAGTGAAAACAATATGTCGCCCTCTGCTATTTATCTTCGACAGCACGAGTCTGCAATACTTTGGAATTAGGTGGAACGCTATGGGTAAGCCAGATGTTACCACCAATCACGGAGCCGTGACCAATAGTGATCCTCCCTAAAATGGAGGCATTGGAATAGATTGTAACATAATCTTCGATAATCGGATGGCGCGGTACGTCCAGAGGCAATCCTTCTTCGTCCAAGGTAAAGCTTTTTGCACCCAATGTCACACCTTGATAAAGGCGGACATGATTACCGATTATAGCCGTCTGCCCGATCACAACCCCCGTACCATGATCGATACTGAAATATTCTCCGATTTGCGCTCCCGGATGAATGTCTATTCCTGTATCCGAATGGGCCATTTCCGTTATAATACGTGGAATCACAGGCACACCGAGCTTCAGTAACTCATGTGCTACGCGCTGATAAAGAATGGCATGAATTGCCGGATAACAGAAAATAATCTCACTGGGGCTTTTGGCTGCCGGATCACCATCCAAGATAGCTTTCACGTCTGTCGATAGAAGATACTTGATATGTGGAACCTTATTGATAAAAGCAATGGCTATTTCAGAAGCACGATCTTTGGAATCACAACAACGTTCGACTTCAAAGCACAAGCCATTATAGATTTGTTCCTGCAACAGGTCGTAGGCCTGCTCCAGATATACACCCGTATAATATTGTATGGAATCCGTCTGTGCCTCCTGTTCCGTTCCGAAGAAACCGGGAAAAATAACCTTGCGGAGCAAGGTCATGATCTCCCTGAGTGCCGTCACCGATGGTGAAGGTTTCTGGTGTAGCGGAATGTATTGGTATTCCGGCTGATCTGTCACTGACAGCAAATCAACATTTCTCCGGATTTCTTCTAAGATAGTTGCTCTGTTCATATTCAATTATCCCATATTGGATTGTATACAGTGAATTTATTCTTTTGATAGATATCTTGCCCTAAAATATAGATCGATCCATCCAGCATGAACATGTGATAATTTTTCATACGAATCCATAACGAGCGTGAAGTCCATTGCTCTGTAGTCAAATTGTATTCCCAAATTTTTCCGTCGTTGTCAATCATAAAGAAGCTCTTTTTCTGTTCATCATAAACACCAGAAGAAATAACACCGAGCTGTGCAGGTATAGAGGGAATCAGCTCCCATTTTGTCAAGCTATCCGAAGAGACGTAGAAGCCGTTACGAATACCATTACTCTTTTCTCCTAAACCTGCATATACTTTATCTTCTACAACAAATGCGACGCCTCCTCTTTGGTTTGCTTCGTTCACTTTGGCAATTGTAGTCCATTCTCCACTATTTTGAGTTGAAAGATCATAACGTACTATTTCATTCATATTGCTACTATTGTCAGTACCACCAAAAACGTACAAGGAATCACGATACACAAAACAGACAGAGTTAAATCGTCCCTTCGGCAACGAAGGGAATTCGAATAACCAACTATTATTTTCAGATGTATACACTTGACATTCTATTCCCACTTGTTTGTCAAGTCCTCCAATGACATAGGCTCTATTATTGTAGACGGTAGCAGCCATGTGCGAATAGGCGACACTGCATCCTTGTTGGGATTTCCATTCATTTGTTTCCACATTATAACTAAAAAGTTCGTTACTGCGTTTATCTCCTAAATCCCCACCAACGATATAGGCTTGTCCGTTTAGCACAAAGCTTGCCGAATATTGACGGTCTTCACCTATGTATATGCTCTTTTCCGTAAAGATGTCAGGTGTCTTGAATGTTTGTGTCTGGCCATACCCGACAAGGCTATGTTCATTTACAGCGTAAGCTCTTACATAATAATTTGTAGCCCCTTTCAATGCCGATAAAGCATATGTGAAAATCGAGTCTTCTACAGCAACATGATTATCCTTGATACTCGGCTCCTTATTGCTTGAAGACCAACAAATTCCCCACTCTGTAGCAGCACTGTTTCCGCCATTCTGCAACTCCCCGCCAATGTGAACTGTTCCATCACTTTTGATCGAATCAAGGGTGATGGGGAATGTTATAATATTCGGCTTCTCGCTTTTTGTCGAAATCGTAATTTCTTCTTCACTATATACCGTACCGAAGTCATTTATGGCATAGGCCCTTGCATAATATTTTTTGGCCGATTCCAAGCCCCGGATCCTTCCTGTAAATTTGCCATTATCCGCAAGATTCGTACAAGTGATTGTATCGGCTTCTATCGTTGGCTCTTCTTCTACACTCCAGCAGAAACCATAGGCACTGACAGGTGCATCTCCCTCGTTGATCAAGAAAGCAGACAGATCGGCTGTGGTGAAAGTCGTACTGTCTTTTATCAGACTCAACTTACCGACAAAAGGTTTGCCATCTGTAGTCCTAAAAGAGTCCACATTAAAAGCAAACTCGCCAAACTGATTTTTGGCAAAAGCACGGACATAATACCAAGTTTCCGGCTCCAGATTCGTAATCTGGCAGGAGAAAGTATCGACAGTTGCCAAGTCACTCCCTTCGTATGTGATAACGGAATCTTGATCCGAAGGTTCGATATCTCCGGTTTGTTTCTTTTTCTTATAGTAGAAACCTAATTTCTCAATGCCGACTCCCCGATTCTTAACTTTCCCTTTTACCCAAGTGGAAGTTGCTTTTACTGTGGCACTATCCACATCCAAAGTCGCAACTTCTCCAATACCATTTATTGTCGTATACGCTCCTTCTGTTTTTGAAAATGCAGTATCTATATCATTAATAGCATAAGCATATACATAATATTTTGTACTATCTTCCAAATTGGATATGGTAGCTGTAAAATTGTGGTTTTCTATTTTATCAGCTTTTGTATATCGCTTGTTACGCATGTTCTCAAGCGGCTCCGTTCCTGTTTGGGTACTCCAACAAACCCCACATTCTTTTACTGGCAAACCGTTCTCTTTCATTATTTGAGCCTTTAAAGTGATCGAAGAAGCATATGCTTCTCCTTCCATTGAAGTCTCGGAAACCTCCGGAGCCTTTGCTTTCTGCAAACGCGTATCCATATCCGGATCTTCCACACATCCGGAAAGCATCCATAAAAGTGAAACAGCTGATAAAAAGATTGAGTATATGTGTTTCATAAATAATTCTTATTAGAAAAACAGACCGACACCGGCATTCAAATCAACATATTTAAAATTCAACGTATTGCACCCTGCACTTACAAACACAGGACCGAACTTAACCATTACATCCAGATCGGCAGCTAACCCGCTATAAGAATAATCCAAATTCTTCACCCAATAGGATTTTTCTATTCTATAATCCGAATTATCGATTGTGATATATTCGCATAATAATTCCCGACTGCCATATCCTAAACCTACGGACGTATATAACCAGGATGTACATTTTACAACCAAACCAGCTGTACCGGCATAGTTATTCACCTTTTTCTTATTCGTGAAATAAAACGGATTATCGGGAGTAGGACCGACAAACTCATCTGTTCCCCGGCATTCCCCGTCGTACTCCTTAAAACCTAGATTGGTCTTAAAACGCAGGAACCAACCCAAACGAGATTTCACCCCTCCCACTGTCAAGCCATAAGGTGCTTCTATGGAGTAGGCATAACCAATAAAGAACTTCATCGGTTCTTTGGGGGTATCTGGCTTTATTGGGTTGGCAGAAGGATAGAAAACGGGCTCTACCGGTTTGCGAAGTGTTTCCAGACGATCTTGCCAGGATTGGGCCAAAGTTTCGTTTTTGGAAGTTCCTATCCCCTCGGTATAATAGATTATCAGCTGCGAAATGGCTGTTGTATCCTCATTATTGGCCATCAGTTCCAGACAAGCCCGACACTTGTTCATCAGACTGTGCATTGATGGACGCATTCTCTGGTTGGCTAACCAAATCGATGTGAGCTGCTCGATACTGTAAGGATCACATTGCACGACACCTTCTTCATACCACATCCTTGCATCGCTATAGTCCAAGCGTTTCATCGCCTCGTCACCTTTTCTGTTATATTCTGTTTTTTGTTGAGCCAGCAAACACATCGGCAACGCAACAAAAAGAGTTAAAATCCAAAGTCTTTTCATAAACACGTTAATAATACGTTGATCCTTCATTTACCAACACGCCATCAGCATTATAGATATCGAACAAACCATCTTTACGTTCGAAAGCACGGCCATTTTCGGCAATCCCGACATTACGATATTTACATGGTATACGCTCGTTCGCATCCGAATCGATCGCCCCATATAACATGGTCGATTTCTTTCGTACAATTGTAAAGTTCCCGAAAGTTTTCTTCATCTCATATTGAGCTTTCCTGTCGGCCAAAAGTTTGGCTGCTTCCTTTTCATCACAAGAAATCAAAAGACGTACGACCTCTTCCGTCAACTTGGTTTCTTTCGCTTTCGTGAAATCTTTCTTTGCGTTCGTAAAGTCCGCTTTTCCCATCTTCTCCTTGCCAGAAGCTATTAAAGCGACATATTTCGCCTCAATTTCTTCAGCAGTAGGCTGTACTGGCTGTATTGTTATTTTATTTCCTTCAGCCGGAACCTGCTTTGTATCCGGTTGCTTCCGGGGTTCATCAACAACAACGGGCGTCACCTTTTCCGGCTGTCGGGCCATTGCTGCCTCTGTTTTCTTATCCTTCTCGCTAAGCATAGATGCTTCTTTCACCTCCGAAACAGTTGTGTCTTGAAAGATGCCTATTGAATCTTTTTCCTCTTCGACCGGGCTAATCAACTCCGTTACATCCGGTTTCGTAGAGGTTTTGTTCCCCAGCACCAGAAAAGCGACAACAGATCCTGCACTGGCAAATATAGCAATAAGCACGGATATCAGCATCCCTTTTCTTTTTTTCTTAGAGGGCTGAGAAATAATTTCTTCGCTATTTATAATCGTACGATCTTCGTCCTCCTCATTCAGAGGCGATTGCTCATTCGGATGTATGACCGTTGTCTCACCATCCGCCTCCTGCCCGTCTGTATTTTGCAACTCATTTGCAGGTATTTCTTCTTCCGCAGGAAAATCTAATGCAGCCATCATTTCATCCACCGTTTGGAAACGATCGGCCGGAATGATTTGCATTGCCTTGATTATAGCGGCTTCTGTCTTAGGAGATATATTCCTGTTCAGTTCCGACGGATTCTGCAAAGGACGTGTTGCCCGCAAAATAGATTCGGTCGGAATCTTCCCTGTCAAAAGGTTATACATGGTAGCACCGAGCGAATAGATATCCGGACAGGGTGAAAAACTTTGTGTTCCTTCGTTATCGTATTGTTCGATCGAGGCAAATCCTTTTGATAAGGTAAGCATGGTCGTACTTGTTTCCTGTTGCTCGATGTCATATCGCTTGCTCACACCGAAATCAATCAGACGTGCTTTCCCTGACGAGTCAATCAGGATATTGCTGGGTTTGATATCCAAGTGAAGAATGTTCTTTTCATGTACAAACTGGAGTGCTTCTCCTATCTGGCGAACATATCTGAGGACTTTCGGTTCCGGCAATATGCCTTCCCTGTCCATCATATATTTGAGTGAACAACCGGGAATATATTCCATGGCAATATAAGCCGTGCCGTTTTCTTCGAAAACTTCCAGCACATTCACTATATGAGGATGGTGAACTTCAGAAAGAATTTTGGCTTCCTTGATAAGTTTCTCTTTGAATTTATCGAAAAGAACCCTTCCTGTCTCGGAATGCACCTTGACAGCAAATGATTCTGCTTCCCTGTAACAATAGTCTTTAAAGAAGTATTCTTTTATGCAAATAGGCACCTCTGTCTGTACGGTTCCTAACGATCCCTTCACCTCCGTATACCAGACGCCTTTGTATGTTATACCAAAGCCGCCCTGACCGATTACATGAGTGATCCGATATTTTCCATTCTGAAGAACATGTCCGTTTGGCAAATTCATAACTATACTATGCGCAATTCTATTAGTCTGCCAAAATTACGTTATTTATATAAAAGAATAAAGGAATGAAAGAATATTTTGTTTAATTCCTACGGAATCTAACACATTTTGTATAGGTATGATATAAAAAGAAAAGTTATCGTGTGTTTTCCCGCTACAAGCGGACATGATTGCGTTTTTAATCTCTTCCGGACCACCTAAATGCTTGAATATATCCGAAAGCTCATCATTGTTAAGACGTTCGAGTACACCATCCGAACACATGAACAAAAAATCACCAGCCTTGATATCATCCAAAAGTACGACATCAGCCTCTGTCGGACGGTCCGTCCCTTGGATAGCCCGTATGATCACATTCCGCTGTGGGTGATGTGCAACCTCTTCATGGGTGATTTTTCCTAATTTCACTAACGAATTAACCAATGAATGATCTTCAGTCTGGAACAAGATTTCTCCTTTCCGGAAATGGTAAATCCGACTGTCCCCCACATGCGCCAAGGTTATGCCGGTCGTACCTACAAAGGTCATGGTCAAGGTGGTTGCCATTCCTTTGGCTTCCGGATGAATTGCTACATAGTCATCAAAACGTGCTTCGGTATAACGAATCGCTTTATTTATAAAATCTGCGTTCGGCTCACCTTCACGAAAAGTTGAGAAAAAAGTCTGGAAAGACTCGCAAGCCAATGAACTTGCAATCTCCCCTTTTTCAGCCCCCCCGACACCATCACATACCAAAAATAAGTTTTGATTGGAATTTGCCGTTTCCGGCAAAGGAAAGATAGAATCTTCATTATTCAATCTGCCTCCTTTTTCACTGACTGCCCAGGGGTTGCCGATCGTTATATTCATAGCATAGACTATTTTTATTCATTAAATCGGAGAACTGTGCGACCAATAATAATTTCATCATTATTATTGAGTACGACAATCTCTCCATTCTCTAAGTAATTGCTATTATATAACGTATGATTTTTACTATTATTGTCAGAAAGATAATGTTTATAGCCTCCTTTGGCATCTTTTTTTACCTCGATCCGGATATGTTCTCGGCTCATTGATTTATCAGCCGTCACAATACCGATCGTAGCAGTAGATGCCTTGGATTTTCGTCCGATGATATAGACACCTTCCTGAAGAGGGAAAGTTTGCTCCGGCGTATCAGCATTTGCAATTACAGAGAGATGTCCGGTCGTCATACGAAAAGGCTGTATCAGAACCGTTTCCGATTCAGATGCGACACTTCCTTTCTCCATAGATAGCAAAGAGACTGGAATCGGTTGTCTGCACTTCGGGCATTTGAAAGAGGTGATATCGAGGGGAATTTTCCCCTCGTCTACCTTTAACCCAACATGGCAATGTGGACATTTAACGGAAATCATAAAATGAACGATATATCAGATCCGTCAATATCGGTTGAATATGTATCCAGCATATCTGCGTCGGACAACATAATAGTGTCATCGGATAATGTAATAAAATCAGAAACATCAATACTTTCGTCAATCATTACAACATCCGACAAGTCGTTTTCCCCGTCCACACCCACAATAACAGCGTCGGTCAGTATAGCATCGTCGCTGTCTAAAGTCACGAATGTGTAATCCTCTTCTTGCATAAAATGTTATAATTAAATTTTCTGGAAACAAAAGTAGGGAAACGAGCTGACATCCAAGCACAAAATAGTTCCTTATAATCAAATGTTTGGGTTTACTGTACGAAAGTATTACTTTTAGTATATGAAACAGATTCTTATTCGCTCACCCATTTAGCTTTACAAGAAGGCATCGGGCATTGTTTTCTATTGCGCAATGATTCCCAGGGTATTTCACCCAAAAACGTTCCGCATTTGGGGCAAACATAATCGATTTTGAATTGATTGGTCAGATCTTGCAGCAACTGTGGGATCTTGGCCGACTGTTTCGCACCCAGGTAGATACCGACGGTCGGAGCACAGATCGTAATAAACAGACTCAATCCGAACAGTTCCGGACTTCCTTTCCCTAGGAAACCGATCACAACCCCCACTACACCGGGAAGAGCAAATGGAAGAGACTGGAATAATCTGGTCTTAAATTGATTAGAAGATTGTATCTTAACCTTTGCTTGAATGTAATTATCGTAAACTTGCTTCAGCGCAGCAAACTCTTCGCTGTAATCGTTGTTGGACTTCAAGGCTTCGGAAATGTTTAACACATAATTATCTCCCAGCTTGATCGTATCGCTGGGAGTAACATGCTTCTTAACGATCTGGGCACCATTGACAAATGTTCCGTTTGTCGATCCCAAATCTTCAAGTAGCCAACATCCCCCCTCTTCACGGATCAGCTTTGCATGATACCGGCTTACATGAGGGTCGTTTACTACAAAATCATTATCGCTAGCTTTTCCAATTCTGATGATCATTCTGTAACAACTTTTGGTTCTTCAGGTTTTCCCATTTCCTTTTCGAGCGTATCTTTCAATACCTTCAAGGGATCCTTGGATATCACCAACTCCCTCGGTTTTCCATCCTGCGTTAGCAATAATAGCTTCTGCTTGGGTAAATTTATCTGCAAGATGTGATTTTTATTAATGATATGGCTTTTACCTACACGCATCAGGATTGTGTTACAACCTGCGACTTGTTTCTCCAATATTTCTTCAATTTTTCCTATGTTGATTGCAAATGTGAATTGAATTCCGTTAGATAAAAGTAGTTTAGTGTAATTTCTATCTGCTTCAAAATAGAGGATCTGCCCTATTTTGATACGCAATAATTCATCTCTCGTCTTAATTATTAAATATCGCTCCATACGTAGATATTGTTTATTCGTTCATCATCAAAAAACAAATGTACATTATTTTGTGATTTCTTCGGTACTTTTTTTCATAAATTATTCTCGAAAATCATCGGATACTACGATAAAATAAGAATTCCATACCCATGAAACTTTTGTTTCACAGGCATGGAACTTTATTTTCATAGTCATGGAACTCCAATTTCACTATTATGAAATCGAACATTCATAACCGGATCAGTCTTCTATAGCAGCCTGCGCCGCTCTAAAACGCTTCTGATATTCACTAACTTACTGATTTAGTGTATGTATAGTGTATGCGTTTAGCGTTCACTGTGTACGAAAAGCCGTTTTTTGAGGATTTATTCCTCAACAGCAGCTTGGGCCACTCTAAAACGCATCTGATAATCACTAACTTATTGATTTAGTGTATGTATAGTGTATGCGTTTTACGTTCATTTCGCTCTAAAATCGGCCTAAATTCAGAATTCTACAACTGCAGCGTGGACGGCAGCAATTGAATGCTGTATATCAGCCCATACAATAGCTGGTGTATGTGAAGTGTATGGACTTCAACCGCAACCTCGTCTGAATTGTGACCTTTTTAGTGTACACACAAATGAGCACAGTCTTTTTTCTTGTTTCAAGCGTAATGACTGGATGGCAACATTACCAATCACTACCTCACTGATTGTTTAATAATATTACTTCTACTTTCAATTATAACTATCAGCGTTTGATACACGCCTTGTATCACCTACAAAGTTAATCATTAAACATTAAACATCCCACTTTTTCAGCAGTAAAATGGGGTTTGGCAGATGTTAAAGTTCAAATCACAGCATTTTTCATCAAAAATTCGCCAACCAGCCGGATAAAAACAGTTATAAGATTAGTCATTCTTCTTTTTAATACCTATATTTGCAAATATCTTACGAAAATAACGCTATAAGAATATGATTCTACAATTTAAAGTCAAAAACTACCTCTCAATTAGGGAAGAGCAAACATTGGACTTTACAGCTTCGGCTGACAAGACCTATGAAGAATATGCGGTGGTAAAAATCAAGAATGTACGCATATCCAAATTGGGAGTGATTTATGGCCCGAACGCCTCCGGGAAGAGCAATCTGCTGAAAGCCCTGGTGTGGCTGGTGTATTACGTTTTGTTGAACCGTCCGCGCAAAAGCACTTCAGGTACGGGACTGACACCTTTCCTGATGGATGCGGACAGCCGAAACCAGCGCTCCTCTTTTACGCTGATATTTTATATCGGCGACATCCGCTATGAGTATTTTGTGGAAATGGACGGAATGAGAATCTACAAGGAGGAACTTTATTTCTATCCCAACAGCCGCCGTGCCCTGTTCTTTGAACGCAAATGGATAGAAGAAAAAGGTAACTCCACCATCTCTTTCGGACCCTTGCTGAAGCTGACGGCTACGCAAAAGCTTTTCGTGGAATCCAACTGCCTGCCTAATATGAGTGTGCTGGCCACCTACATGAATGCCAATGTGGAAAGGAATGCGCTGTTCGACAATCTGTGCGCCTATCTGGAAAGAACGATACTGCCCATGCTCGACAACCGGATGGATTTGGAACAGTTTGCCAACGATGTGGTACGGCTGGACAGCGAGAGTAAAAAGTTTATCTGTGAAATGCTGAACAAGGCGGACTTCAACATTTCGGACTTATATATCAAGGAAGAAAAAGGAGAAGTGGCAGCAGAAACACTCGAAAAAGTCAGACAGATTGCGCATATTCTCCATTTGCCTGAACCGCAGACCGACAACCTGGCCAAGCAGGAACTGTTTTTCACACACCAGACTCCTTTCTATACCGGTGACTTATCAAATATGGATGAATCGGACGGTACCAACCGCATGTACGGACTCTCGGCCTTGCTTTATACCATGGTAAAGAATCAGCAGATTTTGGTATGTGATGAACTGGACAGTTCGTTGCACTACGACCTGTTCACCCATATTCTGAAAACCTTCCTGGTTAATTCCGAAAGAGGGCAGCTCATCTTTTCCACCCACAACCTCCTATTGCTGGATGAGGAGTACATCCGCAGGGATATGGTGTATTTTGCCAACAAGAATCAGTCGGGCGCTACGGAAGTCTATCGTGCCAAGGATTTCGGTCTGCATAAGGAAGTGTCTATCCTGAATGCTTACCGCGCAGGCAAACTCGGCGCCAAGCCCAATATGGGCAGCATTTTTCTAAATGACTAAAAGAGAAGGTATGGAACAGTTCAGACCATTGGAATATACAATCAAAATCTACGGGGAAGGCTTTACGGAATGGTTCTACTTTGACGGATTGAGAACAAACAACCGGTTCCGCTTCTCCATGGTACCCGAGGTACCCAAGAATAGCCGGAGTTCCTACAAGCAGAATCTGAAACTGATTGACAAGGAATTGAAGAAGAAACCACAGGAACGGGCAGATGCGTTGTTTCTGGTCATTGATACGGATACGCTGGTCAACAACAAGGAACAATACAACCTCTATCTGGCGACTAAAGAAAAATACAAAAAGCAGGGAGTCATCTTTATAGAAAGCCATCCCTGCATTGAACTTTGGTTTCTGTATCATCTGGCCGACCGTTTTGCCCGTACGAATTACGAAACCTACGAAGCATTGCGCCCGGCTGTAGAGAAAGTTCTACCCGGTTATGAAAAAACCGCCAGGTACTATCAGAAGAATCAGTTCTTCCGTGAGAATATCCTGATGGATACCACCAAACGGACACAGGCGATTGACTATGCCATCCGCTCATGTAAATACACACCGGTAGCGAATGAAATTGCCAATTACTCAGAAATATTCAAGGCAATCCACTTCTTTCGCTTGTTGCAGAAATTCGTGGAGATCCGGACGATGCTGGCAGAACATCTGAGAAGGCCCATCAATCTTTCTCATGAAATAGAAAAGCACAAGCAACTCCATGTTTATTGGGAGGAAAAAGACAACAAACAACTCTGTTGTACATTGAAGTACAAAGAAGCAAAATTGTTCTGTCTCTTTGCCGACGGAACCGTCTTCGAAATGAACGACCGCGAACCCTTGACCCATGCTCCTGAAATAATCAGCCGTTTTGAACATGTAATAAACCAGTTGTAACAATCAACAATCTGGCATAAAACACCAAACGATGAAGGCTCAGTAACTCAACTGAACTTTCATCGTTTGTTATATACCAGACTTGAGCCTATCTGCCTTCCAAGGCATCAATCTTCTCCTGCATCAAGTCTATCACCTTCTGCATCATATCGATTTTCTCCTGCTTCATAGCGATGATACGCTCCTTGTCCTCCAAGTTGTTATGAAGAGTCGCATTTGACTTTTTCAATGTGTCAAGTTCATTCTGGAGAGAGGCAATCTGTATATTGGCTATAGCCAGTGAACCATCCACCACTCCATCACCTACATGTGTATTGGTCACATTGCCGTTAAAGGCCACCGCCGCGTTCTTGGCGGAAACCCGTTCGTCCTTATTCGGACAGAACAACTCAAAGAAATTGAACTCCAAAGCCTCTGATACCTGTACCAACTTGTTGGTCTCCATGGTTTCTCGCTCCAATATACGGTTCACATGCTGCTGGGGTACATTGATCCGACGTCCGAGTTCCGTTTTGGTTATATCCAATTGCTTGCGACGATCTTCAATCGCGCTGCCTACATTGATGTGTTTTATTTCAAAAGCCATGTCAAATGTTAAAAAATAGCCGTTAAACAAAATAATATTACCCATTTTGTTGCTTATAAAACATTTATTTGTTACTTTGCAACAGATTATATTAGTAAATAACACTGCAAAGTTAAATATTAATCATTAAACAAACAATATTATGGCTGATTATTTTAATAAAATTCGTCCGGTACTGGAAGCTCTCCAAATTGGAGAGGCTGTTATCTATCCCATCTCACGGATGAAGAGTGTGCGTACGCAAGCCTCTGAACTGGGTGCCATCCACAACCGTCAGTATACAACCAAAACGGACAGGGAAGCCCGGACCATTACAGTGAAGCGAACCAAGTAGCCATTAGCAGTATGAAGATATGAATACGCTGCAATTCTCGGATCATCTTGTGTCATACGAGATGTTCATCAAGGACCTGGCATCACAGATTGTCAGATTCCTGAAAGAAGACTCCCATGACCCGGAGTTTATCTCCCAGCGCAAGGCCTTTGAACTCTTCGGGAGAAGGAACATCGAAAGATGGAAAAAGCTTGGGCTAGTAGAGGGATTCAGGAAACCAGGAAGGCTGGAGTACAGGACTGCCGACCTGCGATTCCTGCAACGCTGTCCGCAGGACTATCTGAAGGTAGCTCCCAAAGAAGTCAGAAAGGTTATGAATGATATGGAAACGAACAAACCTGTTACGCTAACAAACAAGAAAGAGAAAGATAAAGACTAGATTCACTATTTCAACGGCGATATTTTTCTTTCTGCTTCCTGATATCCGCTGGCTGATTAAAAACGAAAAGGCAGCAGACAATCCAAACAGTAGGTATCATTGACTTCCGTATCAAATGATGCTTTTGGCTTTTCACAGGGGAAAAACTAAAAACACCTATTTACGGGAATCATAAACGTATTATTGTTTTATGAATGAATCAAGGCCATTGGTAGACCCTTTGGGAGTCTATTCGGTAAAAAGAACTTGCGCTGAACTGGGTGTCAGCTACAAGACGCTCCGCAAATACCGGGTATACGGGCATATTACACCCGTCAACCCACAGAACACCCGCCGTCTGAAATACTCCGGCCAGTCCATTTTGGACTGCTGGCTTAAACTGCGTACGCTATGATCAGCGAGTCCACCATAGACAAGGTCAGGGAACTACCTATAGAGACCATAGTGGGGCAGTACGTCAAACTGGCCAAGGACGGACGTACCAGCATGAAAGGACTCTGTCCATTCCATAGCGAAAACACACCCTCCTTCTCTATCAACCTGAACAAGAACCTCTATCACTGCTTCGGCTGCAACCGGGGCGGTGACGGCATCTCCTTTATTATGGAAAAGGAGAACCTGAACTTTCAGCAGGCTGTCCGCTTGCTGGCCGAGAAATTCAACATCCTGATGGAGGACGAATACGATGAAGAGCGTACGGATGCCGACAAGGCGAAACAAGCTCATAAGGATTCCCTGTATGCCATACTGGAAAAGGTACAGACCTTCTTTACAGAAAATCTGCGCGTTTCAGCCAATGATGACAGCCGTCATGCCCGGGAGTATGCTTACAACCGATGGCCGGAGAACTTCTGTGCAGAAGCAGGTATCGGTTATGCGCCAAGGGAAAGCCATACGTTTATGGACTTTTGTAAACAGCAGGGATTGAAAGAAGAGTTTCTGATTGAGCTGGGGATGCTCCGGAAAAATGAAGACGATAAGCTCTATCCGATGTTCCGTGAACGTATCATGATTCCCATCCGGAACAAATGGGGACGCATCATCGCTTATACGGCCCGGTATATCGGCACCCATCCCAAAGCGCCCAAATACATCAACTCCGTCACCAGTCTGCTTTACACCAAGGGTGAAACTTTGTTCGGCATTGACCGGGCTTTTCGTTTGCGCAATGCTGCTAACTTCATTATTGTGGAAGGAGCACCGGATGTGCTGCGTCTGCAGTCCATCGGATTGGAAAATACGGTGGCCACCCTCGGCACGGCCTGGAACGAGAACCAATTTGAGATATTGAAGCATTACACCAACTCATTGTGTTTCATTCCCGATACGGATTTAGCCAAAGGCAGTCCCTACGGACCCGGTTTCAAGGCGGTTATGGAAAACGGCGCATTGGCCGTACAGAAAGGGTTCACCGTCACCGTCCGAGAACTGCCGTTTGGTTTGAGAGAACTGACGGATGAAGAACTACTGGAAAGGTATGAAGGGACAATTCCAAAAGATGCCCAACGGGAGGTGCTTGTAAAAAATGATGCAGACAGCTACATTCACGACATGGACATCTACCGCAACCTGAAGGAAAAATACTTCATAGTCTGGATGGCGGAAAAGCTGTTTGCCCAAGTGGATTCGCTTGCAGAAGAGGGTCAATGCGTCAGCCGGATTGCCGGGCTGTTGCGCTATGTAAAGGACCAGATGGTCTATACCCGGTGCATCGAGCAGTTGGGAAAAATCCACGGCAAGACCCGGCTGTGGCGGAGTGCCGTAGAGCAAGTTCGCAACGAATCCAAGAAGAACAGCCGCACACCGACCATGGACCGGAAGCAGGAAGAAACGGATGCACTCCGACAGGTTGGACTTTTCGTCCGCAACAACTGCTATTTCTGTATGGGAAAGGATGATGAAGACCCCATCCGTCTCTCCAACTTCGTGATGGAACCCCTCTTCCACATCCATGACGAGAGCAATGGTGTCCGTCTGTTCCGGCTCACCAATTCGTTCCGTGAAACCTGCATGGTGGAATTGAAGGAATCTGACCTGGTATCCATTGCCAACTTCCAGCAGAAAATCGGTTCCTGCGGCAATTTCCTATGGTTGGGAAAGATTGAAAAACTCAACAATGTCAAGGAATTGCTTACTGTGCCTAAAAATCAGCGAAATATACGTTTTGAGAGCCAATACAGGTACAAATGAGCTGCAAAATCGACCATTTCATAACATTTCTGCTCCTTTTATGCCGTTTACCAAATAAAATTGTGTACCTTTGCAGACGAAAACAAATAACCTCCCATGAATAGGATTAAGGAATTTTTGGAAATAAGAGGTATGAGCCAAACAGATTTGGCGCATAAACTGGGCAAGAGTTTCAATATGGTCAATCTCTATGCAACAAACAGGGTGCAGCCACCTATCCCCGTTCTATATGAAATTGCAGAAATCCTAAAAGTGGATGTAAGAGATTTACTGACAAGTAATATAAACAATAAAGAAATATGGCAGATAATAAGATAATAGCCCCTGGTCTATTTGCTCAAGACCATAATAATTCTAATAGAGATTATTCTCAAGAAAGATATTGGGGTAAAAATCAATTTAACAGTTCTTTTCCTGCTTCATTGGTTGCATATATGGGCTATAAAGGGATTAAACCTGTTTATCTCAAAACTGATGCAGAGAATAATGTCGTACATTCTTCAATAACTTCGTCAGAATTATTTAAGATAGATCCACTTGCTCAAAATGCGTTTTACAATTTTGAAGCTGGCTATGTTGGTTTTGAAAAATTCTATATAGGAGAAAGAGAGAAAATAGATTTGGTAATGGTCGATAGCGATACCAATGAAAGCCTTATAGGATTAGAAATCAAATTAACAGCAATACCTGATAGCACAACAAAAAATCTTTCAGAAGATAAATATTGTAGTGAAATAGTAGTACGTCCTCCGACTATTAATTTTTTGGCATGCAGCTTATGCAACTGCTTTACAGGGACAAAAGGAAGAAATACATTACGGGAATTATTAGGTACCGTACCACAGATAAATCATTGGGAGGAGATTGAAGCAGTTTTACCTCACTATGATAAGATTCTGAATGCAATCCTAAATGTAAGCCGATATTTACAAAAGAAACAGACACCTCTAATTATCCAACCTATTTGGAAAACCGTGAAAGGGAGTGCGATATTAGCCGATGATTGTTTGGATGTTTTTGTTTGGTCAAATCTATCTGTAATACAAATGTGTTGTTTGCAGGAAGCAGACAAGACCAAGATAAACAGACCTATGAGAACTATTATATGGCTGTATTTAATGCTTTTTGACTATGCTGTGTATGAACAATTTGATTACAAAAGGATTGTCAGGTTACATTCATATAATATAGCCAATGATAAAGCTTTTGCAATAAGTGGCATACAGAGTTACGCGTTGCTAAAAAGCCCACAATTAACCCATCCAAGAATAGATAAAAGTGAAATCAAAAACATTATATTAGGAGGTGGACAGAACTTTCTAAGTCCAGAAAGACGCTTTGACGCAGTTATTGTATATAGTCCTGAATTATTTGATTAATGCGTATGAGAGTTGTAGATTTATTTAGTGGGTGTGGTGGTTTAAGTTTAGGGTTTGAAAATGCAGGCTTTGATGTTGTAGCCGCATATGATAACTGGCAACCTGCAATTGCTGTTCACAAGGCAAATTTTACTCATCCTATATTTAATGTTAATTTATCGGATGAAAATATAGCGGTAAAACATATTTCTGAGTATCAGCCAAATATGATTATCGGAGGGCCACCGTGTCAAGATTTTAGTAGTGCAGGTAAAAGGGATGAAAACAATGGCAGAGGGGATTTGACTATTTCCTACGCTAAAATTATTTCAGCCTTGAAGCCTTCTTGGTTTGTCATGGAAAATGTTTCTACTATAACCAAATCTACAAAGCTGGCAGTTGCTCGTGATATGTTTAAACAGTCAGGATATGGTTTGACGCAAATTGTTCTTAATGCAGCATTGTGCGGTGTGCCTCAAAGAAGAAAAAGGTTTATAATGATTGGGCATTTGGGAGAACAAGATGATTTCATGCTCGAAACCATAAAAAGTAGAGTGTCAAATAAGGAAATGACTGTTAAAGATTATTTCGGTGAACATATAGATGTTGAATATTATTATAGACATCCGAGAAGTTATGCAAGGAGAGGTATCTTTAGTGTTAACGAACCCAGTCCAACAATTAGAGGGGTTAATCGTCCTATTCCTGATGGCTACAAAATACATTCTAATGACCCTATACAAAGTTTGGCTGGAGTTAGACCGTTAACGACCAAAGAACGTAGTATGATACAAACCTTCCCTGAAAATTTCATATTTGTCGGAGGGAAAAGTGATTTGGAACAAATGATAGGTAATGCCGTTCCAGTAAAATTGGGAGAATTTATAGCTTCTGCTATAAATAGTTATATTTTGACAAAACAGGAATTACATTGAAACATTTCTGTTTTGTCCACGCTCAATCTTCCAATCATACGCCCCATTAGCAACATCGGCAACTTCCTTGTAGGTCTGCCGATGTTTTATTTTGTCAAAAGGCTGTAGGCTATCGGCATAGTCACATAGCCAAGAACCTACTGCCTGTTGCTGCTCTTTTGTCTTGCCGTAAGCCTGCATCACGTTCTTGATGTCTGCTGCTTCATCATTGCCGAATATGGACTTGTATTTCTCCGTGCCGTAATGGATGATTGCATCCACGGCACGTTTGAAAATATCGCTGGCAGCATAAAGCATATCAGCAATGATGTGCAACACCTCCTTGCTCGTCCTTAACGAATTTTGCAATAGGCGTATGGTCTTGTCCTTTTCTGCATGGGCAAGTCTGACCGCATTTTCAACACGCTGCTGCTCATTTGCCTGTTGGCTGTTGAGCTGGGCGATTACCTTGTTCTTTTCAATGTTCAGTGTACGGTTCTGCACTAACGCCCTGTCCCTCTCTGCTTCGACTTTCTGCTTTTCTGTGACAAGTGCCTTTGTTCGTTCCTCCACAGCCTTGCTGACTGCTGGCTGAAAAGCGTTTTTAAGACGAGTGTTTTCTTTTTTGATTTGTCGATACTCTTTTTCAAGGGTGGCAGTTTTACCGACCCCGACCAAACTACCGACACTATCCAATATGCTGTCCACTTTACCTTTGCGGATTTCATCACGCTGCTTTTCCTTGTCGGCAATCTCGCTATCAAGAACCGCACTGCGTTCCTCCTTTGCCTTGTTCTCGTTTTCAATGAGAACACGCTCGGCTTCGGCTTTCTCCTTGGCTGTAAGTGCAGCTTCCTTTTCCGCTTTGGCTTGCTCTGTTTCCTGCTTCTGCTTGGCAAGAATGAAGTCCGTGCGATCCAAATGCTCTTTGCCTGTCTCGGCTTTGGAGATGCCCCTTTGCATTTTGAGGCACTCAGCCAAAACACTCTGCATTTCGCTCATGTCGGTGTCCTGCAATTTGTGGGACTTGCCTGTATCATGGTTCATCCAGTCCCATACGATATGGGCGTGAAGATTGGGCTTCCATGTGGCAGCATCTTCGGGGTTGCCGTAGTGCCCCTCGTCACGATGGATGAAGATTTGCAAAGCTGTGATACCCCAACGCTCTTTACACACTTCACAGAAATGCTGCAACTGTTCCATGGTGGTGTCTTCCTTGATTACCACCACACCCTCTTTGAGTGGAGTGCTGCCACGCACGATGGACACCTTGCCTGTCTTTTTATTCACACGTTCACGGTCTTTGGTCTGCATTGCCCGACCTGTCTTTTCCTTGACCATTTGAGCTATCTGATTGTAGCGGTCTGTCAGTGTGGTATCGCCAAAATCAGGTGATACCCATGTCTCGTTTCCTGCCATGAGGTCGGTGCGGATATAGAACTTTTCTTTGTTGATGTTGGCAAGGTATTCTGCTGTCCGTCTGTTGTGCGCTTCGCTGCTGCCTATGTTGCAGGGTTTGATGTTGATGGATGTTTTCTGTGCCATATTGCTAATGCTGTTTGGGTTCTACAAAAGGGAAAGGGTTATTAGGGCAACGCCTTAATCGGAGGGTGCAGGGAGAGGGTCACTTCCTGCTCGGGGTTCTTAGGGGCGGACAGACACTGAGCGGAGTTTCCAAAGAGAGGGTCACTCTTTGGTCGGGTTGCATAGGGCGGAAGTCCTTGCCGGGTTCTTAGGGCAGAGCCATAAGTTCCTCGGAAGAGCCCACAACTTTGAAGCGAAGCGGAGAAGTTATAGTGGGCTATATCTGGACAAGTCCAGTCGGTCACCCCACGACAACGGAGTACCGCTTGAAATTCCGCTTTCTGCGCCCGTCTGTCATTCGTACCTATGTCGGGATAGTCTCGCCGTCATTCGTGCCGTCCTGCGCCTTTTTATGGCTCTCCGTGGGGATGCTGTCAAGCGGTCTATTCCCATAGTCTATGATATGGGGATTGTCCGTCTCTTCCTCGTCAAAAAAGTTCGGAGGTGGCAGGTCGGGAGTTTCAGACGAACAGAGGGAAGAAGAAAGAGGGAATGTGTCGCACTTTGCGCTGTCCGCTTCCTGTTCATGCCGTTGGTCATTACATTGCCCACCAAAAGAAAAAGATGCGTCGGTGGCAGGTGTCCGTATATCGCCCGTCTGTCCTTTGGCGGTAGCCGAAGGTCTGACATAATGGGGATTGGTCAAAAGAACGCCATCGACATACCAGCCTGTGAGGAAATGCAAGGTATGAACGGAGGTTCGGTTGTTGGTCTTGGTGGTCAGCATACCGAGCCTGTTAAAACTGTCTATGAGTTTGCCGATGGTCTTGCGGTTACAGCCCAAGTATTCGGCTAACTCCACATCGGAGGTTGCGACCTGTCCCACCTCCAAAGCAATCTCTATCCCTTTGATACTATAAACGGTCTTTGTCCGCACGGTTTCGGACATCAGCCTGTACAGGCACTTGTATCGGTTCACGGATGATTTGCCTTCCAAAAGAAAAATCCATTGTTCGGAAGACAGGATGGTGCAGTAATGTATGTTCTGTTTCTTGGTGTCCATAAGCTATGATATGATGGTGTTACAATGGTCTGCTATCTGCCCATGCCGTATCTCCTTTCGGGCATATAATACTCCCTGTCCTCTGCTATGTGGTTCAGTACGTCTTGCAGACGGTCGAGCTGGTCATGGTCAAGCAAACGGATGGCATTGATGGTTATTTTCTGTGATGCTATCTTGCGGTGGGCAATGTTGGCCTCATTCAAGACACCGCCTTTGTCCGCATGGACAGAACGGAGGTAGTCATTGACCGCTTCCGTCTGTTCCTTGCTGGGATATGGTGCTGCCCATCTGTCTTGGATGTAATCAACCATTTTGCTGACCGCCTGTGCCAGTTTGGGGTCTTGATTTGTGATGATGGCTATTAGAGTGTCCTTGTTCATATTGCCTCCTGCATTTAATTGTTCGTTTCAGTTTTCAGAGAACTCGGCTTGCGCTTCTTACCACTCCGCAAGGATTCAAGCCGTTTGTTGAAATCTTCCTCGCAACCTGTTCCCGATGTTCCGCCCTGTTCAATCCATTGGATGATTTCATCTTCAAAGAAATAGAGTTTGTTACCCTGTTTATGGTATGGTATGCGCTTCTCGGAAGTCATTGTATAAATGGTGGATGCGGATTTGTTGAGCAATACAGCCACCTCGTCCAATGTCAGCAACTTGTGTTTTCTGCTCTGTGGATTGTCATTCTTGCCCAATGCTTCCTCCACTTTGCTTGTAAGCTGCCCGACACGTTCAATCAAAAGAGATACCGCCTGCGGTAACTGTTCAAATGTGATGTTGTCCATATATCAATGTTTTGTGTTACTATTTGAGTGTTATCTGTTCGGAAGCCTTGCGCTTCAAGTCATTCACCACATCGGCATAGACTTGTGTCGTTCCGACATTGCTGTGTGTGAGCATTTTTGATATGGTGTATAAGTCGGTACCAGCAGCAAGTTGCAAGGTAGCATAGGTGTGTCGGAACCCGTGAAAGGTAATATGTTTCGTAATCCCTGCCGACTTAATCCAATCTTTGAGATATAAAGGGAGAATGGTTTGTGTCAGTCCCTTGAATACTTGTCCCTCTGTGCGTTCACCACACAAGGCAAGGGCTTCTTCAGACAATGGCAGCACGGCTTCCGTCCTCGTTTTCTTGGTCACGATGTGCATGCACCAGCCACCATCAGCACCCTTGATGATGTTCTCCCACTGCAAACGGATGATGTCACTTATGCGCAACCCAGTAAGGCAAGAAAAGAGAGCAGCCGACCTTATAACAGGTTTCTCACAAGGAGTGTTCGCAAGCATTTTCACCTCGTCAAGGGTCAGGAACTCACGCTTTGTATTGGCTTCTTTGGCGTGTTTCAACCGTGGGGCGATATTCTCCTTGATACGCCTTTCCTCGTATGCCTGACGCAACACGCATTTCAATTTGTTTAGATTGTTGTTGGCGGTGGAAGCCATCATCTTGCTCTTGTTCTGTGTGGTGAGTGAGAGCATATAAGTGAGGTAGCCTTGACAGAAGTCCACAGACAGGTCATTGAACGTGCAACTGCCACCGCAATACTTCTCAAAGTGCTTGTAGGCGGTATTCCAATTTCTGAAATTATCATTGTTCGCCATCTTTGAGCGGAAGTATTCTAAGAAACTTTCCTTGCCCCTGTTGTGGTCAAGAAAGCCAAACTCCTCATTGATGATGGCTTCGGTTCTCTTGCACTTGATAAGTTCCGCATTGCGGAGCATAGTCTTGTTGAACTCCACCTCAAATTTCTCTGACGGGTTGGCATAGATGTAGATGCCGAGATATTCACGTCTTGTCGGTTTGCCTGTCTTAGGGTGTCTGATAGGTGGGTAGAAATCCAAATAAAGCGACACCTGCCCATTCTTGATAGGTCGTTTTCTGACCGTCACCTTTGTACAAATGTTTGTCATATCTTTGATGTTTTGATTATTGCTCTTGTTAAGGGGATGCTATACTTCACGTTTGGCTTTCGTGCTTGCGCTTTTCTGCTCTGATACCTTTCGGGCGGCATCCCAATCGGCTTTCAGATAGTACAGGCGGTTGCCGTGTATGCGCTTGGTTCTGACCCCATGAGCGAGGGCGAACCTGCGGACTTGGGTCTTGCCCAAACCGAACAGGCGCATAATGTCGAAACAGGAATACCAATGCTCGGTCAGATTAGTGCCCAGCCGTTCACTTTCTTCTGCCATAGCCTTGTCCACTTCCGCTTTTGGAAAGCACTTGGTTGAATTGGCTTTGACACAAGGGATAGAGTAACGCATACGGAGGTTGTAAAACCGCCCATAGGTATAATTGAACTTTTGGCAAATCTCAGCCATTGTATAAAGGTCTCCACTGACATTTTTATCTTCCGTGAATGTGTCACGCACGGATTGTTTGTAGTTGCTCGATGGTATGAGCTGCCGTTTTGTTGGGTTGCTCTTTGTTTTCTTCTTTCCCTCTTGTTGAAAAGAAGAAACCTTGTCTGTATTCTGTATGTCTGCTTTCATCTTCTCTTTATTCTTTTTTATCTGCTTGGCGAATATCGAAGTATTGCGCTTGCAGTAGGTTGTTTCCTTAATCATCAAGAAGAAATCCTCTTTGGTGATTAGCGTAATGTGATACGTTATCTTGCAAGCTCTGAGTGTACCCTTGTATATCAAGTTGTACACGGTTCTGTTGCTCACTTGCAGAAGGTTCGCCACCTCTCCAATGGTGAGGAACGGCTTGCTTGGCATATCCCATTCTGAATGGGACTGACCTGTTAAATTCTGTTTAATATGACGGTCCATAATCGAAGAAATTTATTTGCACACTGTTGAACATTGTTGCACGCTGTTGAAAGGATGTCGTGCCGTGCGACCCCTCTCGCGTGGTACAATGGCGGTACAAAATTACTCCAAAAAGGACGATTCGCCAATAGCCAAAATTTCGGTTTGTTAAAAATTATATCCTGTAAATCAGCATTTTATAACGCTAACTTTTGCTTCCGTTTGCCGTCGTTTTGACCTCCGATTCTTCATGTGGAATTCATATGAAAACTCTTGCCACTTCCCGAAGGCCCAATGCAGAAGAAGTTGGCATTGTCCGTCATCTTCACCTTGCCCTCTTTCCCCGTGATGTCAATACACACCGGCAGCCCCTGGCGATCGGTGTAGTAAGTAGTCAAGGGAGTATCTTCCGAACCTTTCAAGTGTTCCTTGAAGAAGAAGCACAAAGCGGCATCGGAGAGCGTCAAAAAGAGGTCGTAGTCCGGATTGAAGGCATAGCCGTTTCCGGGGAAGCTGTCTGTAAACAATTCCAACTGGTTGTAGGCGGTACGGGACGGCATGATGCCGCACTCATACAGCTTGGTTTCCAGATAAGAAGTTACCGGAGTTACCTTGTCTGCCGGGCAGCTTACCAGGATGTTGAAATTGCAATAAACCAGCTGCGTGCTGTCCACCGCCAGGCGGTCCAGCACTTCCTCAATGTCCTCCTTGGCAATCTTATTGCTCGGGTCAGGCATGGAGCCATGGCGTTTGGCCTTTGCCTGGAGTTTTCTCAGCAATTTTCGTTGGTTCGGTATCTGTACCACCTGGTTGAACACCACACAATCAGCATGGGGCACACTCGTCAGAAAGGAGAACAAATCCGTGGCGATGCCGTAGCCGTTGATGTTCATCTGAGTGTAGGGCTTCACCAGCGAAGGCAGGTTAATCTCGTCTATATCCACCAGCGGATAGGAACGGACTACCCGGTCACCGATTTTCAGATACTCGTCTGATGCCTTGAAATTGGTCATGGAGAACGGGCCATGCCGGAACTGGAAGGCCATGAAGCGGTGGCAGTACTCATCGACTTCCGTCTTACTGAGTTTCCGGTGCTTGATGTTCTTCTCCTTGAGGATGTCGCTCACCTTGGAAACCTTGGAATGGAAGTCCAGCCATTTCTTCGGGTCGTACTGAACGAACTGGCTGCGCTGTGCCTCCTGCGTGAGGATAAGGTAGGTACGTATCTCCGTAAATTCTCTTCCCTCAAAGTAACGGAAGTAGCTTTTGGTCAGGAACTCTGCATCCTCCGGCACCTCATGGTGGTAGGACTGCTTGCAGAGCACGTCCTGTTTCTGCAGGGCATAACCCTCGCCAAGCGTCTGCACCACGTTGGAGAGCACATCCTGAAAAAGCATGTACTGCTCCGCATCGGTACAGAGCTGCTGCACGGGATTGGTTATCTCGAAAATAACCGACGGTTCCCCCTTGGCTGAAAAAAGGACGACATTGCCGTCCGTTTCCTCCAGTTGCGCATAGAGTCCGTCAAATATTCTTTTCTTGGTACGTGCCATAATCATTCATTTTGTTTTACGAGTTGCGTCTCAGATTCTTGTAAACATAGATACCCTTTGCCCGCCGTTTGTTGTGGAGACCGCCACGCTGCTTGACGTAAATGGTAACCAATCCGACCACTGCCATCACCAGCATGGCGATGAACCCGGCAAGCTTTCCCAAAGCGATGGAGAAACCGATAAAACCCACGAATGACACACCGATGGCCGCTGCTGCCAAAGTCAGGAAACGACCGCGTATGCCCATGAACTCCAGCGGTTTCTGCAAGCCTTTGAAAACGGGATAACCCTCCTGATTCATCGTCATAATTCTGGATAGTATGTTGACAGATTGGATTACTTAAAGAAGAGCGGAAGAGCCTCAGAAAGAGCGATAAATGCGATACAGCCACCGATAGTCAGCATGATAGTTTTCTTGACATCCTGGTCGCCGTTTTGCATCTTGAAGTAGACGTTGAACGCCCCTACAAGCACAATAACGGCCGCAATCGCTTTCATCAAATTTGACACCGGAGTCTGGTAGGAACTCACTTCCTGCGTGGCTTTGGTAAAACCTGCGGCTCCCTTGCTGCCTGCCATCGCTTCACCGACCGATACCGTAAGGGCAAAGATGAACATGAGGCATTTCTGTACCACACTGCAGGCCATGAGGCGGTTGACTGCTTTTTCAGAAAAACGCTGGATAGAGCGGAAGAAGCTTTCGTTTCCGCATACAAGTTGATTGAATTGTTTCATTGTATATTTCTTTGATAATGGATTTCATCGCCAAAGGAACAGAGGTCGCCAAAGAAACAGAGGTCATTCAAGTATCAGAGGTCGCTAAAGGAACGGTGGACTTTCGTCCAAGTAGTTTCGGGTGTATTACCCGGCATATCGCATGCTTTCGCAGTGATAGATAATGGTGCCCAGGTCACATTCACCGGTTTCGGCCAGCTGGTCGATGGCTTTGAAGATGTCATCTACCAGGATGCCGTCTGTCAGGATGGGTTCCCGATAGCTCGGTGAGAAGTTGGATCCGGCAGAAGTTCCAGCTTCCGATGGGGTTGCTTCGGCATCCGCATGGGAAGTGTCTTCAATTTCATCTTCATCAGCAGCATCAGAAGTTGATTTATCCGGCTCAGTAAATTGATTCTGTGATGCCGATTTGGAAGAAGGTGCTTCCGTTTGCTCTTTAGATTCAACATCATTGGTTGTTTCTTCAGTGCTGTCGAAATCATTTCCTTTCTCTGAAGAGCCATCGGCTGATTGATTCTGGGAGGATTCATCCTGCTGTTTCTCCGTATTGGAATCATTTTCATTCCCTGCTTCTTCCTGCTTCTTTTCCTCTTCCTTCTTCTTATCGTCCCGGGTCACCTGCTGGGGCTGGAAGGAACGGGCTTCATCCGTGATGTCTATTTCCTCTTCGGATTGATTCTCCTGCGCTGCCGCCTCGGCTGCCTTCAGATGCTGGATGTCCATGAATATCAGAAAGCCGTAGTAGCCTATCAAGACCACAAAGAGGATTAAGATTACTTGTCCGTAGGTCATAGCTGTAGTTATAGGAAGTTGGGTACAACAATAAGTTCTTCTTGGGGAAAGGGCTGAAAACGGATTCCCAGTTTCATTCCCCGGTTCTCCAGACGCTGCTTGCGATAGGTCTTGTCTGTATAGTACATCAGGTTCTTATGACCGCTTGCCACATATCCTTTCACTTTCAGACGGTAACGCAACCGAACTTTGGCGCGATTGGAGATGACATTGATTTGGGTGATGGGATCCAGTCCGAATACCAGCCGTCTGCGTTCCCTGCGTACCATTTTCTGACGGATGCGCGAAGAAACCCTGTAGCCTTCATGCTTGGTGCGTTTCAAGCCCATTTTGGAAGCAATCCGGCTGACTGATACCCGGGTGATTCCCAGTTTCTCACCGATTTCGGTGAAGGATTCTTCGTTGAAGTGGCTGCGGATGTGGTCAGCACGTTCCAGCCATTTGGACTTGGCCAGTTTGCCCAGTCCAAGTTCCTTTGCCTTGTACTTGACGGCAGATACGCTCATTTCCAACACGGCTGCTGTATGGGCGGTAGTCTCTACCGGATAAAGTTCAACAAGCAGGGAAACCATCTGTTCATTCCATCTATTCCACTTCATAGTCTTCCTTGTTGAAGGTGATAAACAGTGATTTCTTCTTTCTGCGAAACTCGGAGAGCTGCGGCAGATAGGTCTCGAAGAAGGCCCGGACGATGGCATTGACCAGATCCGAACGGCTACGATTGTGAATGTCGCAGTCATCAAGTGAATCGGCCAAATCTCGGTCGAGTTTGCATACCAGCCGTTCGTCCTTGTCGCTCCGTTCATCGGAGTTGTCAAGGTAGTTCATGAAAACTTGCCAGCATTTGCTGCCGTCTGCATCAGGGGAAAGCATGGAGGCAGAACCATTAGCACTTTCTTCCTGCTCCTTGTCTGCTGCATCCGAGATGCCCTGAGGTTCATCCGTCAGCAGCATATCGGGATCGTTGATGCCTTTGATAAGGTCATCCATTTTGGGAATGTCTTTTGTCATTGCACGATAGGTATTGATGGTTACTGATTAAGTTGATTTTCATTTGTTTCTTCTTCCTGAGTTGCTTCTTCATCAGAAATCAGCAATGGCTCTGGAGCATCCGCTTCGTTTACAGTCTTCTTCTTTCCGTTCTTGGGATAAACATTCTCTGTAAGCTGTATGCCTTTGAGTTCCGTCTTGCGAAGGGGTGTTACCTTGCCGAAGATGCTGAAATAAATCTTGTCATACACCGAACTGACATACTGATGCTGCATATCCAGAGCAGCCAGGGTACTGAACCGTTCCATGTCTGCCCGCCGGGGTATCTTGCCTGTCACATAGCCGTAGTTGGAGAAGGTTTCCCGGGTATTGTCCCAGAGTATCAGTTCCGAACGCTTGCCGACCCGGTTGTCATTGAGGTTAGGTATGATAAAGAGCTGAGCATTCATCCCTTCGCCTACGGCCTGACGGAGGCGGTCAAGAAACAGGAGAAAGCTGGCTGTGGAGGGGATGGTCACCAAATCATAGTGAAACGGTACCACGATGATGTCTGAATTGACGAACATGGGAACCAGTCCTTCTGCATGCAGACTGCCCGGTGAATCCATCAGCACTACATCCAGTTCGGGGTCGTTGTGCAGTTTCTCTATCAGGGAAGTCATGGCTTCCTTGCTGTCGGGTTCGTAGGCCCAGATTTCATAGGGCACCAGTTCCTCTCCGTATTTCTTGAGGTCTGCCTTGCGGCATTTCAGGATGGAGTGTTGGAAATCGCAGTCGATGATGACGACACGGACTCCTTTTGCCACGAGATAGTTGGCAAAGGTCACACAAAGGGTCGTCTTTCCGACGCCTCCTTTCTGGTTCGCAAAGGTTACGATGGCAGGTGTCTGTATCATGCTGTTTTCCGTTTATTAAATTCGCAAGCAAAAATAAATGCCTGGATATAGATTACCTAAATGCACAACATCAATGTGCTTCCGGTTGCATCAACCGAGGTCTGAAACGACCCAAAAACAAGAGAACCGAAGAAAAATTAGCCAAAAAAGTTACAACTAAAAGTCCCCGATTGGCTTTCAGCTGTAACTTCTTTCCTTAAACATCAAAACTACATCTTCAGGGAACGTCCGTTGTCCACTTCGTCATAATTGGAATTTTTACCAACTTCCCATTCGCGATTGGCACTGTGGCTACCGATTCCTTTCTTGTTGAGTTTGCCAAGCCCCTGATGCGACTTCTGCTGCAAACTCTTGATCGGATTCAATTTGGAAGATTTCTTAAAAGGAGTGCCTTTCCGTTTCTGCTTCTTGGATTTCTTCTTCACCCGTTCTACATCAAAGCCTTCTTCATTCAGGTTGATAAGGATATGTTCCTTAAAATTGATGGCATAGTAGGTATCATCTACCTGACGGATGATGAAGCCTTCTTGATACATAGTGCTGCGTGGAGATTTCACTTCGGGATCATTGAAGATGCCATGCAGTTTGTTCACGGCATCTGCGTAGTTGGAGCTACGCTCTGGAGATATGTCCACCAAATCCGGGCGGTCCACTTTGAAAACCTTACAGAGCAGTGCCACTTCTGCAGCGCTGGTTGGCTTAAACTTTTCTATAAAGCTGATACGGTTGTTGCGGTCGATGGCCTTGGCCATAAAGGGCGGCAGTGGTCTGCTCTTGCCATCAAAGTAGATGACACCTTTCTTTATATAGGCACGTTGTTTCTTGAGCTTCTGGAAGATTTCTCCCTGCGTGGTCTTGGGATTGAGGGTCAGCAGCTGGTCTATGAATGCTTCTATCCGGTCAAAGCGTTGTTCGGGGGTTGCGAAGTCCAGCAGTTCTTCTACAGCAAGGACTCTGGCACCATGAATGACGGTCTTGTTGGCATGGTCTATCAGCATATAGCCATAGGGTTTGTCTTTCTTGCCGAAGAAGACCACATCCACTCCGAAGTTCTTCTTCATTTCCTTCTGCAGTTCCTCTTTGTTGGCGCATACGTCCCGGTATTTTTTCAGATAGGCTCTCAGCTGTCGGTTGCGTGACTTGTCCTGATAACCTTTCTTGAACAGGGCTTCAATCTCTGTCAGGGAGAGTTTCTTTTGGATTCGTCCGCCTTGCTTGACGAAGACGTTTCCGTCTTTCTGGAAGACTTCATAGCCCATAGAACCCATCACGGCTTTGAACTGGGCGAAGGAAGAAAAGGAATATTGCTTGGCTGCTTCGAGGTCTTGCTCTGTCTTTTGTGTTCTATCGGTTCCAAGTATCTTGTCAATAACCGCCTGCGAGCGTCTGCGTTCATGGTCGTGCTGTATCTTGTGACCATCGGGGGCTATTCTCGAAGTCACAATGTGCAGGTGCGCATTGTCTGTATCGTTGTGGGAATAGATGAGCCAGGGTTGTCCGGGTTCGGCATAACCCATTTCCTTGAGATATTGGTGCGCAAAATCGAGCAGCTGGGCTTCCGTCATTTCGTGACCCTTGCAAGAGATGGCTACATGAAACTGCGCTTTCTGGATTCTGGGATTCATGGAGGAATATTCCATGAGAAACTGGGCCAGTTCTTCGGGAGTCGGCTTGCGTATCTCACCGAGTGCTCCGAAGTTTTTCATCTCCAGTAACCGGGCTACACCTTTCGCCACCTTCCGTTCATTGTAATCCACGGCATGGAAGTTCGAGCTTCCGGGTAATATGGTTGCTATCATTTGAGGTTTCTGAATTATTCGGTTTAAAAGATTAGGGTACTTTGAGCATCCTCAACCATGGAAATCCCAAAAGGGAATACCATGATGGAACAACATCGAAATCTACTACGTGTTGGAAAGTTTAATCTTGATGCACTTCTGTGTAATGAGTTCCAGGTCTTTCTTTATCCGTTCCATTATTATCTGTGTTTCGCGGACAGTCGGTATCACGATTTCCTGAACATAGCCTGGTGCAAGCAACCCAGCAACTGCCAGTTCGTTGGCTCGTTTGACCACCTGATTCAGGTTGCCGCCTGCCCAGGAGAGTTCATTCTGATTCTTTCGGTAAAACTCACCGAGTTCCCGGATCAACTCGATGCGTTCCTTCACATCCACATTGGAAAATTCCTGCACTGCCGACAGGATATAATGGCTCACAGAGTGGAATGAGCCTGATTTTTCTTTTAACAGCTGGGCTTCCTCCGGGGTAAGCCGCAACTGAAATACTTTGGTCTTCTGTTTCATACTTCCTTTGATTACTTGTTAGCCGGGTTTTCCGGACACCTATTTCGCAGCGCGAAACAGCGATTTATCGCCCCGTTGCGGCAGCAATCGGCAAGTGACCCTTGTGAGGACAAAACTCCGTTTTGTAATGACAAGGGTACAACTTGCTTGACAAATCCTGCAACGCAGTTCGATGCCTTCCCGGTAGCTTTAGCGACCTCAAAGAAGCATAAAAAACGTCGAAAGGCAAAAATTCACAACATCATTCTTTGGAGAAATCTTCGGTCAATTTATCCTGATTATCAAGTATTCCAAGTTTGCTTGTCCGTTGTTCTCAACTTCTTTGGAACGGCATACGTCCATATAATAATCACTTGATGCCAAGTTTGGCTAATGTCTTGAACCCAAGGTTCGCCCATCTCATATTCCGTGGTTTCAGCAATCCGGCAATATAAAGTTGCAAGGCTATAGATATGTCTAATCTCCCATCATATTGACTTCAAGGGTAAAAGAGTATTGCAGCGTACGGACTCAGAACGGGAGGGAAAAAGAAGTGCAGAAGCGTATGGATATGCGGTCATGTAAAAGCGCCAACAGCAAATACCTTGGTAGCTATGACCTAAAACATAGAGTGTGTCTCACTTTTTGAGGGAGTATCGTGGTAACTTTGCAACAAAGTCCACCGGTTGGCTCTGTATGAGATACAAAATGAGTATATTTACGGATATTACTGATGGCAACAGCTTTAAGTAAGTAGAATCACTAAAACAGTAAGAGTATGATTGGAAGTATCATTGGGGACATCGTAGGGAGTATCTACGAGTTCAGTAACATACGAACCAAGGACTTTGAGTTCTTCGGTCGCTACGTGGAATACACGGATGACAGCATCCTGACATTGGCTACAGCGGATGCCATCCTGGCCGACCGCCTTGCACAGGTGGCGGATTACTATGTCCGGTATGCGGAAGCTTATCCCACACCGATGGGTGGATATGGAAACAGTTTCCAAAATTGGGTCATTCAGAAGACAAGAACCGGATATGCTCCGGCATACAACAGCTGCGGCAACGGATCGGCCATGCGTGTCGGTCCGGTGGGTTGGGCTTTCGATACGAAAAACGAAATAATGAATGCCGCCAAGGTTTCGGCGGAAGGGACGCACAATCATCCGGAGGGCATCAAGGGGGCACAGGCTACAGCCATGTGTATCTTTCTGGCTCGTAAGGGTGCATCGAAGAATGAGATTCAGCAATGTATGGAGCAGGACTTCGGCTATCGTTTTCCGCTCACCATTGCCGAACTGCAAAAGCGTTATTCCTGGAACGGAGTTGACGGGGAAGGCAATGGCGGCATCTGTCAGGACAGTGTCCCTCAAGCCATCCAATGTGCGCTGCAAGCTACAGACTTTGAGGATGCCATCCGTAATGCCATCAGCATCGGTGGAGATTCCGATACCATCGGCTGCATCACCGGCTCCATTGCTGAAGCACTTTATGGGGTACCCGAAGAGATGTATGAAAAAGCGATGACCTATCTGCCCGAGAACTTCCGGAAACTGGTTACTGAGTTTGAAGCGAAATACGGCAGTGGGCTGCGTAAAACAGAAGGAAGATGACTATTCAGGAGAAATACATTTGGGTGGTCAATACGATTTTCCATGCCGGAGAGAAGGGACTTTCTTTGAAGGAACTCAACGAGACACTGTGGCAGGAACGTGTCAAAGTTGACGATTAAGACATTAGCAACTCTCCTTGGTCAAGTAGATTTCTACAAGAACAAGGAGAGTTCTTTTTTAGTTGATTCTCTCAGAAACGAACTAAATTACGTGGTCCAACATGGTCCAACACGACAAAAATGTGGTCCAACAATGGGAAAACATTTACTTATCTAATGAACGATTGACCTTTCAAATCCTTAGAACAAAAGGCCTGTAAATCAATGATTAAATAGTGCTAACAACCAGGAAAAATAAGTCGTATTGTTTCTTTATTTCATTGGTTTTTAGTATATTTGAGTATAGAAATCACTAAAAAGACAGCTATGGCATTGGTACTATTCTTCATATATTTGATACCGGTCGCGATAATATTCGCTATTCTCTTGAAGGTGGGATTAGTCGTTATTATAAAAGCCATTCAGCTTGCCTGGTGGCTCGGCAAATTATTGTTCTCTATTGCATGGAAACTGCTGGTGTTTATCACGGTTGTAATCATAGGGCTGATAAAGACCAATGTGCCGCCAAAGTTCTGAAGGATAAAAGAAGAAAATATGTGCCTTCAGACGAAGAAGGTTGTATGCTGCATGAGAAAGTGGCTAAATTGTTCCCTCTGGTTAAGTACTACTTTTAAGCGAACACCAAGTGATATGGTAGGGAAACTACCGAAAACGACAATCCGCATCAATCGTTAGGACTGATGCGGATTGTTCGCTATATATAAGGTATAGGGTGCTTAGAAACCCTTACCTTTGCTGCGTTCGTAAACCATTTCTTGCTGGTTGTCGCAATTCGTTAACCGGAACTGTACAGTACATCCAAAAGGCATATCCTTAGGCAAGTGAGGAGCAAGTGCTGCAATCACCTGATTGATGTTACTGAATCCGATATTTGTCAGTTCGGCTACAACTTCACCCTTGAAATAAGCACGGGCATGAATCATCATCTTTGGCGATATGCGGAAAAGCTTATAGGCAGGTTCCTCAAGATCACGCGCCTTTCCTTGCTTGCTTTTCTTGTTGGAGAAGAATACAAAATCAATGATCTTGGCATTCAATTCCCATGCCGGAGTGAAATCAATTTTCACATAACCACGGGTTACATTATAGCCATGACTATGATTCAGTCCAAATGCAACATCTGAAATATTGGCGTCACAATCGTTTTGAGCAATGGTAGCCCATGTATGACGGAAGGTGTAGCCACAATAGAACTGTTCTTTCTTCATGCCCATATCCATGCAGATTTTTCTGATACCAATGTTTACACCGGCATTGAAGCTGTCAGAATCCCTATATCGGCTATGAAAAACAAAAAGATACTCGTCATTCTCATCGGCTAGATATTTATTGAAAGTATCTTGGATGAATGGTTCTACGCGCATCTCCATATATGCTTCGTCAGAACGACTATGCCGTGTCTTTGCACGTTTATAAGCTATTATCCCATCGTGGTAATCTTCTTTTTTCAAATTATAGAGGTCAACAGTATTGATGCCACCCAAGCAAAAGATGAGCATAGCAATATCTCTTCCAAGTTCAGGAGTAGAGGCGAGCATCTTGGTTTTCGGAAGCGGACGATTGAAGAACTCTCTGCATGCTTCGGCGCTAATAGCTAACTTCATCGTCTTGTCAGACTTCGGTATATTTATTTTCAGCCATGGGTTGTATTTAATCCGAATAATGCCACGTTCTTCGTCATTCAACTCTACTAAAGCCTTTTTAAAAATCTGACGAACACAGGTAGGGTACATCTCTTTAGCCCGGTTTGTTAAAGAAAGGCTGTCAATCCACTTATTGAGCGTAGAAGTGGACAATCTGGAGAACATAACCTCTGTAGTTCCCAGAAAGCGTTGAAGATGATCCACCGCCAATCGGTAGTTTTTAGCATTCCGTTCATGACCTTCTGCACGCATACGAGCAATGAACGCATCTGCAAATTCACTGAAACTGGTGTCCTCATCCATGTTGGTCAAATACTCGATAAGTTCGCCGACTGAGTACTGAGAAACATCCTTTCGGTTCATGATGTCGCTATAACGCAAAATTTCGCGAGCGCAAAAATCATTTACCACGGCATCCTTGATTTCTCCAGACTTACCGAGCTGCTTATCCGTAACGATTTTAGAGGTCTTGATATACCCCATACGAGAACGGTGAACAATACGAATGTACACCGGATAGAAGCCGTCTGCACGCTTCTTTCGAACTACTGCTTTAAAATTTGCCATATCCTCTTGATTTTTAATTGTTTCAGTGGTGTATGCGTTGGTGTATGCGCCCCTGTCTAAAAGTGTATGCGTTGTGTATGCAATACCCGTACATTTGGCTTCACAAAGCGATGTCAAGTGTACGAACCGCTTAAAAACAATTTAGGCTGTAATGCCTGAAATCCAAAGCATTACAGCCTAAAACAATTATTTAATTATCTGCCGATTATTCCTCAACAGCAGCCTGCGCCGCTGCGATACGTGCAATTGGAACGCGGAAGGGTGAACAGGATACATAGTTCAGTCCTACTTTGTGGCAGAACTTCACAGAAGAAGGTTCACCGCCATGTTCGCCACAGATACCACATTTCAGATCCGGGCGGATAGCACGTCCCTTTTCTGTAGCCATACGCACCAACTGTCCCACTCCATTCTGATCGAGAACTTGGAACGGATCGACTTTCAGAATCTTCTTTTCCAAATAAACAGGCAGGAAGGAAGCGATATCGTCGCGAGAGTAACCGAAGGTCATCTGTGTCAAGTCGTTTGTACCGAACGAGAAGAACTCGGCAGAAGAAGCAATACGGTCGGCAGTCAATGCCGCACGCGGAATTTCGATCATCGTACCGACCTTGAAGTCGATGCTGTCTCCCATTTCTTCAAACAACTGTGCGGCAGCTTTACGGATCACTTTTTCTTGTTCCTTGAATTCGTATAAGATACCCGTCAGCGGAACCATGATTTCAGGTTTAGCTTCAATACCTTCCTTCTTCAGTTCAAGAGCGGCTCCCAAAATGGCACGTGTCTGCATTTCTGTGATTTCGGGATATGTATTACCCAAACGGCAACCCCGATGTCCTAACATCGGGTTATGTTCACATAATGATTCAACTCGTTTCTGGATCTCTTTTACCGATACGCCCATTGCTTCAGCCATTTCTTCCTGACCTTTCAGATCATGAGGAACGAATTCATGCAAAGGAGGATCGAGCAGACGCACGGTTACCGGACAACCTGCCATTGCCTTGAAAATACCTTTGAAGTCCTCCTTCTGGTAAGGCAGGATCTTTGCCAGTGCATTCTTACGCCCTTCCGCATCTTCCGCCAGGATCATTTCACGCATGGCTTTGATTTTTTCACCTTCGAAGAACATATGTTCCGTGCGGCACAAACCAATACCTACAGCACCGAAATTGCGTGCGATCGTAGCATCGTGCGGAGTATCGGCATTCGTGCGAACCTGTAACTTCGTATATTTATCTGCCAAAGTCATCAATTCGGCAAAATCACCGGACAGTTCGGCAGCCTTCGTCTCTACCTTTCCGACATAAACCGTACCGGTCGTACCGTTTATAGAAATATAGTCGCCTTCTTTCAGCTTAATACCATCGACTTCTACGGTCTTATTCTTATAATCGATTTCCAAAGCTCCGGCACCGGATACGCAGCATTTACCCATACCGCGTGCAACAACGGCAGCATGCGAAGTCATACCACCACGAGCAGTCAGAATACCTTCAGCAACAGCCATACCAGCCAGGTCCTCAGGGGATGTTTCGATACGGACCATTACGATCTTCTTTCCGTCAGCATGCCATTTTGCCGCATCATCGGCGAAGAACACGATCTGCCCTGTTGCCGCTCCCGGAGATGCCGGCAAGCCTTTCACCCAAACTTTCGCCTGTTTCTCGGCCACCTTGTCGAATACCGGGTGAAGCAGTTCATCCAGTTTATTCGGTTCGATACGTTTCAATGCTGTCTTCTCGTCAATCATACCTTGATGCAACAAGTCGATTGCGATTTTAACCATTGCAGCACCGGTACGTTTTCCGTTACGGGTTTGCAGGAACCACAGTTTTCCTTCCTGCACGGTGAATTCCATATCCTGCATATCATGATAATGGTTTTCCAGCTTTGTTTGCAGTTCGTCCAGTTGCCTATAGATTTCCGGCATGGCTTCTTCCATTGAAGGATATTTGGCGACGCGGTCTTCTTCTGAAATACCAGCACGTTCCGCCCAACGCTGCGAACCAATCTTCGTGATCTGTTGCGGTGTACGGATACCAGCCACCACGTCTTCGCCTTGTGCGTTGATCAAGTATTCACCATTGAAGAGGTCTTCTCCGTTACCGGCATCACGAGAGAAACATACACCGGTAGCGGAAGTATCGCCCATATTGCCGAACACCATAGCCTGTACGCTGACAGCCGTGCCCCATTCGGCAGGAATCCCTTCCATCTTACGATAGAGGATAGCGCGTTCGTTCATCCAGCTGTCAAACACAGCACAAATGGCGCCCCAAAGTTGTTCATAGGCGGAAGTCGGGAAATCCTTACCAGTCTGAGCCTTGACAGCCATTTTGAATTTAGCGACCAGTGCTTTCAGATCCTCCACATCCAGTTCATTGTCAAGCTTCACTCCTTTCGCTTCCTTGACTTCTTCGATAATTGCTTCAAATGGATCGATATCTTCCTTGTTGGTCGGTTTCATACCCAACACGACGTCTCCGTACATTTGTACGAAACGGCGATATGAATCCCATGCAAACCGAGGATTGTTCGTCTTACGGCTTAGTCCTTCCACCACTTCATCGTTCAAACCTAAATTCAGGATTGTGTCCATCATACCCGGCATAGATGCACGTGCACCGGAACGAACGGATACCAACAACGGATTGGCAACATCTCCAAACTTTGAATTCATCAACGTCTCAATATTGGCGATTGCCTTTTCAACGTCTGATTTCAACAATTCAACCACTTTGTCTTTTCCTAAATCATAATATTCGGAACATACTTCTGTGGTAATAGTAAAACCCGGAGGAACCGGAACACCAATCAGATTCATTTCGGCAAGGTTAGCACCTTTACCACCCAGCAGATTTCTCATATCTGCTTTACCTTCGGCTTTTCCATTTCCGAATGTGTAAACTCTTTTTCTTTCCATATTCGACAGTATTTAATTTTAGATTTTAGTTTTGCTATCTCCAGATTGCAATGCTGCAAATATATGCTATTTAAAGATCGCATTCGCATGTATGGTTAAATAATTTTAGATGTTTTACAACTATTTTTTACCATCCATATTCGGTAAATAACTACATTTGCGTGCGGGAATTTTTAAAGCCTAAAAGAAATGTCCTGTATTCCAAAAGTTTTTTATAAGACTTTCGGAATACAGGACATTTAGTATCAGAAATTTATCCAAGATCAATCACTTCTCAATTCGTATACGTGCATCTACGGCAAACAACCCCCGCTCAGTCGCAACAAGAGGATTGATGTCCATTTCCTTGATTTCGGATGCAAAACGGAGCAATGTGGACAGGCGGACTATGATATCCGCATACTGCTGTTCATCCACTCCCCGCTGGCCGCGTGTTCCCTTTATAATAGGATAACCGCGCAGGGAACGGATCATGGAATAAGTTTCGTCATACGACAGAGGTGATAGACCATAAGAGACGTCTTTCAGCACTTCGACAAAAATGCCTCCCAGACCGCAAAGCACGACATGACCGAACCGGTCTTCATACTTAGCTCCTAAGAACAACTCCTGCCCTTTCAACATCGGTTGTACCATAACGGCCGTCACATCAGGCAGACGCATCATCCGTTCATATTCGAATATCAGATGCTCCTCACTTCGGATATTCAAGGCAACGCCCCCCATATCGCTCTTATGTATAGGACCGACTACCTTGGCTACAACCGGGAACTTAACTCTCTTGGCGAAAGCGACCAGTTCGTCGCGGTCAGTCGACGTGAACTCTTCTACCAACGGTATCTGGGCCGCTTTCAGCAAAGTACGGACTTCTTCAGGATTCAAATAACCGCTGCCCGGCAACCGGTCGATAATACGGCGAACTTCGGGCACGTCAACACCATACAACTGTATATCCGTACTCATGGGCTTCGGCGTGTTGAGCACACGCGAGAGGGCTGTACCCAACGTCACTTCATCCGAAAAGTTCACATGACCTTTCTTCACGAAACTTTTCACTTCCGGACCCGCTGTTACGATGGATGGCAATACCGGAAAAATCGGCTTCTTGCACTCCTCCATTTTCTTATGAAGCACTTCATAAGTATCGTATAATTTTACCAAACCCGGACTGCCAAAGATAACCATCATCAGGTCAATATCTTCGAAACAGTTCTCACAGAAATCGATAGCGGTGGCCAAATGTTCGGGAGTACCTGTACCGATAATATCTATCGGATTGCCGACAGCAGCTCCCGGATATAGTTTGGATTTCAATTCTGCGGCAAGCGGACCGTCCAGCTTAGGAACGTTCAGCCGTCCCTTTTCCAGTGCATCCGCCAACATTACTGCCGGACCTCCGGCATGCGTGATAATCGCACAGTTTTTACCCTTCACTTCTTTCAAGGTAAAGATACTGGCAACGGTTGTTAATTCTTCACGGCTGAAACAACGCACAATACCCGCTTTGCGAAACAGGGCTTCCACCGCCGAGTCCGAGTTGGCAATCGCTCCTGTGTGGGAAGATGCGGCACGCTTACCGACATCCGTACTACCCGCTTTTATAGCTGCGATATGACAACCCTTGCGAATCAGGGAAGAAGCATGATACAAGAGCTTATCCGGATTTTTGATCTGCTCGATATAGAGCATCTTTATTTTGGAGTCAAGGACCGGGTCAAAGTTGCGATCCATATATTCGATCACTTCTTCCACTCCGATCTGCTTGGAGTTACCGACAGACCAAACCGAAGAAAAACGGAGTCCTTTTGTCAGAGCCGATTCAATAATGAAAAGTGCCGTACCGCCAGAACTGGAAATAAAATCGACCCCGTCTGCATGAAATTCGGGAATCGGCTGAGTAAAAACACCATGATAATGCATATTCATCAGACCGATGCAATTCGGACCGATCAATGAAGCACCGGCTTCGTTAATACTTTTCAGCATCTGTTCTTCCAGAATCGCCCCTTCATGCGTTTCCTCTCCGAAACCAGCCGAAATGACAATGAACGCCTTTACGTTTTTCTGTTTGGCAAGCACATCCACAGCTTCCGGACAGGCCGGACCGGGAATAGAAATGATTGCCAGTTCCGTCTCTGGGATATCATGCACTGAATGATAGGATTTCAGGCCCTGCACATCGTCTTCTTTAGCATTTACGACATATAGTTCGCCTTTATACTTCCCGTCTAGTAGATTGCGAACCAAACGGCCACCCGGTTTATGTACATTATTGGATCCTCCCACCACTACGATGCTCTGAGGATTAATTAATTCTCGGTTAATCATGACATTTTGATTAAATTGATTCAATGAACGGGAACAAATATAGTCTATTTCTCCGTTTATCTATCAAATCTGGGGTAAATTATTTACATTTTGCACACTCTTTCACCAACCAATCACACCAGGCATCCATTCCTGTGCCTTTTGTCGCAGACACTTCGAATAGTTGCAAGTGGTGGTTTACTTTCAAGGCATTATTCCGCAACGTCTCCACATCCGTATCCAGATAAGGCGCCAAATCGATTTTGTTGATCACACAGATATCTGCCTCCAAGAAGATATGAGGATATTTCAACGGCTTGTCATCCCCTTCGGTGGTACTGACGATAACGACTTTCTTCGCTTCTCCCAAATCGAACATGGCAGGACAAACGAGAGTGGCATCAGAATTCAACTGGCGTATCGTTTCTTCCAATAATGTCGTTTTGCCGGAACCTGGAGAACTCATCAGATTCAGACAAAAAATATATTTCGCCTCAAAATAGCCTCTGTTACGTTCAGCCAACAGATTATTGCGCTGGAGAATATCCTGTTCCAGCGTTATTACTTTCCCTTCACCGTGATGACGGTGGTGATGTTCATGTCCGTGCCAGTATTCATGGTCATGAAGGTGATCGTGATGATGATGCTCTCCGCATCCGCAAGTTCCACACATAAGCGTTTGTCTTTTTATTTTATAACAATTGATTTAATCCGAAGTTCCCGCCCTTTTGTTATATTTATCAAATAAGAACCACAATTAGGACAGGGAGAAAACAAATTCCCGATAGGAAAGACCGTTTCGCAATCGCAGCACTGCCCTTCTCCGTCTACATAGCGGCGGATTATCTTCGCTTTTTCAAGCAAAGTGCCTTTAACTGCACTTTCCATCGCAAACTCCAATGTTTGCAGCTATACTCCGGCAAGACACCCTATCTCAAGCTCCACTTCTTCTATCTGCGAAGAATGATGTTCGCGAGCCTGCTGTTCGGATAGCTGAACGATACTTTGAGCGATCGACAATTCATGCATAACTTTAACGATATAACTACTTCATTTAAAACATAGGTGTTTTGCAATCAAAACATATATGATTCGTTTTTAAAACATATATGTTTTGCATTCATACTATAACTGCCTCTTCCGGGAAGCCGCTATTGCCAGTTGCCCGACCGCCACACCTCCGTCATTACAGGGTATATGTCCCGGTACGAACAGCGGGATACCAGCTTCGGCAAACATGCGCTGCAACTGTTCCGTCAGACGTTTATTCTGAAAACAGCCACCTGAGATCACGACTTTGTCCGTTCCGGTCTGCATCCTGTACTGTTTCGCCATCTCTACCAAAAGCCATGCCAACGTATTATGAAAACGGGCGGATAACCAGGTTACCGGAACTCCGGCTGCCAGATCTTCCAATATTCCTTCCAATACGGGACGCATGGAGATAGACTCCTTTTCTATTAAAACAGAATAACGACTTTGATATTCATCGGAAGCCAGTTGTTCCAGCTTAACAGGTGCTTCCGCCTGATGCGTGGAGACATCGCAGACGCCCAGTAAAGATGAAACGGCATCGAATAACCGGCCCGCACTGGAAAGATAGTCAGGGTGCAGATCGCAGACCAAAAGGGATGGCCGGAAACGAAAAAGATGTTGAAAACGTTCAAGTGATTCCTTATAGAATCGAAAGGTCTCCCAATTCTTTAGGTCACCGATATACTGGCTTTGCAGAATCGTTTCTCCCTCCCCTAAAGCAAACGTATTTACCTTTTCGGCTCTGAAAGCCAAGATTCCTTCAACCGGAACGTCAGCAAAGAACGGTTCCGGCACATATCCTCGCGAACGACGTATCAAGCAGGACTGACCGCCACAGACCTGTAACACAGAGTCATCCACCCGGTTATGGTGGAGCAAGAGGGGTATTTTACCGGCCAATTGCTTTTCTGCCTCTTCGGGGGTAATGGTTATCGGACATTCGCTGATATTGCCACTCGTCATCACCAATGCGGGTGTATCCAACCGTTCAAACCAATCGGAATGGAGCGGCATATAAGGAAGCATACATCCTAATGTCTCCATTCCCGGATTGACGGACGAAGCCAACAGCCGGAGTTGCTTCAACAGAACGATCGGGCGACGCCAGGAAAGCAAAGCCTTTTCTTCCACCCCATTCGAGAAAACGTATCGGCGGATATTCTCTATATCCCGAAACAGTACGGCAAAAGGCATGCCATCCCGCTGCTTGATATCCCGTAGCCGGGAAACTGCCTTTTCACTCCTCGCATCACAAATCAGGTGATAGCCTCCTATCCCTTTCGCGGCAATCACTTCACCCTCACGAAGCAAACGGGATGAAAGGTTGAGCAGTTCCGAATAGTCTGTTACCTTTACCTTATTATATAAGGCGTAATAAGACGGACCGCAATGGTTACAGGCAACAGGCTCAGCATGAAAACGCCGGTCGCTGACCGTTATATATTCTTTTCGGCAGGACGGACACATCGAGAAAGCTGACATGGTTGTTCGGCTCCTATCATAAGGCAGATCACGGATGATAGAAAAACGAGGTCCGCAATGCGCACAGTTGACAAAAGGGTATTGCAAGCGCTGCGCTTGTGTCTTCCGGTCACGTAAGCATTCGGGACAGACGGCAATATCGGGAGCAACCTGCGTCACCTCGTCCGATTCCGACCGACTGGGAGTAATACGAAAACCCATATATGGATTCCTAACTTCTATCCTTTCCGAAACGGTTATCCTATGTATGGAAGCCACCTTCGGATGTTCGCGACGTATGCGTTCGATGAAGAGTTCCCGTTGCACGGGAGTAAGGGCCGTACGGATACAGACCCCATTATTCCGGTTGTCCACTTCTCCACAGATATTCATTTCACTGGCGATCCGATAGATAAACGGACGGAAACCGACACTTTGTACCAAACCTTGAATGGTCAGGACTGATATGACAACTTCCTCCTCTTTCATCTTCTTCATTTATGTTTTGACAAATGTAATCCCTTTCACAAGGATGCCTCATACCTTCTTCTCTCGGCAGACACGGAGGCGTATAAAAAGTGCTTTGACGATCTTGCGTCGAGCGTGGAAAAGAGACAGTGCATCGCTGGTGATATTATGCGAGGAACAAAACAAACGAAAGACTGCCCTTTCTTTGGAACGATTTGCACACCCGAGCATCCGATCGGTGCACCGATGGTTTCTTCGGAAGGGGTTTGTGCTGCTTACTATAGATATAAATAGATACAGAATATGATAACGACAAATTGTCCCATTCCTTTCTCCGATTCCGACTGTGTGTTATTGGCACACGGTGGCGGCGGACGAATGACGCACCAACTGATAAGCAGCATCTTCTATCCTGCTTTCCGCAAATCCTTGTTGGAACAAGATCATGGCGGATGCGTAATCGGCGTCGTTCCCAAAGGTGTCCACATTGCTCCCGATTCCCGATGCCGTGCGCGGCGCTTCAGAGATTTTAGGACTTGATCCGCTTCATATCGCCAACGAAGGACTGGTGCTGGTGATCTTACCGGATGAAAAGACGGAGCAGGCTCTTGCCGTCATGCAGAATTATCCGGAAGGAAAGAACGCAGCTGTTATCGGCTGTATTCAGGAAAAAGGCTATGCACTGGTTAAAATGAAAACGTTGTATGGCAATTACAGGATCGTCGATATGCTCAGTGATGAACAGTTGCCGAGGATATGATGACAAAGGCACCATTAAACAGTGCATACGCACCGCACTACTTACTAAGAAGAATCAACAAAATAGACTAATATAATAAAAAAAGAGCTGCCCCTTTTGATAAGGACAACTCTTTTTTGCTAATAATCTGCTGATTAACCCTTCTTCAATACCTTCGTCAGATCTTCCGGGGCTACATTGGCAGCAATAATAACCCCCTTGTCGTCAATCAGGAAGTTACAGAATCCCTTTTGCAGGTTATACTTCCCAAACAATTCTGACTTTCTGCCAAGTTCTTCATGAAATTGCTTTGTACCTTCCAATTTGTCGGCTTTTACCGTTTCAGTAAAAATGGATTCTTTCTCGTCTAAAGAGATCGAATACATTGCAATCTTGTCTGAACTCAACTTGTTGACTTCATTCCATAATTGAACGTTACGAGCCCGCGATTCAGCATCGTAAGTTGCCCAGAAATTCAGCAATGTGTAACGTCCTGAATGATTTTGAAAACTGAAATTGCTCTCGGTTCCTAAAGACTCTATTCTCGGAGCAAAGTCGCCAGGGTTAATGCCGACTGTCGGCTTTGCGTTTTTAGTTCCGGCAGACACAGCAAGCAATGCAACCGCAACAAAGAGAACATAAGCTCTTACTTTCATATCATCATTTTTATGTTAAACTTAATCGGAGCATCCTTTAATTGCCTTTTTCTCCGACTCCTGATTTTCAGGAAATAAACAAGGGCTTCACCTTCGCTAAAGGATCGCTTTCTTATTTTTAACGGCTGCAAATATACAGGCAAAAGCCCTATTTAGCCAAATGATATAACACTTTTCAGCCGAAAAGCAAGGTTTTTTATATGTTTTATCGCATAAACAGATCAAAAATGATATGTTTTGCAACATATCATTAATCTTATTTCACATATACCTGTCTGTCGATAAACCAGAACTTATGGCAATGGGACAATTTCATCGCTGGAACTTTAGATACCGACCGACACAGATATTGTCGAAAGTGACAAATAACTACAAAAAGAAAGCATTTGGTTCTGAAGCCAAGTGCTTTCTTTTTGTAGTTATTTACTTTGCTGACTGTCCCCATAGGGAGAAGGCATTGGCATCCCTTCCTTTATATATTCGTCATATACAACAGTCGGATGATCCTGCGGAGATGTGACATTATATTCTTCTTTGAAATTATCGCGACGGAAGTTCTTCAATTTCAAGTTCTCCGAACTATAAGTACGCAAGGTCTGCCTCTTATTCCCAGTTAATGAACTTTCCACTACTTCCGAATCCAAAATATTCATTTTGGGGGTAAGAGACGGCAAGAGCTTCTGTTCGAGTAAACCGCGATAGGCTCCGATGTATTCACACCAGACGGCATTTCCACGCGTAAAAATACGATAAGTATAATTGGACCATGCTGTCCGGATATGGATTTCATGTTGCCAGATTTCGATACAAGCTTCTGACTTATAGTTCGGATCCTTGATCGTTATCCGCTCCAGTCCATGCATTTTTTCAAGAATTTTCGTTTGCCACTTGTCTGAATGCATTATTTCTGCAATAATCTCAGGCAATTTTTCCTTAATTTCAAACTGAATTTTCATCTTCGTGTGCCTGCCAGTCAGGACTTCTTAAGGTTGCCAGGTTCTGTTATTAAACAATATCTCTAAATTAATAACAATTAATACACATGGTTTGTTTACACAAACAATCGTTTTTTGTACAGCCCATGCTATATTGCCATGATTACCGACAAATTCGGGGGAATAATAGATGTAGATCTACAGCAAGATGAAAGGCTGACCTTTTGGTTCCGTTTGCCCCTCTGAAATAAATCCGATTTTTTTTCTACATTTGCCCTCATTAATAGGATTAGTCAATGCTTAAATATATTGTTGTATTTGCGGGAGCCTCTTTACTTGCGATTTCTTTGCCAGCAAAGGCTCAGGAACAACGCGATATCGTTGCGCTCTCCTCTGAAGAAATAATGACTCCTTCAGATACCGTGCCTCGAAAGAAGACTGTCATCGTAGACGGAGTGGAATTGAACGAAAAGCAGTTGAAACGTTACTATCGTCAATTGCGTAAAGATTCCATCCGGGCCCACAAAAACATATGGTGGTCTGTACTGGGCGGTCCTTCATATACACCAGAAGCTTCGTTCGGTGTGGGTGGTGCCGTCCTTGCCAGCTTCCGAATGAATAAACAAGACACTATTTCCCAACGTTCTTTCCTGCCTGCCGGTTTGAACCTGTCTATAAATGGGACCATTGTTGTAGCTGGCGCTGGAACGTTTTTCTTCAATGAAAACCGTTTCCGTATCTATATGAATTATGGTTATCGGAACGAGCCTTCACACTATTACGGGAAAGGATTTGAAAAGGCGGAGAATCTCGAAAGGGGTGATTCCACTACTCGGTTTCATCGAAGCTATTTTCAATTGTACCCCCGATTCGTATGGGAAGTCCGCCCACATTTTTATTTAGGCGGCTTGTTTGACTTGAACTACACAAAGGTTTCGGATGTTAATCCGGTGATGGAGGAAGATCCCTATTTCCAACAGTTCAAAAGGAAATACTTCAACGTCGGTATCGGCGGACTTATCCAATATGACACTCGTGATGATGTGGCGACACCTACGCGCGGTATGTTGTTAGGAGCTAATTTCAAATTGTTCGGTAAATATTGGGGAGGCGCTTATAACTACGAGATCATCGAGCTTGAATACCGACAGTTTAAAAACGTATTTCGTCCACGCAGTACGCTTGCCTGGATTGCCAAAAGCCAGATCGGCTTAGGGGACATTCCTTTTACGGAACTCCCGACTTTCGGTTCTCCTTTCGACCTTCGTGGTTACTATATGGGCAAGTACCGGGACAAGTCGATGGCTTACGGAATCGTTGAATACCGTCATATGTTCGGCTCTCCGGCCAAATACAAAAGCGGGAATTTTTGGGCAAAATGCGGTTTTGTGGCATGGGTCGGAACCGGAACGATCGGGGAAACTCCTTTTGACTGGAATAAATGGAAACTAAATTTCGGAGCCGGCCTCCGCTTTCAGATGCAACCGGGAAAAAACTTCAGACTGGACGTAGGGAAAGAACCCGGGCAGCCGGGCATGCAGGTCTATATGAATATGACAGAGGCTTTCTAAGAAGGGAAATAAATCCAACTTTCTATAATTTAGGCATGGATTACACGGAAACCACCACGAAAAGAAAACAGTTGTCCGTGAAATCCGTGCCTGAAAAAACATAATATCAGAATGACATTCGCATCATGAACCGAACCCCTTTCGTCTGGATACCCGGATGGTCGCGATAGTTCAAACGCCATACGTAATCAAGGCGAAGGAACTTAAAGATGTTTTCAATGCCGATACTGGCTTCCATATAAGGAGCTTTGCCCAAGGTGTACGAACCGTTAGGGAAAAGATACAGCCCCTCTCCCCCATTCATCGGATTGTTCTTGTCGGTCAGATGTCCCCATAGGCCGCGGAAACAGAATACTTCTCTCCATTTCAACTTCTTGACAAGCGGCAGGCGGTTCAACAAGTTTCCGTTCATGTAATATGTCAAATCCCAGGAGGCATATTCGTCGCTGATGAACTCCATCGCATTCATGTTCGTATAAGATTCCGGCTGGATCGTATACGAAAGATTTGCATTCGGCAGGATCAACAAAGGATATGGAACCTTGTTCCATACTTTTCCCGCTTTCGTGATAAGATCGACATAACCGAAAGCCGAGAACCAGAAACGCTTCTGAATACCGATATCCGTACGGTGATAATCGTACGATGAACCCAGCAAATCTTTCTTTGCCATTACATGGCTGAAATTGAAGATCAGCGCATCGAAAGTAATCGGATAGCGAAGGTTACGTGTCTGGTAGAACTTTTCATCCTTGGCATAACGGAATTTCAACTCCAGTTCCGTCATATCATAGCTCTTGACCGGGCTAATGGCTCCATCCGGTCCGATCCGGTCAAACACCGCATATTCGGTTGCATATTCGCGACGGTTACGGATGACAGCCCCATAAGCCAGACCATTATAATGTTCGTGGTAGTAGGTCAGTTCAGCTTGCCGCAGATAAGTGGCCCGTGTATCTTTCTGGCGTTTCCAGGCCAAGAACATATTATCCTTGCTGGCATACATGTATTGCTGTCCCAACTGGTTGATATCGTACATATATTCCAGGCGGATCGAGTTCAGCGGAAATTCCTTACGGTATTCTTTACGATCATTGAACGAATACTCGACAAGAGCATCATATTTCAGCTTTTCATCTTTTGTTCCATACGCCATATATCCGTCAAAAAACAGGTTCCTGCTAAATGCCGTCGTTGTTGTTCCTCCCACACGGAAACGGGCTCCTTCGATTGCATTGCCACTGATTGCCGTGTTCATGGGCCCGAACTCAAATTTACTTTTCAGCGGGTCCTTATTCGTCGGGATATAGCCGGACACGAGGACTGAAACTACTTTCTCCGTTATATAAAAGATCGGAACAGAACGGAATTTAGCCATCAGCTTTTCGACCGAGTTCGGATTCTTCTTTATTGCCTCCTCCGGACGGTTACTTGTCCAAAAATCCTCCGATTGCTGATAAGCGTCTTTTAGCGTAATGACGGGTGCACTCTCCTTAAACACAAGCGCCCGTTCGGCATCGGGTTCATCAAAAGAATGGTTGCTGTAGATATTCAATCGCCGCGCATACATACCTTTCGATTTCTCGCTCAATTTGAAGTTGACGTTGATGTCGTCCTTCGTAATGATCCGGGTACTGTCGGGCGTGCGTTCGAATGTCTGTTCGATCGTCATTCCGGAAACGAAGTTCAGGTTGATGTCTTTGGGGACATTCAAAATTGCCTTCTGTACAAAGAACGTAGAATCAAGTGTAACAAACAGATGGCCGGTGAAACCAAATGTTTCCGAGTTGAAAGGAACAAACCCCAAATCCACACATTTCTGTCCGTTCACATTTAACGTATCGAGCAGATAATATTTGTAATAATTCGGTCCGATAGTAGACAGCGGACTGACAAATCTCTGTAAAAACAGAGGAATATCATTCTTGAAAATATCGACTTCCCGGAAAACCTCATTCAAAAACTGCTGGATACCATCACGCGAGAATATCTCATCCACACCTGATGACTTGTTTCCTTTCACAATACGCTTTTCCGACTTCGGCTCTTTACGGTAATAGACAGATTCCACCTTTTCCTTTTCCGACACCGGAAGAATAGTCGTACCGACATCAAGCGTATCGACAAAATCGATCAGAAAATCGAATTTGCCCGGTTTTCCGTTCTTTTTGGGTTTGGGATGATAGTCATTCATCGCAAAGACCATCTTCTCATATTGATCGTATTGGAAATAATCGTGGTTACGCGGATCATTGCTTTCCCGTGAAGCAATCACTTGCTTTACAAACTTAACGGCCGGATTCTCTTTCTTGCTGTATTTCTCCTTCTTGGGCTTTACGACGACCTCATTCAACGTGATCCCGTTCGGAGCCAATTTTATTTTCAGATTATTCGTTTTACCCGGAATGACCTTCACTTCTTTCGTGTCATACCCTAAATAAGATACCTCCAAATTCTTGACATCGGTCAAAGCGGAGAATGAAAAGTTGCCATCCCCGTCAGTTGCTGTTCCAATTGTCGTTCCTTTAAATATAAGAGAAACATAAGGTAATCTTTCTCCTGTAATTGAATCGGTTACAACTCCCTTTATAATAGTATTCTGTCCGTTTGCTATCCATACCGTAAACAAGGATGCCAGCAAAAAAACAATCTTCTTCCCCATCACGATTTTTTATCCTTTTATTTTTACTTTATTCCCAAGAAACTGTTTTTATTTTTTACCTCATGATTCGAGATAGCTTTTTGGAACATATTCGTCACCCTAATGAGAAAGATAGCGGGCTATCTAGCGAAGGAGCAGGACGGATATGACCAAAAGATACTCAAAGCATAGACAAAACCAACAGCAAAATAAGCTGTTGGTAAAAAATCAAAACAGTTTCTAAATAAACCGCTGCAAAAGTATAACAGATTCTTTTTACAGAGTGTTCCAAAACACGCACATTATATTCCAATTACAAAAAATCTTCCTACCTTTGTCTCCCGAAAGGGGTGCCATACTGTTAACGGGCTGAGATTATACCCTCATGAACCTGATGCGGGTAATGCCGCCGTAGGAAAGAACAGATTAGGCTTTTTCCCTCCTTTTGTATATAGAAATGAAAATAAACACGACGTTTCGCTATCCGGTGGCACTTACTATTGCTGGTTCAGACAGTAGTGGTGGTGCCGGAATACAAGCGGATCTGAAAACATTTTCGGCTTTAGGAGTCTTCGGAACCTCTGCCATCACATCGATCACAGCCCAAAACACACAGGGAGTAAGAGGCATACACGCAGTTTCTCCAGAAATCGTCGAAGGGCAAATTCATGCCGTATTCGAAGACTTAACCGTCGATGCCGTTAAGATCGGGATGTTGCATAACTGGGAAGCAGCCCGGATCGTTGCCTGCTCAATCGATCATTTCTGCCCGTCGAAAATCATTCTCGACCCAGTTATGATTTCGACAAGCGGCAGCAAGCTGATAGAAGATGAAACCATCGAAGTCATCGTGAAAGAACTTTTCCACCGCGTCACACTGATCACCCCAAATATTGACGAAGCAGCCTTTCTCTCCGGTATGCAGATACGCAACGAGGAAGAAATGGAAATAGCCGCACAAAAGCTGTTGGTCTTGGGATGCCGTGCCGTATTGATGAAAGGCGGCCACTTGGAAGGTAAAGAAATGGCCGATATTTTGTTTACACACGATGAAGCTCCGCTCCGACTGGCTGTGCCGACCATTCAGACTCAAAATACACACGGTACAGGTTGCACACTCTCGTCCGCCATCGCCGCCTATATGGCTTTAGGAAAAGAACTGCCAGATGCTGTACGTGCGGCAAAAGATTACATAACGGCAGCCCTTCATGCCGGGGCCAATGTTGAGACTGGACATGGACACGGACCTCTCAATCATTTTTTCGATCCGGTTCCCCTCATAAAAATAGAAGTATGAAAAAGCTGATCGTTATTACTTCGCCCTATTTTTTCAAGGGAGAGGATTGCATCCTTTCACATCTGTTTGATGAAGGGATGCAACATCTTCACCTGCGTAAACCGGATAGCGAAGCAAATGAATTGCGCAAGTTGCTGGATCGGATTCCGGATATCTACTATCCGAAAGTCGTGCTTCATGACTGTTTCAACCTGGCAGTAGAATATGGCCTAGGCGGCATACACCTGAACAGACGCAACAACCAGTCGCCAGACGGTTTTACAGGCACAATCAGCTGTTCATGCCATTCGATCGAGGAACTCGAACAGTTCGGGAAACTCGACTATCTGTTTCTTAGCCCGATTTTTCAAAGCATATCCAAAGAAGGTTATGGGAACGGTTTCAAGCCGGAAACACTCAGACAGGCTTCCAATGCCGGGATCATCAATGATAAAGTCATAGCCTTAGGAGGCATAGACCTGACGACCCTTCCCCTTCTACGCCCTTTCCGCTTCGGGGGAGCTGCCGTGTTGGGAGCAGTTTGGGGAAACTCCCCTTCGGCAGATAAAGAGGATTCTATTATCACACAATATAAAAAGCTACAAGCATGGAATTAGACGATTTTTTATATACAAGTGCAGGTAGAGGAAGGTATGCCTGTTTTACCGGTACTAATCGGTTGATGTTCATCACACACCGTACGAATAAATACACAGAACTGGATGAGGTCAAGATGGTGACCAAAGGCGGTTGTACTTGGGTACAGCTCCGCATGAAAGAGAATTTGAACCTGGAAGTTGCCAAAGCAATCGCCCATTTTACCCTGTTTGACTGCGATACGGATTGCGCCTGCTGTCTGGACGACGATCTGGAAATGGCTTTCAAAGCCGGTATTCACTGTGTCCATTTAGGTAAAAACGACATACCGGTCTCCGAAGCCTGGCACCGTATTATCGAAAAAGGGAAAGAGGATCTTTTCCTGGTGGGGGCAACAGCCAACACGTTCGAAGATATCCTGAAAGCAGATCGGGAAGGAGCTTCTTACATAGGCTTGGGCCCCTACCGCTACACCGAGACCAAAAAGAACCTGAGTCCGGTGTTGGGGTTGGAAGGGTATCGAAAAATCATGGAACAATGCAGAGAAGCTGGCCTTGAAATTCCTATCTTTGCCATCGGAGGGATCGAGTTTGAAGATATTGCACCATTGATGGAAACAGGAATAGAAGGCATCGCCGTTTCCGGAGCGATCATCAATGCTGAAGATCCGGTCGAAGAGACACGCCGTTTCATCCGGGAGATCAACAAACATAAACCGGACCCTTGCAGGGACGATTCTGAAATATAAAAAGAATAAAATAATACAGCTATGGCAAATAAAAACAGAATACGCATCACGTATCCTTCATCGGAAAAGATCTACATACCCGGCAAGATACATAAGATAAATGTGGGTATGCGAAAGATCAAAATACTGGATACCGTCACACGCGATGAGAACGGAGAGTTGGTCCACAAAAAAAACAATCCCGTCATCGTGTATGATACCAGTGGACCTTATTCGGACCCGAAAATCCCGGTCAATACGCAAAACGGCATTCCCCGTATCCGCGAATCCTGGTATGCAGGACGCAAAGACTTGATCCGCCTGGAAGAGCTGACTTCCGATTATGGCCGGCAGCGCCTCGCCGATTCCTCACTGGATCACATCCGTTTCCCAAAACATCATCTACCCTATCGTGCCAAAGCGGGGAAAAACATCACCCAACTGTATTATGCGAAACGGCGCATCATCACTCCGGAAATGGAATATGTCGCCATCCGCGAAAACCAGCAGATCGAGGCGTTAGGATTGAAATCATATATCACTCCCGAATTTGTCCGCAAAGAAATTGCCGCCGGGCGTGCCATCATCCCAGCAAACATCAACCACCCCGAAGCAGAACCGATGATTATCGGCCGGAAATTCTTAGTGAAGATCAACACCAATATCGGCAACTCCGCCCTTTCGTCCGGTATAGACGAAGAGATCGAAAAGGCTGTATGGAGCTGCAAATGGGGAGGCGACACCTTGATGGATCTTTCGACAGGAGACAATATCCATGAAACCCGCGAATGGATCATTCGTAACTGTCCGGTTCCGATGGGAACAGTCCCTATCTACCAGGCTTTGGAAAAGGTGAACGGAAAGATAGAAGACTTGAGTTGGAAAATCTATCGCGACACACTGATCGAACAGGCTGAACAGGGAGTCGACTATTTCACCATCCATGCCGGTTTGCTTAAAAAGCATATCGAACTGACACAAACGCGCTTGACAGGTATCGTCTCACGCGGAGGCTCAATCATGGCTAAGTGGATGCAAATCCATAATGAAGAGAATTTCTTGTATACACATTTCGCCGAAATATGCGAGATATTGAAAATGTACGATATCGCCGTTTCGATCGGCGACGGGCTTCGCCCGGGCTCCATCTACGATGCGAACGATGCCGCCCAATTTGCCGAACTACATACGATGGGTGAGTTAACCCAGGTTGCCTGGGACCAGTTTGTGCAGGTCATCATCGAAGGTCCGGGCCATGTCCCGATGAATAAGATCCAAGAGAACATGAAAGAACAGCAATATGCTTGCCATAATGCCCCGTTCTACACGTTAGGCCCGCTGACAACAGATATCGCCCCAGGTTACGACCATATCACATCGGCTATCGGAGCCGCCCAGATTGCCTGGCACGGCACAGCAATGATCTGTTACGTCACTCCGAAAGAACATCTCGGTTTACCGGATAAGGAAGATGTCCGCACGGGTGTCGTCACCTATAAGATCGCCGCCCACGCCGCCGACCTGGCAAAGGGACATCCCGGAGCACAAGTCCGTGACAATGCTCTGAGCAAAGCCCGCTTCGAATTCCGCTGGAAAGACCAGTTCAATCTGTCTTTCGATCCGGAACGCGCCTTTCAATATTACAAGGACAGTGCCGTGACGGACGGTGAATATTGCACGATGTGCGGCCCCAACTTCTGTGCCATGCGGCTGAGCAAGGATTTACATAAAGAAAACTGCGATATATAAAGGTCACTCATTTTGTGCAGTGACAAGGATATATACACAATGTGCCTTATATCCTTGCCGCTGTACAAGTTTTTCTTAATCAAAAGGGATAAAAGAACGAAAGAGACGAAAGGTTGTTCGAATTTAACGAAATGGAAAATCAGTTTAAGGTTCGGTATTCATTCGGAGAACATCCGACAATTCTTTTAAAGGCTTTGCTGAAATACTGCGGGTATTGATAGCCCAAAGCATAGGCAACATCACTGATCGATTTATCCGGATCTGCCAGCCACTCTTTTGCAGTATCCATTGTTTTTGCCAATATATATTCTTGTGCAGATGAACCTGTCTCCTTTTTTATCAAGTCTCCGAAATAATTTGCAGACAGATGCAACTGGTCAGCACAATAAGCTACGGTCGGTGTACCGAATTTGGAGGGTTTATCCGAAGTGAAATAGTCGTTCAATAATGCTTCAAACGAACTGAGTGTGTCCTTGTTCTCCTTTTTGCGGGTAATGAACTGTCTATCATAAAAGCGGATACAATAGTTGAGCAACAACTCGATAGCAGAAACGACAATCAGATTGCTATGTCTATCCGTAGCACCTTTGATTTCATCGTCTATTTTCATCATGCAGTCTATCACGGTCTGTCTTTCCTGCTTCGAGAGATGCAGTGCCTCGTTGACGGCATAGGAAAAGAATGTGTAATCTTGCATGTGACGGTTCAAGGGGGTACCATGTAACAATTCGGGTTGAAATGTCAGCCACCAGCCTTTTGGCTGAAACGGCTCTCCCGTATCATCATTGCCGATGACTTGTCCCGGTGCTGCGAATACCAGGGTTTCTTCCTGAAAATCGTAGAATTTCCGACCATACTTTATCTGATCGGCGCACTTTATATCTTTCAGATAAATGACATAGAACCCGATACTCTTGCGGATATGATGCAGTGGTTTTATTTTTGAAGCATCAATTACGCCCACTAGTGGATGCGGAGTATCTATACCCAAAAAGTCATTATAATCCTTGACAGTATTTAGCTTTATAATCTTCTCCATAACAGTCTATTTCATTGTTTCTGTGCAAATGTAGAAAATATCTTTGGCTTATCTCCGTTCCAATCTGTAATAATTATGCATGAAACCGTGATTCATACCCTATGAGGTACTAGGACAGCCTATAATTTTGCATCGTGGAAAACTGAATAAAAGAAATAACAATGATACAAATGAGTAATTCAGGACTTATGACCATCGACCGATTCAATAAATTAACGGGACATGAAACGCTGCATCCGTTGATCTGCATGGTAGATTTGTCAAGAACAAATCTAAACGAGGATATCCGGATGATGTGTGATTTTTACGGGTTGTTGTATTACAACGATCCAGAACAAGACAAAATATCGGGAAAAGAGTGGTTGCGACTGATTTATCCCGGTGAAACAGTCGAAATCCCTTTGAACCGACATCGACATACCGGATGTTGTTCGGGCGTGTTGTTTCATCCCGATTTGTTATGCGACACATCGCTCGAAAACCGTATCGAAACCTATCCGAAACGCTGTTGCTGTAAAGGAACATTGTCGGAGCACGAAAGAAACATCATAACCGATAACTTGCGGGAAATCGGAGAAGAGTTACATCATGCCATTGACCGACATAGTGCATCAATCATCGCTTCACATATCGAACTGCTACTCAACTACTGTATACGCTTTTGCAATCAGTAAATAATAAAACCGTAATAATTATCCTTCAAACCGTAATCCACGACTGGTCGAGGCGGGAATCTCAGCCTAATTTTGCACCAAGTAAAAACAGATAAATAAAATAATAGAGATTATGAATATAAAATTGAAAATTATAACAACGTTACTCGGTGTCTTCTTCGGATGCGGAATCGTAACCTCCCAAACACCGAAAGCAGAACAAGCTATGGACAGTAAACGACAACACATTACAGAGGTCGCAGCCCTTACGGGTAAGGGTGACCTCGACAAACTGAAAATCGTCCTTATCGACGGGCTGAATGACGGCATGGCTGTCAGCGAGCTTAAAGAAGTAATGGTACACGCCTATGCTTATTGCGGTTTTCCTCGTGCCCTGCGCGGATTGCAAACATTGGTTGCGGTACTTGACGAGCGTAAAGCAAAAGGCATCGAAGATGACTGGGGACGCAAAGCGTCGCCGATAACCGATACCCGCAGCAAATACGAGCGCGGACGCGACATTCTTGTTGAGATCTCAGGTATTCCAGCGGATGCACCAAAAGCTGATTATGCTATACTGGCTCCGGAAATCGAAGTATTCCTTAAAGAGCACCTCTTCGCCGACCTTTTCGAACGGGACGTGCTGACATACGCCGAACGGGAACTGACGACCGTTGCCGTAATCGCCTCGCTGGGCAAAGGCGTGGAACCGATGCTGAAAGGGCACATGGGTATTGCACTGAACGTAGGCATAACACCAGACGAATTACGCAGTGTGTTGGCTATTGTCGAAAAGAACATCGGACGCGGCGAAGCTGACGGTGGCAGACTGGCCTTAAACGAAGTGTTGCAAAGCAAAGGTTTGACCACTGCTCCGGAAGCGCCGGCCGTGACAATAGGAAATGGTGTGAAGAAACAGAAAGTAACGTTCCACAACCGTTTTCTGATCGATATGGTCGGTGATCTTTATTTTCCTGCAAACTATAGTCCAGCAAAGAAATATGCCGCCATCATCGTCGGTCATCCTTTCGGCGGTGTCAAGGAGCAGACTTCGGGGCTTCATGCCCGTAAGCTCGCGGAAATAGGTTATGTGACATTGGCTTTCGATGCGTCCTACTATGGTGAGAGCGGCGGTTATCCACGTCGCATGGAATCGCCTGAAGTACGAGTGGATGATTTCAGCGCGGCGGTCGATTTCCTCACGAACCATCCGGCAGTCGAAGCTGACAAGATAGGTGTGATCGGTATCTGTGGCGGAGGATGCTACTCTGTCAGTGCAACACAGATCGATCACCGCATCAATCAGTATGTATGACATAGGACGTGCCCGCCGTCAAGGCATAGGTGACGCAGACCTATCAACAGCGTATGTCTATCCTTGATGAAATCGGTCGTCAGCGCACAGCTGAATATGGTGGAGCTGCACGTAAAGATATTCGCGCCCTGCCCGAAAAAGTGGATGAGAACACACCGAAGTTTGCAATCGACTTCCTCGACTATTACGACAATCCTGAGCGTGGCCAGCATCCCAACTCTACGGGCTATTACTCCTACACGAGCCTCGCACCGATGATGAACTTCTTTCCGTTCACGCAAATCGAGACCATATCGCCGCGTCCGTTACTTTTCATCGTGGGAGAAAATGCTGTATCGAAATATTTTTCTGAAGACGCATACGAGAAAGCTGCCGAACCAAAAGAACTGTTTGTCGTACCCGGAGCAACGCACGTGGATTTGTACGACCAACCGGAATATCTGAAAATCACGCTTCCGAAACTGGACACTTTCTTCAAACAATATCTAAAATAAACCGCAAAGCCGAGTGGAGGACCGAACTTGTCCGGATAGTGCCGAGGCATAGCGTTTATCGCAAATGAAATTAGAAATAACTATTCAACATGAAAAAAATAACTTACTTATTTTTACTGGCTGCAGCACTCGGTGCTTGCACCCCGAAACCGTCAAACAAGGTAGAAACAATCCAGCCTGCCGCATTTGTTTCCATCTTCCCCAAAGGAAATGCCATTGAAGGTACTAATTTTAACGGTACGGCATATCTCCAACGGTTGATGACCGACAGCGGAACATTCGATGTCGTGATTTCCGATGTGATATTCGAACCGAAAGCCCGCAACAGTTGGCATTCGCATCCAGGTGGCCAGATTCTGATCGCCACTGCCGGGAAAGGTTACTATCAGGAAAAAGGGAAGCCCATACAAATTTTGAATCCCGGAGACGTAGTCGCTATTCCGGCAGACGTGGTGCATTGGCACGGAGCAGCTTCCGACAGCGGATTCACACATATAGCTATCAACACAAAGGTTCATTTGGGTGCAACCCAGTGGTATGAACCTGTAACAAACGAAGAATACGATAATTATAAAGAATAGAGAAATGAATAGAAATATCTTGATTTTGTTCATGTCATGGCTGGGAGTGACAGGATACGGACAAGCAACTTCTCCCAACGAGACCCCGATTACAATAGCCCGCCAGGGTAGCTTTGCATATGCCGGACAGTGCTGACGGAACAGAAGCTGGGCAGTATCGAATAGGAATGACTGAATAAATCAAGCATTGTTAATTTAATGATCTGTAACTATTTGGCGTTATCCCCGTTATCTTCTTGAAAAGAAAACTGAAATACTGTATCGAAGGAAATCCGAGTTCATGAACGATTTGAGAAAGGGATTCTCCTGAGGAACGTAGCTTCTCCTTTGCCATTTCGATACGTTTCAATTGAAGATGGCAGCTGTGCGTGTGTCCGAGTTGCAATTCGAGCAGATCATTGAAATAGGCTTCCGACAAATGAAGTTGTCCGGCACAATAGGCAGAAGTAAGCGGTTTCTGTGCAAGTTTTCCATCTCCAATATATTGTTTGACAAGTTTTTCGTATTGCCGTATCAGCAGTTCATTGTTCAATTCACGGACAATGAACTGCCGTTCATAAAAACGAGTGGTATAATCCAACAGACGGGTAATATGCCGTATCAAGATAGTCCGTTTGTAGGAATCTGCACCATGATGAAATTCCCTACGAATATCGTCAACACATGAAGAGAGTATCCGTTTTTCTTTTAGGGATACATGCAACGCTTCCTTGAGTGCATACGAAAAGAACGTGTATTCTTCAATAGTCTTTTCAAGCATTTTTCCCTTGAACAGATCAGGGTGAAACGCAACCATCCATAGGCAAGGTGCGGGAATTTCCACACAGACGGTATCTGGACGATAACTGATGAGTGTTCCGTCGCAGTAGTCGCAATACACCCGACCACACTTTGTTTCGAATTCAGCAAGAAAATCCGTTAATATCAGACAATAGTATCCCGACTGACATAAGAACGAAAGAATTGCATGAGGGTTAGCTGTATCGTCGATATAAAGCACAGGAAATTGCAGTTCGTTCATAGTTTACTATACAAAGACTAGTTTTGAGAACGAAATTCATTGGGAGTATAACCTGTCACCCGTTTGAACATCCGACTCAGGTGCTGCGGATATTGGAATCCCAGCCCGTAAGCAATTTCACTTGTTGTTTTATCTGTGCCAAGTAAGGCTTCTTTAGCCCGTTCGATCAGTTTATTTTGAATATATTCCGAGGCAGTCTGCCCTGTCTGTTTACGGATCATGTCTCCGAAATAATTCGCAGACAGAAACACCTTATCGGCAAAATACTTGACGGTCGGCAACCCCTCCCGTAAGGGACCATCGCTGTCGAAATAATCGTCTAATAGTCGTTCAAAACGGACGATAATATCTTTGTTTACCTGTTCTCGTGTCGTGAACTGCCTTTCATAGAAACGCATACAATAGTCGAGCAACAGTCCGATATTGGCACAAATCAACCGGCGGCTGTGTTTGTCGATACTATGCTTCAATTCCGTCTCTATTTTATGCAGGCAGTCCATTACAATCTCACGCTCATCCTCCGAAAGATGCAACGCCTCGCGGGTTTCATAAGAGAAGAATGAGTAGTTCTTAATTTCTTGACCAAGAGCAGTTCCTCGAATCAGGTCGGGATGAAACAGAATGCCGTGAGCATTCGGCTGGATATTTTTCAGCATCTCGGTTTCCGCAACTTGACCAGGGGCGAAACCGACTATCGTACCGTCCTGATAGTCGTAACTCTGACGTCCATACGTGATATTCCCGCAGTAGGTATCTTTCAGATAAAGAGCGTACACGCCGTAGTTGACCTTGAAATGTTCCGGCCACCGCGTCGCCTTCGATAAATCGACTACACTTACTAACGGATGCCGTGTTTCGAGTCCGAACAGTTTGTTGTATTTATCTACCTCATTGAGTTTTATAACTTCTTCCATAAGCTTTTCTTTTATTTCTTTTGAGCAAAAGTAATTCATTTGAATTGAATTACATACAGCGTTATTACTGAATCGAGGATTCGGGTATAAATATCCGTAAATCGTATACAAGTCGGCTTATTCGACCGCGATAAATTTGCAATCAGAAAAAACAATGAAAAAACAAAAGATGATGGATCGCAGAAATTTCTTAAGGACGGCATCGAGTTTTACATTGCTCACAGTCGGAGCAACAACAGATGCTTCCCGTACTACAGGAGAGAGCATCGGCAAATATTTGAATCTGGATAAGCTGCCAGGTATGTGTGCCAAAGAGCCAATGACGGCCGATGGTATCATAAGGCTTTCGAAAATAGAGGTTTATCCACAGTATCTCGACAAGTACATAAACTATGCGACCGAAGTGGGCGAAATATCCCTGCGTAACGAGCCGGGCGTATTGACAATGTATGCGATTGGTGAAAAGGAGAATCCCTGCAATATAACGATTCTTGAAACGTATGCGAGTCATGCGGCTTATGAAAAACATATCGCATCGGAACACTTTCAGAGGTACAAGCTGGAGACGCTGCACATGGTCAAGTCGTTAATATTGTCTGACCAGACGCCGCTCAATCCGGCTAATAAACTCAATAATTTCATACAATAAAACAACTATGAACAAGATCTTTTTAATTTCAGTATTCAGCATTTTAACACTCAATGTTATGGCACAGGAAAAAATAGTACAGACAGCAGGACGCACCCAACTCGTTGAGTTCGCACCCAAATTTGCGGAACTCAACGACGATGTTCTTTTCGGCGAAGTGTGGAGCCGCACTAATAAATTGGGCCTGCGTGACCGCAGTTTAGTAACGGTTACCTCGCACCCGTTTCGAGCGAACAGGTGCCGATAGCAAACGTAACTTTTGAGCCTCGCAGCCGTAATAACTGGCATATCCATAAAGCGACAAAAGGGGGTGGACAGATGCTTATCGGTGTAGCCGGACGAGGTTGGTATCAGGAAGAAGGCAAGCCGGCGATAGAGATTCTACCCGGTACGGTCATCCATATCCCGGCTAACGTGAAGCATTGGCACGGAGCGGCAGCCGACAGTTGGTTTGCACATCTGGCTTTCGAGGTTCCGGGAGAAAAGACATCCAACGAATGGCTCGAACCGGTCACGGACGAAGAGTATGACAAACTCGAACAAAATAAGGAAACTCGCCGGTAAACGAATCGCTCTGTCCGCCACAAGCGGCAGTAGCGGAATCTCGACTTCAGTCAGCGAAGCCCGCATGACAGCGGTGGCTGCTCACTGCGAAACGACATTAGGGCATGGCTGACAAAACATAATTTATATAACAATTAAAGAACGGAATATATGGAAGTAATATCAAACACAGAGTTCGGCGGAGAAAGACCTTTGTTCGAATCACATAATCTCAGATTGGAGAACGTCGTCATCCGTGCCGGGGAGTCGGCCATCAAGGAATGCAGCAACATCGAAGCCATTGATTGCCGGTTCGAAGGAAACTACCCTTTCTGGCACGTGCATGGTTTCGTTATTGACCGTTGCTTTTTCGATATAGGCGGACGTTCGGCACTGTGGTACTCCGACCATCTGAAAATGACCGATACACGTATCGACGCCCCCAAAATGTTCCGCGAGATGCACGACATCGAAGTCGAGAACGTAGAGATGAACGATGCTGATGAAGTGTTCTGGCGTTGCCAGAATCTGAACATCAAAAATCTGAAACTGCATGGAGGAACTTATCCGTTTATGTTCAGCAGCAACATCCGTATAGACGGATTGGAAAGCGACAGCAAATACGTTTTCCAGTATGTGAAGAATGTGGAGTTGCGCAATGCCAAAATCACTACGAAGGATGCCTTCTGGGAGGTGGAGAATGTGACGATCTACGATTCCGCACTCAACGGTGAATATCTGGGCTGGCATTCGCGCAATCTTCGGTTAGTGAACTGTCACATTACCGGCGAACAGCCGCTCTGCTATGCCCACGACCTCGTGTTGGAGAATTGCACCTTCGGCCCAGATTGTGACCGGGCTTTCGAGTACAGTTCGGTGCAGGCAACCATCAAAGGTGCAATAGGCGGAGTGAAGAATCCGCGGACAGGCTGTATTACCGCCGAGAGCTATGGGGAGATCATCCTCGATGAAAATATAAAGGCTCCTGCCGATTGTGAATTGAGGCTTTGGGAAGAGAAAAGAGAAAGACCGATTACTTGTTGTCACTTATCCGCGAAGGGAAGAGTATGACGCTGAAGCAGCAGCCACAACAGGATTTTCCGTGCAGGTAGCACACCGGATCGGAGCCGAGGATTTCGCGGAAGCCAGAAAGATACTGCGCCAGTCGGTTACAGCCACGCTTATTTTCAGTTCCCTGCTGGCGGTGACCGGTATTACCATCAGTGATATGCTTCCCAGTTGGCTGGTCGGGGATGCTGATTATGGGTGTCATGGGAGCTTTAATATATTGGATATCGAGCTTTGCTTCCGGGGAACGATTTTTCTTGTCAGGCTTTAGGGCAGTAACTGGATTTATAAATTACGAATAAAAAGATAAATTATGAAATACGATTTCGATACAATCATCCCGCGGCGCGGGACGAATTCTTACAAATGGGATACTCCCGAAGAGGAGAATGTATTGCCTATGTGGGTGGCGGATATGGATTTCCGTACAGCACCAGCTATTGTTGAAGCCTTGCAAAAGCGGATAGCGCATGGTATTTTCGGCTATACCAAAGTCCCCAAAGCCTACTACGACGCGGTTGTCCGGTGGTTCGATGACCGGCATCGCTGGCAGATAGATCCCCGGTGGATTATCTATACGAACGGTGTCGTGCCAGCTCTGTCCGCTATTATCAAAGCTTTGGCTGCACCGAGTGACAAGATAATCGTCCAGACTCCGGCATACAACTGTTTCTATTCGTCGATTCGCAATAACGGATGCGAACTGTCGGCCAACTACCTCGTTTATCGGGACGGCCGCTACACGATTGACTTCGACGACCTCGAAACAAAGACGGCCGATCCGAAGGCGAAAATCCTGCTGTTGTGCAATCCTCACAATCCGGTCGGACGGGTCTGGACGCCGGAGGAACTGTGGCGCATCGGTGACATCTGCCTGCATAACGGGGTGTTCGTTGTGGCAGACGAGATTCATTGTGAGCTGGTCTATGAAGGACATGACTACACGCCTTTCGCCTCCCTGTCCAAACGTTTCCGCCAAAACTCCGTAACCTGCGTTTCGCCGAGTAAGGCATTCAACCTTGCCGGATTGCAAATCGCCAACATCATCGCTGCCGATGAAGGGGTACGCCGCCGTATCGACCGCGCCATCAACATCAACGAAGTGTGCGACGTTAATCCGTTCGGCGTTATCGCCACGATAGCCGCTTACAATGAAGGCGGTGCATGGCTCGATGCTTTGCGGAAATACTTGTGGGAGAATTACGAATATCTTTGCCGCTTTTTCGAGCAACGGCTACCGCAATATCCTGTGTTGCCACTCGAAGGAACCTATCTGGTCTGGATAGATTGCCGAGCATCGAGTATCGGCTCGGATGCCACGACCCTGCGCTTGCAAGAGGAACAGAAGCTGATGGTCAATTCTGGTACACTGTACGGTCCTGGTGGAGAGGGGTTCATTCGTCTGAATATAGCCTGTCCCCGGACGTTGCTTGCCGACGGCCTGGAACGGATAGCCCATGTGTTGGTACAAAATTTCTAAGAGAATTTTGCCAAACGCTCAATTGGCAACAACCTCCTGCAAATCTCATTATCGATGACAACACGAAGATAGGGCTTCGCAACAGGTTGGAATACGGTTTGGGGAATATCGGCGAATATCGGTGAAGATAGGTGCAGAAACAGGTAGAATATAAACGCCATTATATTTTGAATATCAATAATTATTGCTTATCTTTACAGGACAATAAAACGATGGAAATTATGATGATGGATGAATTCGAAGTCAGGAGTTACGGGTGGCAGGAATTGGCGGTCCTTTACGGTCCGGATTTGATGCCGGCATCGGCAGGGAAACGGTTTCCCAATGGGTGGGGGTAAACCCGGAGCTAAAGACAGAGCTGCAGGGTAACGGTTGGAGGGAAGGGAAAAAGATGTTGACTCCCCTGCAGGTGAGGACGATCGTGCAATATCTGGGTGAGCCTTGAAACAAGGGACTTCTGTGTGCGAAATAAGGGACTTTGACGTGTCAAACCACGAAGTTCGGGAGGTGAAAGACCGGACTTCCGGATGCGAAAGAAGGGATTTTTCTCGTTCCTGTCGTGTCTTTGCCGGTTTAAAGGGGTACAAGGAAATGAGCTTATATATATATATATATTAATATATTTATTTTAAGATGTAGGATTGAACCACAATGAACGGAAAACCTCTATAAGCCACTCATAATTAATGGTTTATATTGAGCTATTGACTGCACCGTTTTTATTTGATGTGAAATGTCGGATTTAGAGCCTGTTTCTATTTTCCTCAATAACAATCTTATAGCAGCCAGTTTAACCGTTCCATCTGCCGAATCAAACGCTAATTCATAGCTTCGGTAGAGCCTTCTATTCTACTTGAATGACATATCCGAACTTCTAGCCGATTTATTCAACAATTGTCAAGCGTGCAAACTTCAAAAGCAATTGTTTTTGACCGAAATGAGCAAATGAAACGGTTGCTTTCGCATTACCCCCTTCTCCTTCAATGGCAGTTACCTCACCTTCTCCGAAACGATCGTGCCGGACTTTAGCCCCGACATGCAAACCCGACAGAGCCGGCGCAGAAGACGAAGACGGGGCCGAAGACAAAGAAGCCGTTTCCATCCGTGTCAGACGAGCCTGCCGTCCGACTGCCTGAGCGACCGGAGAGACATAGGCCTCTCCTTCCATTGCCTTCGGTTGCTGGAAAACCGAGGAACGACGAGTAGCCAATAAACCGTTGGTAGTAACGGCATCTGCCGACGTATAAATATATTTGGGATCGATATCTTTCAAGAAACGACTGGGCGAACACATCGTACTCTGGCCATTGCGATAACGGCTTCTGGCGTGTGTCAATACACAATTTTCTTCCGCACGAGTAATGGCGACGTAGAAGAGGCGGCGTTCTTCCTCCACCGCTCTCGGATTGTCTTTCGACATGGCGGAGGGAAACAGGTCCTCTTCCAGCCCGACAACGAAAACATTCCGGAACTCCAGGCCTTTGGCGGCGTGCACCGTCATCATCGTCACCTTGTTTGCCTGTTCTTCCTTATCATTATCCTGATCTGTCAACAGCGAGACTTCAGACAGAAAGTCAGCAAGCGAGACATGCTCCGTTCCTTCCTCGCGGCGTATCTCGCAAAACTCGGCAATACCTTTCAACAACTCCTGCAAGTTTTCCTGCTTGCTGATTCCTTCCACCGAGCGATCCTGAAACAAGGTACTGACAATGCCGCTCTCCTTCACTACTGCAGCGGCGATTTCCTCGGCAGAGAGCTTAACATTCCGTTCGATAAAACCGGAAATAAGCTCCCGGAAATCGCTTAGCTTCTTTGCCGTACCGTTATTGACCGGCAGAGCGTACCCGATCGGATCGTTCAACACGGTCCACAAACTGACATTATGATCTGTAGCGGCAACGACCAATTTATTGAGAGTCGTATCGCCTATCCCACGAGCCGGATAGTTTATCACACGTTTGAAAGCCTCTTCATCATGCGGGTTGACAATCAGACGAAGATACGAAATGACATCCTTCACTTCCTTACGCTGATAGAAAGACAAGCCTCCGTATATCTTATAAGGAATTCCCCTTTTACGCAAGGCCTCTTCCAAGATGCGTGACTGTGCATTTGTCCGATACAGGATGGCAAAATCAGCATAATCGTAATTCTGCATCCTCATATCGTTAATCTTACCAGCAACGGCATATCCCTCTTCATAATCGGAATAGGACGAACAAATGGAGACCTTGCTACCCTCCTCCTTTTCTGAATAAACGGTTTTTGGGATCTGCTTCGTATTCTTATGTATCAAACTGTTCGCCGCATTTACGATATTCTGCGTCGAACGATAATTTCGTTCCAGTTTGAAAATACGGCAACCCGGATACTGGTTCTTGAATTGCAGGATATTATCGATATTGGCTCCCCGGAAAGAATAGATACTTTGCGCATCATCTCCGACCACGCAGATACGTCGGTGTACTTCGCACAAGCGCTGTACAATCAGATGCTGGGCAAAATTCGTATCCTGATACTCGTCCACCAGCACAAACTGAAAAAAGCTCCTGTACTTCTCCAATACGTCCGGATGATCGCGGAAGAGTATATTCGTTTGCAACAGCAAATCGTCGAAATCCATCGCCCCCGCTTGCTGGCAACGATTCTGATACCGCTTATATATTTCACGCAGCAAAGGAACTTTAGAATCTATATCATGTTGCACCAGCTCCTTGTTCTGTTCGTATGCCTTATAGGTAATAAGTGCATTTTTTGCATTCGAGATACGGCCCTGTACCATTCCCGGCCGATACACCTTGTCATCGAGCTGCATCTCCTTCATTATGGAACGGAGTAGACTTTTGGAATCTGTCGCATCGTAAATGGTAAAATTAGATGGATAGCCGATGCACTCCGCCTCGGAACGGAGAATACGGGAAAAAACGGAATGGAACGTCCCCATCCACAACCGCCGTACCATCCGTTCGTCTGTCAGGGAGGCGATACGATCTTTCATCTCGCGTGCCGCCTTATTCGTAAAAGTCAGTGCCAAAATGCTTTGGGGAGGCAGTCCCTGCCTTAAAAGATAGGCTATCTTGTAGGTCAGCACGCGTGTCTTTCCCGATCCGGCTCCGGCTACCACAAGCGAAGGCCCGTCTGTATAGACAACTGCTTCGCGCTGACTTTCATTCAATTGTTTCAGATATTCTTCCACGTATCTTGTATTTTTAGGGATACAAAGGTACGAATTTTTATTTACTGTCCTGCCTCAGGTCACTGTTCTCGATGCTATGTGTGCCACTATCCGTACTCATTCTTCGGATTACCAAGTGTGTAAAAATGCCCCCGTTCACTGATTATACGGCCTATAAGGCGAATGCATCACATTCAATGTCTTCGGCAGCCACACCCGGTAACGCTGCGTCTTGTCCCAGGTATTTCCGGCAGAAGCAAAATCGCAGAAATGAATCTGTTTCGGAGCCCGGTTGCTTTCCAAGTCCGTACCCAACACCATCGGGGCAGTAAAGGCCAACCAGGCAAAACCAGGAGCCTTTACAGGCGTCAACGCCACATACCCGTCTTTACTAACAACAACAGACGCCTCATCGACAAAGCCATCCCCGAAACGGCTGTCGCGAGCCAAGACGATCGGACCGCGCACGATGGCCTGCGCCTGATTCCTTTCCACCAGACGGGCACGTAAATCGAGTTTGACAGTGATCCGGTCGCCCTTTTTCCACTTACGGTTCACTGGCAAATATGCACCCTGCAGGACACCATCCTGGGGTTGGCCATTTACGGAAACCACCGCAATCTTGCTCCATGCCGGGATGCGCAAGGCAATGGTGAAAGCCGTCTCTTTCGCAGGATCGACCTCTATCTCGATCTGATCAGTCCGCGGATAATCGGTCGTTTGCTTCAACCGGACCGGCTTCTTGCCCGGCAATACCAACTCCGCTTCCGAGGGAGCATAAAAATTTACCCGGACACAATCGTCCTGAACCTGATAGGCAAATTGAGGAATCATGGCAAAGGCACGCGGGCCGTTCGCATTGCAACAGTTGATGTGCATGCCGCACTGCTCCTCCCCTTCATGACGCCAACCTTCCAACGGGCTGTATTTGGCTATCTGCGAAGCATCCGCCTTCAAAGATGCCATCAAAGCATTATAGATAGCCGTTTCCATATAATCAGCATACAGGGAGTTACCCGTCATCTGTAACAAACGGTTACAGAGCTGCATCCAGGTAAAGGTCACGCAAGTTTCCATCGTATGGTAAGTAGGTTGCGTCTGCCGTTCTTTCCCGCCATACCAGCATTCGAATGCACTACCCGATCCGGCCACGTTGATCTCTTCGCGTACGATATGCCCGACCGTCTTTTCCACGACAGAGAGATAGAGTGGATTGCCCGTTACCTTATACAGTTCCAACAAGCCTTCATAGCAGGACATCATTTCATAAGCTTTTTGTCCGTTTTCCCTCGAAAACCAAGTTTTCGGATGCGGAAAACGGTTGGCTACGGGCACATCGGCAATAGCTTTGCTGATCAGCTGCGGACCACCGGGTGTCTCCCATTGTCCGACAATATATTTGGCAAAATCGAGATAACGTTTTTCTTTCGTTCTGTTATACAGATACATGACAGGTTCGAGGACGGACGAGCTCGGCATGCCAATGTAATTGCCGGTTGAGACGATATCCACCTTTCCGGGCCCAACCTGCGTCATCAGATGGTCGACAACTCTGCAAGCTGCTTCCAATGCCTTCTTATCACCCGACAGGTCATACCAAGCGATCAATCCCAATGATGTATACTTGCGCCCCCAGACATCCCATTGCTGTAACTGGTATTCCGGCGCATAATTCCCGATATAACCGTTCGGCAACTGCGTTGCCATAAGCGATTCGGCCGCATCCTTTATGATCTGGTACAGTTCGGGGTCCCGGTTATAACGATAGGAGGCGATCGCACCCTGTATCCATTTCCCCCAAAACTCGCTTTGCCAGCGCGACTTCTCGTTCTGGTGGCGGAACGGTTCGACCAAATGGTCCACATCCTGCGCTTTCACACGATGTTCGATACAATCTGTGATTCGAGTCCCTACATACCCAGATATTTTTACCTGCTTTACAGGAGAGTCATTGCCTACTTGCGCCATCCCTGCCGTCGAGCAGGCACAAGCCAACAGGAAAGAGAAAGTCTTCACCTTAAACGGAATCATCATAATATTGAGAATTTAAGAATTATAAGAACAAAAATAAAGAGTTAACCGTGATATTATGTTATAAAATTGACAGAATACCTGTCAATTATGATAAGTGTCTACTCCTCTACTACACTCCGCCAACATATTTCATGAAAAAAAAACGAGAATCGATTATTTTATTTCTATATTTACCCCAAATAATACTTAATAGATATGGAAGAATACATCGGTACAGTCATCAAAGTCGGAGGTATCCTGATCGGAAGCATCATGGTCCTATTCGTGATTTGGTACATAGTCAAGGATATACTGGACATTAGTGGAAAGGATTCATCCGATGGCCAATGAACCAATATATAATTAAGGAAAGACATCTGAATTTAAAACATAGGTGTTTTACCTACAAACCATATATGTCAGCATGTAGGTATGACACATCAAGAATACAGAGGTAAAGCCTACATCTATTGAATTTGAATATACCAAAGATAAGGTTTCTCGTGATGGGACGCCTTATTTTTTTGACCTATTTCTACCTCATTGCCTCTTTGATACACATAGTTCTCATAGGACTAATTCAATTTAGATGTACAAAGTTATAATAAAATTATCATAAACTTTTAATAGTGAGGTCTAAATTCGACATGATATTCAAATCGAATTTGCCTCCATTTGGAGAAGTGTTTCTCTTATTAAATTCCATAATCAATTGATATTCTTTTATATACAGACAGCCTAATTAACGTAGTCCTATGAGAACTTAGTAAATATTTGTTGTCATCAAACGAAAACATGAAGGAGACACTGCCACATACAATCGACAAGTTGTTTTGGAACATCGCTGTAAACGACGACGAGAATGCCTTTAAAACATTATTCTTCCAATTCTTTTCTCCCCTCTGCATCTTTGCCCACCGGTACATTGAACGTTGGGAAACATGTGAAGACGTCGTACAGGAATCTTTTCTCAAAATCTGGGAAAACAGAAAAAGTATCAGAATCGAAACATCTGCCCGCAATTTTTTGGTCACAAGCGTACGCAATAATTGTATCGACTATCTCCGAAAACAGGAACTCGAGTTGGCCTGGAAACAATGGAAGATAAGCAAGGGGGACGAACCAAGTGGAGATATCTATTCGATTGTCGAACTTAGAACGATGTTGGCTGAAGCATTGGATAAACTACCGGAGAACACTCGCCTCATTTTCGAAAAGAATCGTTTCGAAGGAAAGAAATATACAGAGATCGCCGAGGAACAACAAATATCAGTCAAAACAGTCGAAGCGCATATAAGTAAAGCACTTAAAATTTTACGCGTCGAACTGAAAGACTATCTGCCATTCCTTATTTTATTATTTCAAACTCCTGATAAATATATTTAACATAGGGGAATCTCCCCTTTATGCGTCTAATCACAAATACATGACAAACGTGAATATACAAACCGAACATATCATAGCCTATCTGGAAGGCAAACTATCGAAAGAAGATAGCCTTGCTTTTGAAAAACAAATGTTGGATTCACCTGAATTACGGAAAGAGGTCGGTGATCTCCGTTTTATCTGTGACACCAGCCAGATGCTATATTTGCAAGAAAAAATAGATGTAGACAACCACTGGAAAAATGTATCGAGAACCATGCAGAAAAACCGATTCCGACAAAAGATCGGTCGCTATTTTCGTTACACGGCAGCCATATTGCTCATTCCAGCCTTAATTAGCAGTATCTACTTTTACCAGCGTATCTACAGATTGGAAAATCAGCCGATCGAACAGGTGGAATTGTCAAGCGCTTATGGCCTTGTTTCTAAAATTACACTGCCGGATGGTTCCGAAGTATGGCTGAATTCAGGTTCCAAGCTGCATTATCCTAAACAGTTCGTCGGAGACCATCGTAAAGTATATCTGTCCGGCGAAGCTTATTTCAAGGTTTCATCAGATAAAAAGCACCGCTTCGATGTAGCACTTTCAAACGGAATTACGGTAAGCGCCTACGGCACAGAATTTAATATTAATGCTTATGAAGATGATGACGAAATACAAGCCACTCTGGCAAACGGTTCCATAGAAATCAGAAATGAAAAGAAACCAATCCCCCAAGTTCTGAATCCGGGTGAACAGGCCGTATATAATAAGATAACAGATAACACTAAGGTTTCAGACATCAATCTGTATATGGTTACTTCATGGAAGGAAGGAAAAATGGTCTTCCGCCGGACCGAAATGGCAGAGATAGCTCAACGCCTGTCACGCCATTTCAACGTAAACATCATCTTACAAAGCAAAAAAATATTCAATTACAAATATTCTGCAACCTTTACGACCGAAACCTTTGAAGAGATCCTGCAACTGCTCGAAAAGACTGCTCCTATCAAGTGCACAATGATCGAACCGAAACAGGCCAGCGACTATTCTTATACCCGTCGGACCGTTATTATCGAAGCAAGATAAAAAAATTGCATTTTGGCGTAGGGGATTTTTTATCTCCTACGTCTAATAGCCGTAATAAACAGAAATGAATGATTAACACAAAAATTGAAATACCATGAAGACATAGCTGCTACACACATCTGAATCAAAAAGATGGAAAGATGCTTGCAACATCTTCCCATCCCGTGATCAACAATAATTATCAATCCGAAAATCTCACCTGACGAATGATAATTGTCTAATTAAGTCATATAACTACCTAATTAAATTTGATAATGTAAAGTTATGAAAATTACATCAAAACAAAAAGGTTTCAGGTCATATTTCGACTTGTCTCCTCAAATTCCTACGCGTATGAAAATCGCCGCTTTATGTTTAACCTGCTTTCTTAGTGCAGCAAATGCAAATAGTCTATATTCGCAATCTGCACGTCTTTCTATAGAAATGAACAACGTTTCGATAGAAGAGGTATTGAACAAAATAGAGGAAAACTCTGAATTCCATTTTATTTATAACAATGAACTGGTAAATGTAGACAGAAAAGTCAATGTAAAATTCGACAATGAGACAATCGAATCCATCCTAAAGAAAGTTTTCAAATCCACCAATGTCGAGTACAAGGTAAATGAGAAACAAATTATCCTTCGTCCGAAAGAGATGGATATCGTTGCCAAGGTCCAACAAGAGCAGAAAACCGTTAAAGGTGTTGTTTCCGACCAATTTGGTCCTATCGCCGGAGCAAACGTTTCAATCCAGGGAACGACCGTCGGGACCATTACTGATATGGACGGAAACTTCACGATCGAAGTTCCTGAAAACGCGACTTTACAAATTTCGTTTATCGGTTACAATACTTGTTTTGTGAAAGTTGCAGGACAAAGCAACCTGAATGTCACACTGACGGAAGATACACAAAAGCTGGATGAAGTGGTCGTGATCGGTTACGGTACGCAAAAGAAAATGAACCTGACCGGTTCGGTCGCCACTATTTCGGCAGATAACATTGCGACAATCCCAGTTTCCAATATCTCCAATGCGATGGCAGGACGTATGCCGGGTATTTTCTCTTACAATAAATCCGGTATGCCGGGTGTATCTTCCCCGATCACGATCCGTGGCGTCAATACACCCAACAATACAAATCCGACTTACGTCATCGACGGCGTTGTTCGTGAAAAAGCAGACTTCGATGCTTTGGATCCAAACACGATCGAGAACATTTCCGTATTGAAAGACGCAGCATCCGCTGCCGTTTATGGCTCTCGTGCCTCTAACGGCGTGATTGTCGTTTCGACAAAACGCGGTAAAAACCAAAAGCCTCAGTTTAGCTATTCAGGTCTATTCGGAACGGACCGTCCAACCCGCACACCGGAAGTGATGAACGCTTATGACCGGACTGTATATCTGAATAACCAATTCATGTATAATGGCATCCCGGAAACAGATTCCCGCTACTACACAGCCGACGAACAAGAATACTTCAAAACACACAGTACAAACTGGTTCGACCTCGCTTGGAAAAACCCGTTTACGACACAGCACAACCTAAGTGTCAACGGGGGTAGCGAACGTATCAATTACTTTATGTCAGCCGGTTATTACAGCCAGAGCGGAACATTCAACAACCTGGACTTCACACGTTACAGTTTCCGTTCGAATGTAGATGCCAAAGTTGCGGATAACTTTACGATCGGATTGGATGTGGACGGTAATATGAGCGACCAACGCACACCTTACTGGCCTCATGACTCTGATAAAGATTTGATGAACGATATGTATCGTGCCCTACTAAACTTCCCGACTACCGAGCCGGCCTATATAAACGGAAAGCCGAACGCAACCATCTACAACTGGAATATTCTGGAAGCAATCAACAACGGGCATGTTTCCAAAAAACATAACACACTGAACACGAAGTTAAGCGCCAAATGGGAAATTCCTTGGGTAGAAGGCTTGACAGCAAACGCGATGTTCAACTATCGCCGTTATTACGAGAATGAAAAACAGGTAGGAAAAGAGTATACCTTATATATACACGAAACGAGCGGCGGACATAACCACATCATCCGCGACGACGCCCCGGTTGTCGGCACACGTACGAGAACCGAAAACGGAAACTTCGTCCGAAAAGACTTCAACGAAACGAGCGCTTATACGCTAAACTTGCAATTAAACTATAACCGGACATTCGGCAAACACGACATCGGCGCCATGTTCCTCTATGAGCAATACGAAGAATGGGGTGATATGTTTTGGGCACAGCGCAAGCAATTGCTTTCATCTTCCCTTGAACAGCTATTCGCCGGAAGTGCGGACAGCCAGTGGAAAGATGCTGATGGTCACGAATCGGAAATTGGACGCATCGGTTACGTCGGCCGTGTGAACTACGGTTTCGACAACCGCTATCTATTAGAAGCCAACTTCCGTTACGACTCGTCCGTAAAATGGATTCCGGGCAAGCGTTGGGGATTTTTCCCGTCTGTTTCAGCCGGTTGGCGCGTGACTGAAGAAAATTTCTTCAAGCAGAACGAAAAACTGAACTTTATCAGTAATCTGAAATTACGTGCATCCTATGGTACATTAGGGAACGACGGAGGAGACGATGTTGCTTATTACCAATATTTAAGTAAATTTACAACAGGAACCAATGCCGTCTTCGGTTCAGGTGCAACCGGTATTCTACCGGGTGTTTATCCAAGCAAAGGCATCACTTGGGAAACAACCACGACAGCCGACGTCGGCTTTGACTTGGGATTGTGGAACGGACTGCTAAGCCTCGAATTTGATTACTTCCATAAGAAAACTTCAGATATCCTGATGGACCGTAAACGTACGATTCCGGGGACTTTCGGAGCCACATTACCGAAAGAGAACTACGCAGAGATGGTAAACCAGGGATGTGAGTTCATGTTGCGCCACGATAATAAGATCGGTAACTTCACATATTATGTATCCGGTAACTTCTCTTTCGCCCGCAACCATTACACGTATATCGACGAATCGGCAAACGCCTATGAATGGGAAATAAAGACAGGACGCCCGATCAACTTCATCACTGGCTACATCGCCGACGGTATCGCCCGTACGGATGAAGATTTAGCTGGACTGCCGCTCTATAACGGCGGATTCGAATGGTCGAAAGGCGATATTATCCTGAAAGATATCCACGGTGCAGGCGGCGTCGGAGGCCCTGACGGAGTTGTCGACGGTAACGACCAAGCCGTTCTTTCGCTCTACAGCAAAGACCCGGAAATCATCTACGGTATCAGTTTAGGAGGTGAATGGAAAGGTATCGACTTCACAGCCTTCTTCCAAGGCGTAGGCCATCGAAGCATCATGTTCCCGAACCGCGGCGATACCTGGACAGAACAGACCGTTCTGAACATATGGTCGGACGCTTATTCACCCGACAACACAGACGGTAAATATCCGCGCGTCGGTGGTACAGGCTCGAAAGGCGCCAACGGACAGGCTTCTTCATTCTGGTTGATGAACGGTAACTATTTCCGTTGCAAAAACATCGAGCTCGGCTATACGTTGCCGAAACAGTGGGTGAATTCGATCGGTGTAGATCGTTGCCGTGTCTACGTTTCAGGCACAAACCTGTTCGTATTCGACCACATCGGCATCTACGATCCCGAAAACAGCGGTGACCGTGGAGCTTATCAGTATCCGTTGACAAAAAGTTTCAACTTTGGTATCAATGTAAGTTTCTAACAATTTGAGTAATTAGATATGAAAAAGATATTTATAACATGTGCTGCCATTCTGGCATTATTCTCTTCCTGCACCAGCGTACTGGATAAGGAAGACCTAAGTTCAATCTCGGAGGACAAGGTTTGGGTTGACAAAACGCTGACTACAGCTTTTCTCAATGCTTTATATGTTTCCATCCCAAGTTGGGATACGGCCGCGGCCGATGCGACCGACGAAGCGACGGGCGGAGGCAACTGGACACAGGGAACCACCACACCGGACAATATGAGTGACACGAAAGATTCCGCCCCGACCTGGTACTGGCCCTATTCTGACATCCGAAACTGCAATATTTTCATTCAGAATGCACAGAATCCCGAAGTCTGTACGATAGACCGTGAACTAGCCGACCGTCTGACTTACGAAGCCCGTTTCATTCGTGCTTACCTCTATTTCGAAATGGTCAAACGTTACGGTGGTGTCCCACTGATCACTATCCCGCAAGAAATGACGGACGACCTCTATGTGAAACGTAACTCTACAAAAGAATGTTTCGATTTCATTATCGACGAACTGAAAGCTTGTGCAGAAGGGTTGCCAGACTCTCATTCGGCTGAAGACTTGGGCCGCGTGACGAAAGGTGCAGCCAAGGCATTCCTCGGACGCGTATTCTTGTTCCGTGCTAGTCCACAGTTCAACCCGAACAACAACAACGAACATTGGCAAACCGCCTACAACTACAACAAAGAGACACTGAATTACCTGATCGGACAAGGCCATGCCTTGTATGATGATTACGGAAAACTGTTCCTAGATGAGATGAACAAAGAGGTAATTTTTGCCATCCGCTACGAAAACCCGACCCGCACACAGAAAAGAGATGCAACCGTCCGTCCGATCACGTTCTCGATGAACAACACCGGTGGTAACCACCCGACACAGGAAGTGATTGACCGCTTCCCTACTATAGACGGAGGGACTTACACCTATGCCGATTGGGAAAAGGAAGGCAAAGATATCTTCGCCTTGTGGGAAAATCGGGACAAACGTTTTTATGCGACAATCGTCTATCAGGGGGTGACTTATTTCAATACCGTAATGGAACTGAACGAAAATGCGCAAAACGACTATGCCTACGGCAAAAACGTCGGATCGAAAACCGGCTATTATTCCCGTAAAGCCATTGACGAAAGCCTTTCAGTGACAGACTGCCAAAAATCTGGAACCGACTATATTGACATTCGCCTGGCCGAAGTAATGCTGAACTATGCCGAAGCTGCCGTCGAGGTCGGAAAGACAAACGAAGCATTCGATATGTTGAAACAGATCCGCAAGCGTGCAGGCATCAATGAAACTAGTTCCAATCCGGAAATGAAAGGCAAAGTTTACGGATTGAACCCAAACATGAACCAGACGGAAATGCGTGAAGCAGTTCGCGAAGAACGTTTTATCGAATTGTTGTTCGAACAAAAACGTTTATGGGATATGCGCCGCTGGATGATCTACGACAAATTGATGAACGGGCAAGGCAAACGCCATGCCTTAGTGATGAACAAGCAGGCCGATAATACATACACGACCTATCTGTTCGACCGTGATAACACGCCGATGATCACCAACCAGAACATCTACTTCCTGCCGATGAAACGCAGCGAGATGAGTAACAATCCGAACCTGGAACAGACGAAAGGCTGGGAAAACGGGACGTTCGACCCGCAAGCTGGACTCTGATCCCTCCTACATTTAATAACGAAAGCCCTCCCCGCTCCGGAAGGGCTTTTGTTATTAAACTCTGCTTCCATCGGATTCCCGATATGGCAGGAAACAATGTCAGAACTGGAAGTAGATAAATGGTTGCACCCCGGCACTCTTGAACTGCACGACAACAAAGATCGCAATCGCCAGCATCACCGCCTGAACAAGCAAAGGAGAACGGGTAACGACTGCCTGCAAACCGTTTTCCGCCGATTTCGGCATGAAATGCAGGATATAACCCACCACCATCAAGACGAACACTCCTTTATAGCCCACCACAAACTGCATAAAGACCTCCGGATGGAAATTCGTGAAAATCTGCGTCAGCACCTCGCCAACCGTTTGCATCGAGTCAGCCCGGAACAGAATCCAGCCAAAGCACACCAGATGGAAAGTGATCAGAACACCTATCACTCTTCTCCAGGGTTTCATTTCTGATCCTAATGGTTTGAAACTGCTGAAATGGTTCATCACGAACTTATGGACGGCCAGTGCAACTCCATGCAGGGCTCCCCAAAGGATAAAACTCACGGAGGCTCCGTGCCATAAACCGCCCAACAACATCGTTATCAGCAGGTTGATGTATGTCCGTATTTTCCCTTTCCGATTACCTCCGAGTGAAATATACAAATAGTCTTTCAACCAAGAAGAGAGCGAGATATGCCAACGTCGCCAGAATTCCGTAATGGTCGCCGACTGGTAAGGCGAATCGAAATTCACGTTAAAACGGAAACCTAACAACAATGCAATCCCGATCGCCATATCCGAATAGCCGGAAAAATCGCAATAGATCTGCAAGGCATAACCATACACACCCAACAGATTTTCCACCCCTGTATAGAGCAAAGGAGCATCGAATATGCGGTCGACGAAGTTCAAGCTGATATAGTCGGATATGACGGTTTTCTTAAAGAGCCCACATAAGACGAGAAAAAGCCCCTCTCCGAACTCCGCCCGCGTAACAACCGGAGTCTTATAAATCTGAGGAATAAAATCGCGTGCCCGAACGATTGGACCGGCCACCAGCTGCGGGAAGAAGGAGACATAGAAAACATAGTCGATCCAACGCCGGAGGGGGGCTATCCTACCCCGGTACACATCAATCACGTAGCTGATGGTCTGGAAGGTAAAGAAGGAAATGCCGACCGGCAGAAATATATCCAACGGCTGATAGGTAATGTTCTGCAACGAGGTATTCCCTAACTGATACCCCAACTCATGAGCAACGGCAGCCATGATCTCCCGTAGGAAATTGAAGTATTTGAAATATCCCAACAGCCCTAAGTCAACGCACAGGCTCAGGACAACCCATGCTTTGCGTCCCCACTTGGAAGCAGTCTTAGTCATACACTGCGCAATGCAAAAATCGGATGTTGCGACAAACAGCAGGAGAAAGAAAAACAATCCGCTGCTCTTATAATAGAAATAGATGGAAAACAACGTAACATAAATGATACGCGTCAGCAAATGCTTCCTGAGCGACATATAAATAATCAGGAAACCGATAAAAAGGAAGAAAAACAATCCGCTGCTGAAAAGTATCGGAGCATTGTGATGGTAGGTCAATATATCGCCAAGTTTGTCGAATGAGAGCTGAGACCAATATTCTCCCATTTTATTTATAAAATCATTCATCATCTTTTCTGATTTTCAACATTTGATTATAAGATTGCATTAGGGCACGATATAACAAGGTTCCTTGCTCACGATAGCCATCCTTTGTGAAATGAATACGGTCACGGCCCATCAGTTTTTCCTTGCGCCATTTGGTGCAGGAGCTTTTCCCTCCCGTAGCGGCAAAGAGATCCCAGCAAGCTACGCCCTCTTCACGTGCCGCCTTTACAATCGCCTTTGCAGCAAGTTGGGTATTCGAGTTACGGACATACGTCCGTTTTTTATTGACATAAGTCCGCTTGTAGCATTCCGGCGGAGTGGTGAGCAGAATAGCCGTTTCAGGCATCTGTTTCTTGACGAGGGAAACGAACGCACGTATCTGTCCGCCAAATTCTTCCGAACGGAAGCGACGGCCGAAGGTTTCGTTCGTACCCAACGAAATAATCAGCAAAGAAGGTTTCAACAGGGCCAACTGACGAACGTATGCTTCGTCTGTGTAATTGACATACATCGCCCCGTTCACGCCGACCGAATGGTAAAGGACACCCGGATAACCGTTCGTCAGGCTGAAACCATAATAAACATTTTTGAAATTGGAGGCCGGAAGCAGCTTATCCGTGCCTTGTTTCCGCCGGGTACTGTGCAGCTGCAACGTATCTACCGGATGAGAAATACGGAAGGTATCGGCCAAGACACCTGCGACAGCCGGAACCGTAGCCAAGGATGTCTGTATGGAATCTTTGAACGAACCGGCCGGCAACATAGGCATGGCTTTTTCTCCCCGGTAAAGGATCGCCTGGTTGAAGGAATAGCCTGCCCCGTTGTTAGGCGCTATCCGAACGTCCAAATTGATGGAAGGAGAAACGGACTGGATACCGATTCCACCGATTCCAACAGGACATTTCTTATTGGCTTGGATACAGCGTCCCGTCACCCATTCGCGGACGGAAGAAGAGATGAAATAATCGTCCGGTTCATTCGTCTTGCTCAACTTGAAAGGGGCAATCCATCCACGTCCGGCATTCCCGAACTGCGCCTGCAAAAGACGCATCACTTTACCGGAATAATAACCAGCCTGTATGTGGGAATCGCCTAAATGGACGATTGTCAATACGGTATCCTTCCCCGCTCCGAGCGAATCCAGTTCGTCAAAGAAGGATTGCAGCGAAGAGGGCGACTGGATCGAATCGACCTCCTTCCCGATCGAATAAATGCGGGAAGGGAGCGGGATCGTATCAATACTCCCCTGTTCCCACGCTTGACACGGGATCGCCAATTTTCCTTTCACTCCGGCAGAACTGGCGGCCATCAAAAACAGGCAAGCCGATAGACTAATGAGCCACTTTGTCTGCTTCATCATAAAACTCCTTTTCTAATAATATTGCCTTCAACAAGGCAGAAGCTATCTCTTTTCCTCCCCTGAAACTCAAATGGGTATAGTCTTTGCTAGCCCAATTGTTCTCCACGAAACGGATCATGCTGTTCTCTCCTCCCATCGCCCCAAAGACATTCCAGAAAGCGACCCCCGAACGGCGAGCCGCCTGCCGCTGTGCGTGTAGCAAGGCTAATACGGCAGGCATCGTTTCGAAGGTTCCGTCCACTTGTCGGCTCCTGTCCGAAACCCCCAGCATCAGGATATCGGCATCCGGAAAACAAACGCGTACGTGGCGTACGGCTTCTTCCATCCGCTTGGCGTACCAGCCATACTGGAGAACGCTGTCGCTGACGATATTCAACCCGTACTGCAAAACGACCAGATCATAGGGACGTATCTCGTTCAACTCTCGGCAACGGGTGCTGTCCAATCTCGAAAGGATCATCCCCGAATTGCCACGCAACGAATAATTGTCCACGATCACCCCAGAATTATCTTCGAGTGCAACCCCGAGAGCACGGAAACCGGCCGTATCGGCAAAGCTGAAGGAGGCTTCCGTAAAGGTTCCTGTTTGTTCGTATTGCGTGATGGCGGTTGTCGGTTCCAAGGTCTCGCAGATCGTGTCCTGCGTGCCGTTGCAAACCAAAGTCATCTGTGTACGGATATTCTTTTCATACAAGAATTTAAGGGAAGAAACCGTTTTCAACTCCGGATAACGGTCTGTCGTCTTGATCGAGATAGATGGCTTCTCCCCTTTCGGTTCGAACGTCATTCCGGAAAGCGTATACCGGTGATGATGATCCGTCAACATGGACCAGGTGGTCCAACCTTCCGCCTTTTGCTCGATCGTCGGACGGAACTGGGCGGCTACCGACGTAACCGGAACGAAACCGACTCCGCGTCCTCCGAACCGCTCCTGCATACCCGAACGGAAATCAGCCACCACAATGTCACCTTCGATAAACGAATCACCCAAAAAGGCGACACGCACCGGGCGGTTCGCCTGCCTGCTATTTCTTAAAGCGGCAAAAAAACGTTTCAAACCGATATGGCCGACAGAGTAATCCTCGATACGCGTTCCCAACGAATCGGCTCCCTTGTCCGCATACATAACCTTGTAAAGCGAATCGCGTAATGCGAGGGCGACGGAATCGATACCTGTCGTTTTCAGGATCGAATCACGCACGGCGGCCGAATCTATCCGGACCGTATCCGGTTGTTCCAATTGCATACGCAAGGAATCCATAGACAGGGATTCTGGTTTTATCCTGAGATCGGAAAGTAAATCAACTTTTTTTATTTTCATCCCGAACAGCTGGTCCGGTAAGTAATAAAGTCCCAAGCAGATACCAAACGCAAGAAGTAGCAGGAGCAAAAGCCTGCCGAAATTATTATCTTTATTCATCTAAGTCCTCTCTTTCGAAGCCACAAAGATAAGTACAAATACAATTTATTACAAACTCGACCGTTTCATAATTATATATTTTGATACACACCATCAACAAACTACAAATATGGAAACTCCGAAAAACAGAAACTGGAAAGTACTGAAAAGTGAATACCTATCCAGCCAACCTTGGTTCACCGTGCGCAGGGAGGAAGTGGAATTGCCGAACGGAAACAGGATTCCTGAATATTTTATATTCGAATATCCAGAATGGATCAATGTGATCGCAATCACCAAAGAGCAGAAATTCGTATTTGTAAGCCAATACCGTCATGGACTGGGTATCACGGCTTACGAACTTTGCGCCGGTGTCTGCGAAAAGGAAGACGCTTCCCCACTCGTCTCCGCCCAACGGGAATTGCTCGAAGAGACCGGCTACGGCAACGGAAATTGGAGCGAACTGATGGTAATAGGCGTCAATCCGAGTACCCACACCAACCTGACTTATTGCTATCTTGCCACAGATGTAGAGTCAGTCATGGCACAACATCTGGAAGACACGGAAGACCTCAGCGTCCACCTTCTGACTCTCGACGAAGTAAAAGAATTGTTGCTAAACGACCAGATCAAACAAGCGCTCCATGCCGCCCCACTTTGGAAATACATGGCGATGAATCATTTGATCTGAGATATTTCCTAAACTCAGGCGAACAAAAGCAGACAAACCATAAAAATAAAGCTTCATGCCTTTGCCACAATAATTCCATCGGCATGGCACGACCGTTTCACCAGTATGGCACAACTGTTTCATCAGCATGGCACAACCGTTTCATCGACATGGCACAAACTCTTCCTGCCTATGATACTACCAGGACATGCTGCTCCGCCTGATAATAACCGTATATTTTGCATAATCCCGAAAAAGCGTTATTTTTGTTCGCATTAGCAACATGTCTCCAATGAAGTTTAAACTTAATATCATATTCGCGTTATTTTTTACCATATTTTGCGTCAACCGTTTACAGGCCCAGGAAAAAGCCTTTCCCAAGAAAGGAGAAGGCATCACCCTGTTCCTCAAACGCCATAACCGTACAGGTATTTCATATCAGAAACAGTTCATCGAGCTGAACAAAAACAAGTTAGGCAAGGGGAATACCCTTAGGATAGGAGTCAAATATACGCTTCCCCCCTTACAGGGAAAAGAAGCTGTTGCATCCGCCATCAAACGAGCGAACTATGAACCGTTGTTCGGCAAAGAACTGGCCTCCTATAAGGTAACATCGTCCGAACTAAAAGGAGCCTGTTTCTATCTGGTCAGCGGACACGGAGGCCCTGATCCTGGAGCAATCGGACGGATTGGCAAAATCGAGTTGCACGAAGACGAATATGCCTACGACATCGTACTCCGTCTGGCACGCAACCTGATGACAAAAGGAGCCAAAGTCCACATTATCATTCAAGATGCCAAAGACGGGATACGGGATGCCAAATACCTGAAGAACAGTAAACGGGAAACTTGTATGGGTAGCCCTATTCCTTTTAACCAGGTCCGTCGCCTGAAACAACGAAGTGACAAGATAAACACCCTGTTCAAGCAGGATAAATACGCCTACAAACGAGCTATCTTCGTGCATGTGGACAGCCGGAACAAGGGACACCAGACCGATGTTTTTTTCTACCACCAGAATAAAAACTCCGAAAGCAAGCATCTGGCGAAAACCATGCGGACAACTTTCACCCATAAATATAAGAAGCACCAGCCGGGACGAGGATTTACCGGAACAGTGGACGGACGGAACTTATACGTGTTGAGACATACGACACCGGCCTCCGTTTTCGTCGAGTTAGGTAATATCCAAAACAGTTTCGACCAGCAGCGAATCATCCTGAGCGACAACCGCCAGGCACTCGCGAATTGGCTTTGCGAAGGATTTGTCACCGATTACAACCGCTACAAGAAAAAAACACGGTAAAAAAACAACATTCATCCGTTAAAAAGATTACTTTTGCATATGAAACTAAATAAAACATCGTTTTAAGCATACCATGAGTAATCCATATATATCCCCGTTCGCGAAACCCGTATATGTAATGTTGAAGCCTGTCGGTTCAGTTTGCAACCTGGCGTGCGAATACTGTTATTATCTGGAGAAAGGGAAACTTTATCCAGAGGTGAAAAATCATATCATGAGCGAACAGTTACTGGAAAAATTCATCAAGGAATATCTGGAATGTCAGACGATGCCGCAGGTTCTCTTTACCTGGCACGGTGGTGAAACGCTGATGCGTCCGATCAGTTTCTATCGGAAAGCACTGGAGTTGCAACGCAAGTACGGCCACAGACGCCAGATAGACAACTGCATCCAGACAAACGGGACACTGCTGAACGACGACTGGTGTCGTTTCTTCAAAGAGAACAACTTCCTCGTGGGAGTTTCGATAGACGGCCCGCAGGAGTTTCATGACGAATATCGTCGCAACAAGCAGGGACTCCCCTCCTTCTATAAAGTGATGAAGGGAATCGAACTGCTGAAAAAGCATGGCGTGGAATACAACGCAATGGCAGTCGTCAATGACTACAACGTAGATTATCCGCTGGAATTCTATCACTTTTTCAAGGAAATAGATTGCCACTATATCCAATTCACCCCGATTGTAGAACGCCTCGGATTCCATCAGGACGGAACGTTGCTCACCTCGCCGGAACAGCAGGATGCCAACATCAAACTGGCCCCTTTCACGGTCAACGCCGGAAAATGGGGAGATTTCCTCTGTGCGGTCTTCGACGAATGGCTGAAAGAGGATGTCGGTAATTATTATATCCAGCTTTTCGACTCCACACTGGCAAACTGGGTAGGCGAACAACCGGGCGTCTGTACGCTGGCACGCACTTGCGGACATGCCGGTGTGATGGAGTTCAATGGCGACGTATATGCCTGCGACCACTTTGTATTCCCGGAATATAAGTTAGGTAACATCCATACTCAAACGCTTACCGAGATGATGTACAGCCAACGCCAACTGAAGTTCGGAGCAGACAAATATGAAACACTCCCTACCCAATGCAAGGAGTGTGACTACCTGTTTGCCTGCAACGGCGAATGTCCCAAGAACCGTTTTCTCCATACGGCAAACGGTGAACCCGGATTGAACTATCTATGTAGAGGTTACAAGAAATTTTTTAAGCACGTGGCTCCTTACATGGATTTCATGAAAAAAGAATTGTTGGCCGAACGCCCGCCAGCCAACGTCATGCAATGGGCAAAAGAGAATAAACTATAATCGAACATATGAAAATCAACAGACGTGATTTTATCAAAACAGGAGGTATGGTTATGCTTGGATCATTAGCAGTTCCCTCATTCCTGGGAAGTTGTACCGGAAACAAGGTAGATCAGGCTACCGGTATCTCATTCGCTCAGAACCATTTTGGTGTCAGTGAAAGCGACATGAAGAAAGTGTTGGCAGCAGCACTTGAGAAAGGAGGCGACTATGCAGATCTTTTCTTTGAACATTCCTACCGGAACAATATCGGATTGCAAGACGGAGCCGTAAACCGTGCTTCGTCCAATATCGATTTCGGTATGGGAGTACGTGTATTGGCCGGTGATCAGACCGGTTATGCGTATGTGGAAAACGTGACTCTCGACGAGATGCTGAAAGCTGCCCGCACGGCAGCCCGTATCGCAACCGGCTCGGCAGGAAAAGCTCCGGTTGCCCTGACGGAGGAACCGATCCCGAATAATTATTACGGTGTACAAACTCCTTGGGACGAGCTCGCCGTAAATGCAAAGACCCCGTATCTTCAGAAACTGAACGATCAGATTTTTGCGCTTGACAAACGGGTGCACAAAGTGATGGCTTCGTTGGGAGACACGACTTCACACATCTTGTTCTGCAACTCCGAAGGACAGATGTACTACGACTATCGTCCGATGGTGACGCTGGGGGCAGTCTGTATCATGGAGAACAACGGGAAGATCGAAAATTCATATGCATCCCGCGCTTTCCGCATGGGAGCCGAATTCCTGACAGATGATATCATTGCCGAAGTAGCTAAGGAGGCAGTAGAGAAAACCTCCATCCTATTCCAAGCTATCAAGCCTAAAGGAGGCGAAATGCCGGTCGTAATGGGTGCAGGAGGTTCCGGCATCTTGTTGCACGAAGCAATCGGCCATGCTTTCGAAGCTGACTTCAATCGCAAGAATACATCGATCTTCTCCGACCAGCTGAACAAAAAGGTTTGTAACGAGCATATCAATGTGGTGGACGACGGTACGATTCCTTTCAACCGCGGTTCTGTCAATATCGATGATGAAGGTATCGCCGGGCAAAAGACTTATATCGTGAAAGAAGGCATTCTGACCAGCTACCTGCACGACCGTATCAGTGCCAAACATTACGGTATACCTTCAACGGGGAACGGTCGCCGTGAATCATTCCGCCAGATGCCGATCCCGCGTATGCGCGCTACCTATATGGAAGCCGGAAACGTGACGGAAGAAGAAATGATCTCGACGGTGAAGAAAGGTATCTATGCCTCTAGCTTTACCAACGGGCAAGTACAAATCGGTGCGGGCGACTTCACCTTCTTCGTGAAAGACGGTTATCTAATCGAAAATGGTAAACTGACACAGCCGATCAAAGATATCAATATCATCGGTAACGGTCCACGTGCATTGGCCGATATCACGATGGTCGGAAACAATTACAAGATGGATAACGGCACCTGGACATGCGGCAAGGACGGACAATCCTGTCCGGTAACCTGCGGTATGCCGTCAGCCTTAGTTAGTAAACTTACTGTAGGAGGAGAAAATTAAAAAGATTTATGATTTATGATTTATGCGTTGTCTACACACCCATAAATCATAAATCCAAAGTCATAAATCATAAATCTAAAATCATAAATCATTAGACATGATAACGAACGAAAATAAAAAACTGGCTCAGTGGGCCATGGAATTTGCCCTGAAAAACGGTTGCCAGGCCTCACGTGTAAGTATCTATAATGGATCGAGCAGTTCCTTCGAAATACGTGATATGAAAATGGACCGCTTGCAACAGGCATCGGAAAACAGTTTGGTGATCCATCTGTTTGTGGACGGACGTTTCGGTTCCTTCTCTACAAACCGTCTGGATAAAAAGGAACTGGAAAGTTTTATCCGTAACGGTATCGCTTCCACTCGCTTCCTGGCGGAAGACAAGGCGCGTACGTTACCCGACTCTTCTCTCTATTATAAAGGAGGCGGCGCCGACTTGCAACTGATCGATCCGAAGTTCGACTCAATCCAGCCGGACGACAAAGTGACGCTGGCCATGAACGTCTGCAACGAAATGATGGGAAAAGCCCCCCGTATTATCTCGGTCAATTCATCCTACAGCGATGAAAAGGATTTCAAATATATGGTTGCCAGCAACGGCTTCGAAGGGGAAGCATCCGGTTCTTCTTTCAGCCTAGTTGCCAGCGTAAGCATCAAAGGTGAAGGGGATGCTCGCCCGGAATCCTATTGGTTCGATTCTTCACTTTACTATGATAAGTTAATTAAAGAAGGTCTGGGAACAAAGGCCCTGGAACGTGTAATGCGTAAACTGGGACAGAAAAAGGTCGCTTCCGGCAAGTATCAGATGGTTGTGGACAATATGAATTCCTCCCGTTTGCTTTCTCCGGTAATTGACGCATTATATGGTTCTTCCATCCAGCAGAAAAACTCTTTTTTGTTGGATAAAATCGACCAGAAAGTATTGGGTGACAAACTAACGGTTATCGATGACCCCCACATGGTGGGTACATCCGGTGCCCGATATTTCGATGGCGAAGGTGTAGCGACAAAACGTATGCCTGTGTTTGAAAACGGTATCCTGAAAACCTATTATATCGATACCTATTCAGCCAACAAGATGAATATGAGACAAACGATTGCCTCCCCTTCTATCCTGACCATGCAAATGGGAAATAAGGATACGGATGGTCTGATTGCTTCTGTCGACAGAGGCATTCTGGTGACGGGTTTCAACGGCGGTAACAGCAACAGTACGACCGGTGACTTCTCTTACGGTGTAGAAGGTTTCCTGATCGAAAAAGGCAAACTGACACAACCCATCTCCGAAATGAACGCAACAGGCAACATGATTTCCTTGTGGAGTAATTTAGCCGAAGTCGGCAATGACCCGCGCACATTCTCCAGTTGGCGTGTTCCTTCTCTAATATTTGACGGGGTCGATTTTAGCGGGTTATAAGAAATAATATATATTGTTAAATAGTAGATGGATATAGAAGTGAATCCTAAAAGTTAGACAAAAACATTTAGAATTCACTTCATTATATTTTGTCTATACCAAAAGATAACAGAATAAACAGAGGCATCTTGATCTTCCAACATTTCCTTCTCTTTCTGTTTTTCATATAATTGTTCAACAGATTTGGTGTCCCTCCCAAACATTTGATAAAGGAATCAAATCTGGTATATTTAATAAATGTCAGATACGGAAAATAGGTGTTCACTGAGCGCCTTTAAGGCATGCACTTTATCCTCCGCTTTCATCACCAACGATACGTTACTACTACTACCACCGTATGAAATCATTCGTACGGGAATATCTTTCAACGCATTGATGATGCGTGCCTCAAAACCGACATTTTGCCATTCCAAGTCACCAACAACACAAACAATCACCATATTCTTTTCGACTGTAATCGTTGCGTATTCCCTTAATACACCCACAATCTCGTCTATGTGCTTGTCATTATCAATCGCTACGGAAACTCCGATATCAGAAGTAGTCACCATGTCCACCGGTGTATTGTAATTATAGAATGTATCAAACACGATGCTCAGAAAATGAGGTGTCGGTATCGTATGTAGCGACTTGATCTTGACATATGTGATATTGTCTTTGGCGGCAACAGCTTTGATCGCCTCTTTTTCAGCAGTGTTCGAGATCAATGTACCTGACGCACTTGGTTGCAACGCGTTCAAAAGGCGTACCGGAATGTTCTTTTCCTTGGCAGGTAGGATACAAGCCGGATGCAGTATCTTAGCACCGAAATGCGCCAACTTGGCTGCTTCGTCGAAGTTCAATTGTCTGACAGGAGCGGTATCATTGACAAACCGTGGATCATTATTATGCATTCCGTCAATATCCGTCCATATCTGTATCTCTTCTGCTTGGATAGCCGCTCCGATTAAAGAGGCGGTGTAATCACTTCCTCCCCTTTCCAAGTTGTCAATACTGCCGTAGGCATTCCGGCAAATAAAACCTTGCGTGATATATATTTCAGCCTCCTTGTTTTGCTCCAAAAGAACCTTTAGGTGTTTAGAGATATATTCCATATCCGGTTCATTGTCCACCGTAATCCGCATGAAGTTCAACGCAGGCAATAAAGCAACCTCCACCCCCTGTTCTTCCAGATAACAGGCCATCAGAAAAGTCGATATCAACTCACCCTGCACCAAGATTTCCTTTTCATCGAATACGCTGAAAGGCATATTTGAGAAAGACCAGACATGTTGAAACCGTTCGAGCATGTATTGCATGGCTTTTTCCTTGTAGACATCGCTCCGGTATAATTCTTCTATATGATTGACATAAGCCTGCTCCAAGGAAGAAAGGACCGCATTGGCTTTTTCCGGATCTTTTTTGTGAAAACATTCAGATATCTCCACTAAAGAGTTTGTTGTCCCAGCCATAGCAGAGAGCACTACTATTTTCTGTTCCTGATCGCAAACTATTGACGCAACATTCTTGATCCGCTGGGCAGAACCGACTGAAGTACCACCAAATTTTAATACTTTCATTAGACTATCTGATTTTTGATTTTACTTTTTATACATTAAATCTAACCACGAACGTACTACCTTTACCGACTTCGCTTTCGATATGGATCGTACCACCATGAGCTTCCACAAAGTCCTTGCTGATGGCAAGTCCTAAACCACTACCTTGTACTTTTGTTCCTGGGACACGGAAATAGTGATCAAAAATACTTTCGTGGTAACGCGAATCAATGCCCTTTCCGAAGTCCTTGACATAAATCTCGACGGCTTTGTCGATCTGTCGTGCACCGATGACGATCCTCCCGTTCTCCGATGAATAACGGATGGCGTTCGACAACAGATTGGTCACAACCCAAGCAATCTTCTCGCTGTCAACAAACAACTTGGCAATCTTTTCGGGATATTCCACTTCGATCTGACAGTTAAAACGCTCGGCTTGTACCTGGTTCGCCTTGATGGCATAGTTAATCAGTTCGATCGGTTTGGTAATCTTCGGATTCAAATAGAGCTTACCACTCTCTACCTGTGACATCTTCAACAATTCACTAGTGATCTCCAACAAACGATCGCTATTCTCCTTTATGTTCCTAGAAAGGCTCTCCTGTTCTGTATTTAGCTTTCCTATCCTGTTATCTTCCAGTAATTTCAAGCTCATCATAATAGCTGATATCGGTGTTTTCAGTTCATGGGAAATCGTCGAAATAAAGGTTGTCTTTGCAATATCTTTTTCTTTAAATTCGGTCACGTTCTTCAACAAGATCACATCCCCGACATACTTACTCTCTAGTCCGGTCTGCTTGTTGACGTTGATCGGAATGTATTTTACCTGAAAATAGCTTTCTTTATTGTCTGCGTAAATTTTCAACGGGTCCTTATTGTCATCGGGATGAACTAATTGCCGAATCAAACGGCGGAGCAAATCATTTTTTAACGCCACTTCGGGAGCCGGCCTGCCAATAATGTTTTCCCGCGTCAAATTCAAAACAGTCAAAGCCTCGTCATTAACAAACAAAATCTTCCGTTCCTTACTCAAGCCTATGATAGGTTCTGCTATGCTGTTGATAATTGTTTCTATATATTTTTTTCCCTGCAGGATATCTTCCAGCGAACTGTTCCTGTATTCGGCCAATCGCTCAGCCATCTCGTTAAACAATGTAGCTATTTCCTTGAACTCCGGCTCATTCCCCAAATCGAGCCGCTTACTGTAATTGGCATTGGTGATTTCCTTGATGCCATCCGTCAATTTCCGGATCTGTACGCTGACCGAACGTGGTAAACGAACCAGAAAGAGGAAAGCGATCGTGATACAAGCAATCCCTACCGTCCAGATCCCAAAAAGAGATCTTTTCGCTGTGTGGACAGCCACTTCATTCTTTTCATAAATGGCAGACATATTGACCGCCATAATGGTATAGATCGTCTGGCGTATTTGCCGAATCGATTCATCATCCATGTCATCCAATGCCTTTTCACAGTACGAACTTAACCGGTTGGTCAGTACGTCTTCATCCTTCTCTGTCAGATTGTTTCTCTGAGCCTCCAACCCGGCCTCAAAGTTTTTTCGGGCATTCGGATTTTCCCGAATGGCATCCAATGACTCAAGCATCTGACGGGAATAAAGGAGTGAATTATAATTATCCGCCAGAATATTCTGCGTGTCATCTGATACATTATGAATGTTTTTTATAGCCAATCCCCCTAATAAAGTGATCAAGACAAATAAAAGCCCTATTCCATAAGTCAACTTTGTTTTTATATTCATTTTTATATAAGGATTTTTTAAGCTAATATTATCAAATCAATACCTAATTGAGCTAATTCTTCTAACATGTTCCGATAATGAACCATAGCAAGGATAACGGAAGGGTATTTTAAAGTCGGTCGTCCAATACATAATGTGCTGATTTGTTTTTCTTTACAAGCCTGCACTATCGCATCCGTTATATGTGGGGATTGCACTTGAATAACTTCTCCTCCGAGTTCTGTTGCCAGCTTGAAATGGTTCAGTAAATGTCTTTGGCTTGCCAACGAAATCCGGTCCGAACTTTCCCTAGGGGTTTGTACATACAATACAAAGAACTTGGTGTTATATCGGGTAGCCAACCGCGCGACTTTCCGTATGATCTTACGAGGGGTTTTCTCATTACTGCTGATACAGGCCATAAACCTTTCATGCCGCACGCCAAGATTCTCAGGAATAGTACTTTCCACTTTTTTTTCTACCCGCAAAGCAACCTCTTTCAATGCCAATTCCCTAAGCTGAAGAATATGCTCAGCCTTAAAGAAATTATTCAATGCTGTTTGTATCTTATCAGGTTTGTATATTTTTCCGGCTTTTAACCGAGCCAGCAGTTCGTCAGCAGTAAGGTCTATATTGACTACTTCATCCGCCTGCTCCAGTACGATATCAGGAATACGCTCCTTGACCTCAATGCCAACCACGTCCTGCACCATCTCGTTTAATCCTTCTATATGCTGAATATTAACTGCCGTAATTACACTGATACCGGCATCCAGTATATCCATAACATCCTGCCAACGTTTTTCATTCTTACTGCCTTCGACATTGGTATGAGCCAATTCGTCAACGATAACAACTTCAGGATGAATACTGAGAATTGACTGTAAGTCCATCTCTTCAATCTCTTTTCCTTTATAAAATATTTTACGACGTGGAATGACAGGCAGTCCTTCCACCAATGCCTCTGTCTCGACTCTCCCATGTGTTTCTATATAACCGATCTTGACATCAATACCGCTTTCCAGTAATTGGTGGGCATCTGATAGCATCCGATACGATTTACCTACACCGGCAATCATGCCGATGTAGATTTTAAAATTGCCACGACGAGACTTTTTCAACAAATCCAAAAAATGTTGTACACTTTGTTCTCGGTCCATGCGTATACTATATCAAGGTCTTAAAGAAATTCCCAAGACAAGATGAGCATCCTCCATACGAGGGTTCCAAATTGCCTGTATAAAAATGGGTAATGAGAAAGAATTCGTGATTTTGATATCTTTCATTGCTTTCAATGCAACGTTCGTTACAGCAAATCCACTATTTACATCACCTCCATACGTAGTTACTCCCGCATCGTATGGAAGAACACCACAAGTTGCATTCAGATCAACTCCCTTCACTGTGAACGGGAAGTTCAACTCTACATAAGAAGAATAGTTTTGGTTTCCATTTTCATCTTTATCTTGACCGGCAAACATGAAATTCCAAGTGATAGACAGCGGGAACTTCTCAATAGGTAAAGTGTAAGCCAAACCTGCTTCAAAATGGTGAGCTGTTTCGTGGCTCTTGAAGTTAAAGTAGTCACCGGCACCTTGTCCTGCCCACCATAAGCTAGCGACAGACAATGTAGGACCTGCCGATCCGAATGTATAAGCAGCCGTCAAATCTATTTCTTTAGCCGCAGCTGCTGACGTGGAATTGGCACCCTGGAAATCAGTAGCCCCCCAAGCTGTCAAAGAGAAATTACCTACGCCTAAAGATAATGTTGGTTGAAAGCTGGCACCAGTCTGGTAAAAACCACGCCAAATATAAGAACTTACCAAATCTCCCTGTACGGAAAAATTTACCTTACCATCCTCTTCTTGTGCATTAGCCAACGTAGAAGATGCCATTGAGAATGCAACCGCCAAAACAGTTACTTTTTTTACAAATGATTTCATAACCTTAAATCTAATTTATCTATTAAATAACTGTTATTTGTTTTCAGCAGCTTTATCAAGCGCAACGTTTAATTTCAACACGTTTACTTTTTCTGTACCGAACATGCCCAATAAAGGTTTCTCAACATGTGAGTTCACGATTGTTATCACCTTTTCTTCCGACCAACCACGAGCGTCCGCTACACGTTTAGCCTGTACATAAGCGGCTTTCGGTGAGATATGTGGATCCAAACCGGAGCTACTGGCCGTGATGATTTCAGCCGGAACTTTTTCACGGGTTAGGTAAGGATGATGGACCAAAAATGTATCAATACGTTCTTCCAACAAGGCCAAATGTTCTTCATTGGAAGGTCCCTTGTTACTACCTGCCGAACTGGATGCATCGTAACCGTCACCGGCATGGGAAGGACGGCCCCAGAAATAAATATCTTGTGTAAAATTCTGACCAACATTGGCAGCCCCCACTACTTTTCCATTCAATGTAACCAGTTCAGCATTGCCCTTATTCGGTCCTGCCACTTGGGCAAACAACCACAAAACGAAGATGTAGAAAACACTGAAGAACAAACAAAACGCAATTGTCAGTCTTAATGATTTAAAAAGATTTGATATCATAATGAATTATTATTTTATTTTCTTAACCTTCCTCCTATCTTCATACAGAGGGAGGAAGGTTTTTAATATTGATTTTACTTTTACATGAATAAACCTACAATCATATCTATCAACTTAATACCAATGAACGGGACAATCACACCGCCCAAACCGTAAATCAGCAAGTTGCGACGAAGCAATGCAGAAGCACCAATCGGTTTATAAGCTACACCGCGTAACGCCAGTGGGATCAGAATCGGGATAATGATTGCATTGAAGATGATCGCACTCAGGATCGCTGATTCCGGGCTATGCAAGTGCATAATGTTCATTGGGGCCAATGCAGGGATTGTAACCATGAATAGAGCCGGAACAATCGCGAAATACTTAGCCACGTCGTTAGCTATACTGAAAGTAGTCAGCGTTCCGCGAGTCATCAGCAACTGTTTACCAATTTCGACAATCTCGATCAGTTTCGTTGGATCATTATCCAAATCAACCATATTACCAGCTTCCTTGGCAGCCTGTGTACCACTATTCATTGCCACACCAACATTTGCTTGAGCCAAAGCCGGAGCATCATTCGTTCCGTCACCCATCATAGCGACCAGCTTACCGTTTTCCTGCTCCTTACGGATATAGTTCATCTTGTCTTCCGGTTTGGCCTCAGCGATATAATCGTCTACACCTGCTTTTTCTGCGATATATTTTGCGGTCAATGGGTTATCACCAGTTACCATTACCGTCTTCACACCCATCTTACGCAGACGCTCGAAACGTTCCTGGATACCCGGTTTGATAATATCCTGTAATTCAATCACACCGATAATGAAGTCGTCCTGTGAAACAACCAGTGGAGTACCACCGTTGCTCGTGATCTTCTGAACTAAATCGGCAACCTCTTTCGGGTATTTGTTACCTGCAGCCTCACTCATCTTACGGATGGCTTCGAAAGCGCCTTTACGGATACGAGTACCATTTGCCAAATCTACACCTGAACATTTTGTCTCAGCCGTAAATTTGATCATTTTCGATCCGGATGTATTCAGATCATGTACACGTACACCTTTTTCACGTCCCAGTTCTACGATTGACTTACCTTCAGGCGTATCGTCAGAAAGAGAGGACAGCAAACAAGCCTGTGCAAAAGAGTGTTCATCAATGCCAGATACTGGATAGAACTGGGTTGCTTTGCGATTACCAATCGTGATTGTACCGGTCTTGTCGAGTAGTAAAGTATCAATATCACCAGCCGTTTCAACCGCCTTACCGGATTTGGTGATTACATTAGCAGACAACGCACGATCCATACCTGCAATACCGATAGCTGACAACAAACCACCAATCGTAGTCGGAATCAAACAAACAAACAAAGAGATAAAGGCAGCGATCGTAATCGTCGTGTTAGAATAATCAGCAAACGGTTTCAAAGTACCGCAAACAACAACGAATACCAGTGTAAAACCTGCCAGTAGGATTGTCAAGGCAATTTCGTTCGGAGTCTTTTGGCGTGAAGCACCTTCTACCAAAGCAATCATCTTGTCCAAGAAACTTTCACCCGGTTCAGTTGTGACTTTTACTCTAATCTGATCTGACAATACTTTCGTACCACCAGTAACCGAACTCTTGTCACCGCCTGCTTCACGGATCACCGGAGCAGATTCACCCGTAATGGCGCTTTCGTCGATAGAAGCCAGGCCTTCGATGATCTCACCATCGGAAGGAATCGTATCGCCGGCTTCACAAATAAAGATGTCGCCTTTCTTCAACTGAGAAGAACTGACAGTCTCGATCTTATTACCGACACACAAACGAGCCGGAGTCTCTTCACGAGTCTTACGCAAACTGTCGGCCTGTGCTTTACCACGTGCTTCTGCAATCGCCTCTGCGAAATTTGCGAAAAGCAGCGTTGCGAACAATACAATAAATACTAACATGTTGTAACCGAAAGATCCTTGCGTCGTATCGCCTGTGGCTACTGCCCATATAGTAACGAACAACATGACGAATGTCACCACCTCTACGATAAACATGATCGGGTTACGGAACATCACCCGCGGATTTAACTTAACGAATGATTGCTTCAAACTTTCTATAACGAGCTCCTTTGGAAATAAAGAAGCAGCTTTGTTATTTCTCATCTTCTTAATCTGTCAATTAGTAAATACTAAAATATTCAGCGATCGGGCCTAATGTTTGTGCAGGGAAGAATGACAATGCGGCTACGATCACGATTACGCAGAATGTCATCACACCGAATGTAACGGTATCGGTCTTCAATGTACCCGCACTTTCTGGAGTATATTTCTTGTTTGCCAATAGACCTGCGATAGCAACCTGTCCGACAATTGGTAAATAACGTGAAATGATCAACGCCAAACCGCAAGTATAGTTCCAAAAATAGGTGTTGTCACCTAATCCTTCGAAACCGGAACCGTTGTTAGCGGAAGAAGAGGTATATTCATATAGCATTTCACTGAAACCATGGAAACCGGGGTTGTTTAACCAACCGCCTTCACTCTCAACAAAGCCCGGACAATATACCCACACATAGCTGGAAATTGCGGTAAAGATCAAGATAACGAACGGGTGAGCTAATGATACGATCGTAGCGATCTTCATTTCCCGAGCCTCAACCTTCTTACCAAGAAATTCCGGTGTACGTCCGACCATCAAACCGCTGATGAATACGGCAATGATCAGGAATGCATAGTAGTTCATGAAACCTACACCGACACCACCGAACCATGTATTGATCTGCATGTTCAACATCTCGACCATACCGGAAAGAGGCATTGTACTGTCGTGCATACCGTTAACGGAGCCATTAGAAGTGACAGTCGTAGTCACAGACCACAAAGCGGTTGCACCCGGACCCAGACGGGTTTCCTTACCTTCCATAGCACCGCAAGACTGGTCAATACCCATCTCGTCAATTTTCGGATTACCTGCCATCTCATAGTGAACGTTACAGAATACTCCCAAAAGATAAGCAAACAGCATCACGCCGTAGATCACATAACCTAACTTTTTACGTTTCAAATAAAATCCCAAAGCAAATACCAATGCCATTGGAATGATTAGAATAGACCAGCATTCTATAATATTGGTCAGATAAGTCGGGTTTTCCAAAGGGTGAGAAGAGTTTACTCCGAAATAACCACCACCATTCGTACCTAACTGTTTAATCGGAACAATTGCAGCTGTAGGTCCTTGTGAAACAGTTTGTTCAGATCCTTCCAATGTCGGGATTGTCATTTTAGACTCGAAGCCCATTGGTGTACCCTCCAGGATCAAAATAAAACCTACGATCAGAGACATCGGGAAAAGGATACGTGTACAGCTGATCACTAAATAGTGCCAGAAGTTACCGATTGTTTTAGTTGTTTTGGCTGCCATCGATTTCATAATACCAGCCATGGCTGCCATACCTGTCGCAGCAGTGATGAACTGGAACAACATGATGACGAACAACTGGGTAAAATAAGTCAAACCGCTTTCTCCGCTATAGTGCTGCAAGTTACAGTTAACCATAAAACTAATACACGTATTGAACGCCAAGTCCGGACTTTGTCCGCTATTTCCATCGGGGTTCAAAGGAAGATATCCTTGCGATACCAACAGGATCATACCCCAGAAGAACCAAAATACGTTTATAATAAGCAGAGATTTCAGGAATACCTTCCAATCCATCTCTTCGTTGGGGTTGATACCCGCCAGTTTGTAAATAAATCTTTCAATCGGAGCCATGAAACGCATACAATCATTTCCCTCCTTGTACACCTTGGCGATATGCTTTCCTAATGGATAGCTGATAACTATCAGCAGCAATATCTGCAATGCTACACCTAAAATTTCTGTGTTCATCTTTTTACTTTAAAAACTAATTACCACTAAAACTTTTCGGGCTTAATCAGGACATACATCAAATACCCGAAAATCACTACACAAAGTATAAACAGTGCTAAAAACATAATTTAATTCTCCTTTCTCATATTAAATTTTCTCAAACCAGTCCACACACTTGAAGAAAAACCAATAGCATGCTACACCGGTAGCACACAAGAACAAAAACGATAACGTATCTTCCATACTTCTTTTTATTAAATTGTTAATACCATTTATTTTTTCGTTTTCTTATATGCTAAAGTCGTGCCAAAAGTTTTAATTCATGCGTAATTATCTATTTATTAGACATATAGTCAAAATCATTCTTGTTATGCAACATACTAAATCCTTTTCAAAATGAAAAAAATATTTCCATTTTAGGATAATCGCATATTGTTTGCCTTACCAGTCTTTAAAAGAGTTATTTTCACATTTCAGGCTTCTGGAGTCTTTTCCTTTTGATATAAAGTCTGTAATTAAAAGGTACTTGAAAAAACGAGAAAGACTGATCCTCCAGGAATAATATGCCGACATTTTCCTGAACGGGTAGGTATCCGTTCGCCATCCGATGCCTACTTGTTTCCTATCGGGTAAACATCCGTTTTTCCCTCCTCAGCCATGACCTTTGAAAAATAAAATACCTATGAGAAACCAGAAAGATGATATGAAAGAGTTAGTATGGAGGATATTGGTTTTGCTTTTTCATTTTGAAAAGGTACATAGAAAGACAAGCTTCCTAAACAGGCAGCCTGTCAGGTATACAAGAACAAAGTGCTTCACATTATAGTCCATAGGTTTCCATCTTCCTATAAAGCGTGGTTAACCCTATCCCTAGAAGACGAGCAGCTTCAGGTTTGTATCCGTTGGTATGTTGGAGGACTTTCTGAATGTGGTGCTTTTCAACGCTGGCTAGGTCCAATCCAATATTATTCCCCGTATTTTCAGATAATTCCAGCATCTGCAACGGCAGAGATTGATAGTCCAGTATTTCCCCCTCCGTAACAACTAAACATCTTTTTACCGTATTCTTTAACTCCCTGACATTTCCTTTCCATGGGTATCGTTTTATGGCTACCATGTATTTTTCTGATATCAGAAGCTTTTCCCTCCTTATTTTTTTGAAAAAGAAGATACGAATTCTCTTACAAAAAAATATCTTCCCGCCATTCCCATAATGGAGGAAGATGGATATGGAAAGAAGATAAACGGTTAAATAAATCTTCTCTAAAATTTCCATTAACTATTTCTTGTTCCAAATCGCGATTTGTTGCTACTATAACTCGGACATCGACATGTATTAGAGTAAGTACTACCAATTTTCATAAATTGCCCGGTCTCAAGAACACGCAGCAACCGGGTCTGCAAAGAAATATCCATTTCTCCTATCTCATCTAAAAATATAGTACCACCATTTGCTTCCTCAAAAAGTCCTTTTGTTTCCGTAATTGCCCCGGCAAAAAAACCTGCCGTGTGTCCGAATATTTCACTTTCGAGTAAATCTTTACTGAAAGAAGAACAATTTATAGCGACAAAAGTCTACCCACTTCGCTGGCTATCATTATGGATCAGACGTGCGAAAACATATTTTCTTGTTCCGGTTTCACCTGTCTGCAATACAGACGCATCCGTTTTTGCCACTTTTTGGGCTAATGAAACGGCCTCTAATATTGCCGGAGATTTACCGATTATTTTTTTAAGTGTGATTGTTTTTCGGTAGTTATATCTACAATAAATGCTTCGGATGCTTTCTCCATCTCTTTTGCGATAAGAGAAAAGATCCTGTTATTGTCATCACCTTTTACCAAGTAATCAAAGGCACTGCTTTTTATCGCCGAGACACTGTCTTCAATCTTTCCATGAGCAGTTAAAAGAATAATCTCCGCCGAGGGAGATATGTTTTTCATCCGGTCTATAAGTTCGATGCCATTACCATCCGGCAAACAGACATCGCGAAGAACAACCTCCGGGGTATTAACCTGTAATTATCTTAAACCAGCTTTACAAGTTGCCGCTCGATATACCTCATAACCTTCTAGCTCAAGAATACGGGACAATAATGCCAGCATCTGTTTTTCGTCATCGATGATTAAGATTTTTCCCATATAATTTTTATGATCATTTTAAATTTCGCCAAAATCCTTGGATATCTGTCCAGCGCAGACAGGTTTCCAACAATCGAAATTTCTCTTTTTAGCTAAAACCGTGTTATTGATTATAGGCAATTCGCAATTCTCTTTGATATATAAAACAGCACATCCCCGAGCTGTTGTTGCCAATTGTTTTCTTAATGTATTCCAAGCATCTGCATCAGAAATAAAATATTGTGATTCGGTTGACTCCGTTTCATATTCCAGCTTGTATTCATTCAGTACCAATTCATTTTTTAGGTTTGCCCACTACTGTCCCGTAAAAGTGGATAAATAGTTCTTTGAAATTATTGAAATATAGTCAATTACACGGTTTTTTGAAATGAAACGGACTTGATTTTGCAACTTTGCAGTCTAATACAAATGGCTGCTAT
>ENA-OQNI01000076-OQNI01000076.1-human-gut-metagenome-genome-assembly--contig:-NODE-76-length-155768-cov-7.301424_pt1 | contig 155768 bp, 168 predicted proteins | sample MGYA00242627_ERZ504876 | MGnify/ENA primary metagenome ERZ504876 (study PRJEB26092, sample SAMD00036386) | human gut metagenome | host: Homo sapiens | study: EMG produced TPA metagenomics assembly of... | reverse complement strand
TAGCCTTACGGCTCAACCGGAGGACTCAGAACTTGACCCTGCTGTCCTACAGCTATTGTATCACGGGCACCTCAAAGCCTGCTGATACCTGAAACTATTAACTTTGAAACTTATTATACGAGGAGGAATGACAGTGGCAAAACAAAAGGCGGGGGTTTACGACCGGGTGCTGGAATGCGCCAGGGAGGAGTTTTTGTCCAAGGGGTTTCTGGAAGCATCTCTGCGCACCATAGCTCAGGCGGCAGATACCAGCACCGGCTCTATCTACACTCGTTTTGGAGACAAGGAGGGGCTGTTCCGGGCCATTGCGGAGCCGGTGGTGGATCAATTCAAGGCTATGTTCCGCAGGGTGCAGGAGGATTTTCACCAGCTCAGTGAGGAGGAACAGCGTGCGGATATGGGACAGTACACCGCCCGTCACCAGGAGGAGATGCTGGACTACATCTACGACCACTTTGATGTTTTCCGTCTGCTGCTGGACGGGGCCCACGGCACCCGGTTTTCCTGCTTTCTGGACGAGCTGGTGGACATCGAGGTGGAGTACACCTACAAGTACATGGAGGTCATCGGCTGCGAGAGCGTCAAGTCCGGCCTGGTGACGGAGGAGTTTATCCACATCATCGTCACCGCCTACTTCAACGGCATGTTTGAGGTGGTGCGGCATAACATGGACCGCGCCGCCGCCCACCGCTATGTCAAGATGCTCAACCGCTACCACATGGCGGGATTTTCCACCGTGTTTGACCCTCAACCTTGACAAGAGGCTGTGCCTTCTGGTGCAGCCCTCTCATTTGTACAAAAGTTAGCAATTACTAACCAAAAGGAGGAATTTATATCATGAAACAACAAAGTCCCATGCTCCGTCTGTGGGAGCTGGGAGAGGGACAGCAGGGCGGCTTGAAGCGGGCGGTCCTGTCCGCTGTGGTGGGGGTACTGTTTGGGATGCTCCCTTACTTCGCCGCAGCGCAGATCATCCTGGGCCTGCTGAAAGGGGAGGAGAGTACACAATACTACCTGATATGGTGCGCAGTGGCGCTTGTGGGCTTTTTGCTCCGGGCCACCCTGTATTCCCTGGCCCTGTCCCAATCCCACAAGGCCACCTTTGCTATCCTGAAATCTATCCGGGAGAAAGTGCTGGAGAAACTGCCGAAGATGCCTCTGGGTACGATTCTGGACACCTCCAGCGGCCAGATGAAACAGGTCATCGTGGACCAGGTGGAGAGCATGGAGCGGCCTCTGGCCCATCTTCTGCCGGAGATGACCGCCAATGTGCTGGGGCCGGTGTGCATCCTGATTTATCTGTTCGTCTTGGACTGGCGGATGGCCCTTTTGAGCCTGGTGTCCATCCCGGTGGGCATGGCTTTCATGATGGCGGTGATGGCCGGCTACGGAAAGCAGTACGAGAGCTCGGTCAAAACCACCCAAGCCATGAACAGCGCCATTGTGGAGTACATCGGCGGCATTGAGGTCATCAAGGCGTTTAACCAGGGCAAGCAGTCCTATGCCCGCTTCTCTGACAGCGTAAAGGCCAACGCCTCCTACTTCTACCACTGGATGAAGAGCTGCCAGATGCCGGTCTCTTTGGCCCGTGCCATCTCGCCCACCACCATGATCACCATTCTGCCGGTGGGCTGGCTCCTCTATACCGGAGGGAGCTTGCCCATCGAGACCTTTATCACCACCATCGTCCTGTCCCTGGGCATTGCCGGGCCCCTGCTGGCCGCCATGGACTTTGTGGACAGTCTCGCTAAGGTGGGCACCATCGTGGGCTCGGTGGATGCCATTTTGAACGGAGCGGAGCAGGACCACGGGGAAACGCCGGCGGAGTTCCAGGGCCGGGACATCCGGCTCTCCCATGTGTCCTTCGGCTACCACGCGGACAAGGAAGTGCTCCACGATGTATCTCTCACCATCCCCGCCGGGACCATGACCGCCTTTGTGGGGCCCTCCGGCTCCGGCAAGTCCACCATCGCCAAGCTCATCGCCGGCTTCTGGGATGTGACCTCCGGCTCCATTACTCTGGGCGGGCAGGACTTGAAGCGGGTCCCGCTGAAGCAGCTCTACGACCAGGTGGCCTTTGTATCCCAGGACAACTACCTCTTTGACGAGAGCATTCGGGAGAACATCCGCATGGGCCGCCCGGCGGCCACCGACGCCGAGGTGGAGGCCGTGGCAAAAGCCGCCGGGTGTGACGCCTTTATCCGCAGTCTGGAACACGGCTATGACACGGTGGTGGGCGGAGGCGGCGCCCATCTGTCCGGAGGCGAGCGTCAGCGCATCGCCATCGCCCGGGCCATGCTCAAGGACGCGCCCATTGTGGTGCTGGACGAGGCGACCGCTTATATAGACCCCGAGAACGAGGCCGTGGTCCAGCAGGCCGTGGGCAGGCTGGTGGCGGGAAAGACTGTGCTGGTCATCGCCCACCGCCTCAGCACCATCACCGGCGCGGATCAGATCGTGGTAGTCAATGGCGGCCGCATCCAGGATGTGGGCACCCACGGGGAACTTTTGAAAAACTGCCCGCTGTATCAGGAGATGTGGCGGGCGCATATGGGCGCAAAGGAGGGAGAGCAGGCATGATCGGTGTTTTGAAAAAAATCTGGGACTTTGCCGGAGAGGAGCAGGGCAATATCCGAAAGTCCATGATTTTAGGCTTCTTCTACGCGGTGTTCCACATGTTCCAGATCGCGGCCATCTATGTGGTGGTGCTGGCCCTGGTGGGCGGCTCCACAGACTCCGCCCCGGCATGGCAGGCTCTGGGGCTTCTGCTGGCCAGCATTCTGGGCCGGGCGGTCCTCAACCGCTTCAGCCAGCTCCAGCAGACCCACGCCGGCTACTTTATGGTGGCGGACAAGCGCATTTCCATCGGTGACAAGCTCAAGCGGGTCCCCATGGGCTATTTCAACGACCAGAGTTTGGGAGAACTCACCGGCATCACCACCACCGTTCTGGACGAGGTGGAGAGCACCGGCCCCATGGTGCTGGTCAGTATTCTGGGCGGCCTGATCAATTCCGCCGTCATGCTGCTGTGCGTCCTGTTCTGGGACTGGCGGATCGGCCTGCTGGCCCTGGCGGGGATGCTGGTATATCTGGCCCTCCTCTCCGGAATGGAGAAGCAGTCCGCCAAGATTGCCCCCAAGCGCCAGCGGGATGAGGCCCGGCTGGTGGAGGCGGTGCTGGAACAGCTCCAGGGCATGAGTGTCATCAAGTCCTTTAACCTGACGGGAAAGGGTGACAAGCGGGTGCGGCAGGCGCTGGAGGACAGCAGGGCGAACAATCTGGCGGTGGAGAAGCTGTTCACTCCCTATATCTGGGGCCAGGAGATGGTCCTCCACCTGTTCAGCGTTCTAATTCTGGCGGCGTCGGTGGGGCTGTGCCTGACAGGAGCCATGTCCCTCGCCAATGCACTGATGGCGGTCATCGTTTCTTTCCTGATTTTTTCCCAGATCCAGTCCGCGGGCAGCGGCGTGTCCGCCCTGCGTCTGGTGGGCAGCTCCATTGACCACGCCAACCAGGTGGACGACATCCCGGAGATGGATCAGCGCGGCACGGCCATCCGCCCGGAGAGCCACGAGATTGTATTCGACCATGTGAACTTCTCCTATGGAAGCCGCCCCATCCTCAAGGATGTGTCACTGACTATCCCAGACCGGACCACCACCGCCATTGTGGGGCCTTCCGGCTCCGGCAAGACCACCCTTTGTAACCTGATCGCCCGGTTTTGGGATGTGGACGGCGGCCGTGTGACCATTGGTGGCCGGGATGTGCGGGAGTACACACTGGAATCCCTCATGGAGCAGGTGAGCATGGTGTTCCAGCGGGTGTACCTCTTTGCCGACACGGTGGAGAACAACATCAAGTTCGGCTGCCCGGGCGCTACCCATGAACAGGTGGTGGAGGCCGCAAAAAAGGCGTGCTGCCACGACTTCATCTCTGCCCTGCCGGATGGATACGGCACGGTAATTGGCGAGGGAGGAGCCACGCTTTCCGGCGGGGAGAAGCAGCGCATCTCCATCGCCCGGTGTCTCCTGAAGGACGCGCCTATCGTCATCTTCGATGAGGCCACGGCCAATGTGGACCCCGAGAATGAGGACCAGCTCCAAAAGGCTATGGAGGCCCTGACGCGGGAGAAGACCGTGCTGATGATCGCCCACCGGCTCAAGACGGTGCGGGGTGCGGATCAGATTCTGGTGGTAGACCAGGGCCGCGTCGTCCAAAAGGGTACCCACGACGAACTGATCCAGCAGGCGGGCATCTACCGGAATTTCGTCTCCGAGCGAACGGAGTCCAGCCGCTGGACACTTTGATTGAAAAAGACAACGCTGCGGTGTGGGTATTCTATTACCTGCGCCGCAGCTGTCTGATTACAGAATATTCAGATTTTTAGGATGCTGGAGAGATGGGGGCCTTTTACAAGCATGAGTGACATATGTTCCCTTCGAGGTCCGAGGCCCTTTGCGCTAATTTTGAGTGCCTGCATTGGAAACGCAAGGGAAAAAGCATCCAAACCGGCCCGCACAGTTGCATTTTCCGTGAGTTCCCTGTTATAATACCAGCAGGAAAACGGTTGGAGCGCGGCGTGGTTTGGCTCGGAATATCAAATTGGAGGTATTTCGATGCGTACAGAGGATTCCCTGGAGCAATCGCTCCGCCGTGTACTGAAGGCGGCTGGCTACATGATGCGGAAATCCCATGCGCCCATCAGTGCGGACAACCTTGGCGGCTACATGATCGTGGATATGTCCAGGAATACGGTTGCGGCAGGCGGCCGCTTTGAGCTGACTTTGGAAGATGTCCGGGAGTGGGCACGGGATATGTGCTGACCGCGGCTGCGGCTGAGGGAGGAACGCCCTCAGCCGTTATGCCTTGGGCTTCATCTCTGTGGTAAGCCGCTGATGCGGCTATCATGTAAAGAGTGCTTATCCAAATCAATAGAAAGAGAAAGGAATTTGCTTTATGAACAAGGGAGAACTGATTGCTGGTATGGCCGAGGAGAGCGGGGTTTCCAAAGCGGATGCAGAGAAAGTCTTGAACGCATTCCTATCCCAGGTCGAGAAAGCGTTGTGCGCGGGAGATAAGGTCCAGCTCACCGGCTTCGGCAGCTTTGAAGTGAAAGAGCGTGCTGAGCGTACGGGCCGGAATCCCAAAACCAATGAGCCCATTGTGATCCCAGCCGGAAAGATGCCAGTCTTTAAGGCTGGCAAGGTATTAAAGGACGCAATTAAATAAAAAGGCAGACGGCGCAACACATATCAACTGCATATAAGAACCTGATTCAAAAGTCACCCCTCTGAACACTCGCTCAAGAGGGGTGATTTATTTTGTGTCCCGAAGAAAGGTTTCAAAGCAGGTAAGGTAGACTAACTTGTAGCAGCGAGGCCGTTTCCTTGGATGAAAGCTGTACCGTACATTCCAATATTCCTATAATCTGGATGAACGAAGCACTCTATGCCTTTCCTTGACAGAAGCCGGTGGTTCCGGTATAATTAAATTGAGGTTAGCAATGACTAACCATATAAAAACAAAGGGGGTTTTTTAATGTTCACAATCAACAAGTCTGTAAGTGTTTGGGAACAGTTAGTCCAGCTTCCATTTTTAAATCTATATTCCAGATTGCTCAATGCGGCCATGGAGCTGGATGTATTTTCTCAACTTTGCCAGCCGGTTACTGCTGAAGCACTGGCAGTTCATATGGGATGGCATAAGGCAAATACAGAATACCTGCTCAGTGCATTGGTATCCATCGGCTTTTTAAACAAGACGGACGGCACTTACCAGAACACCGCGGAAGTTGACCGCTATCTGGTCAAAGGGAAAGATGAATATTTGGGAGGCTTTCTGCCCTTTTATATGCAGGAAGGCATGGCACCTATGGATGTGAAGCTGTTGGTCACAAAAGGCCCCCAGTCCCAGCAACAGGAAGCGATGGAGCAGCAGTTGGATTTTGCCTCTTTTGCACAGCGGATGCGACAGGCACAGGAAGGTTACCGGCAGCAGGAGTTGTTGCGGATTGTGCGTTCTCTGCCGGAAAATGACCAAATCAGGCGCGTGCTGGACCTAGGCGGTGCTACAGGACTTTTAGGGCTGGCAGTCATCGGTGATCGGCCGGATCGTACTGGCGTCCTATTTGACCGTTTTCCCCCGGCGGTGGTGGAAGAATCCATCTCCCTTATGGGACTCACTGACCGCACGGAAGTGATGTGCGGCAACTTTATGGCAGACAGAATTGGAGAGAGGTATGATCTAATCCTGGCCCTCAATGTGATGCTCTTTGCCAAAGGCCGTATGGAAGAACTGCTGAAAAAGTGCTATGACGCACTGAATCCCGGAGGGGTGCTGCTGGTTATCAGCGAGGCTATCCTGCCTGACCACACCGGCCCCTGGGATATGGTAATGGGGTATTTGCCGTATTACTTCCAGGGGATGGATATGGGCGTATTAAAAAACGAAGTATCGGATGCGGCCGTACGCGTGGGCTTTACAAAATGTGAAAAACGCACGGAATGCCTCTGCTCTGGCACACAGGACATTGACATTATTCGGAAATAAGGAGTGTATCTCATGCTCGAATCTTTAATAAATGCCAAAATCCAAGAGTCGACGGAAACAGAAAAAGTAGACCTTCTTCACTTGAATCCGGCAGATGCTGGTTGCTGCTGTGGAGGACATGCTGGACATCACTGTTGTGGGAAACACAGACACCATAATACAGAGCAACAGGAAAAGTCTGAATAGCACGCTTCAACTAAAGCGATTCTGCGGAAGAAAGTACTGCTAACGCAGCCGTTTGGTTCAGGTGTGGAACCACGGTGCGATAGACAATGATGCATAGACGCACCGGAAAAGGACTTGCTTTGTTGCCCTCCGATTTATCTCACTGAAGTCACAAAATGCAAGGGCGGGCCATCGGCGCTGTATGCCGATGGCCCGCTTTCGCCCCATTCTGGGCAGTTACTTCCTGCCGGCCACATAGCACACAGGCAGTACACGCCCCCCGAGCAGGGTGTGTTCCGTCACCCAAAAATCGTGGGAGGAAAGATAAGCAATGAATTCCCCGGCGTTCCAGGCGTGGTAGACACGAAAGCCGGTCCGCTCCATACCCCAGGTCCGCAGTCTGGCCAATTTTCCACCGGCGTGGACAAAGGTGGGGGCAAATAACCATCCTCCCGGCTTTAAGACTCTCCGAGCTTCCCGCAAAACCTTTTCCGGCTCCGGTAAGATATGCAGGGCATTGGCAATCACCACCGCGTCAAAGGTTTCCGAGGCATACGGCAGACAGGAGGCATCCCGCACTGAGAAATGAAGCCGGGAAGATCCGCTCCGCTTCTTGGCTTCCGCGATCATATTGGAAGAGGCATCGGTGGCCTCCCACAGCCGGACACACGGAGACAGGGAAAAGGACAGCTGGCCTGTGCCGCAGGCCAGTTCCAATACATTCATATCCCGTGTGAGATGCGGACGAATGTGATTGCAGATTTCTGTATATAACGGTGCAGAGCGCCGCATGAATTTGGTGTAATGTGCGGCCATTCCCTGCCAGAAGTCCAAGTCTGATTTCTTCATAGTGATACGCCTCTTTGCGGGTTAGTTATTGATAACTAAAGAATACTCCAAAAGTCTCTGTTCCACAAGCCCTTTTTGATGGAGAAAGCCGCGTTACAGACCAGACGGCCCGTAACGCGGCTTCCCTGCTATGCTAAAAGTTCCAACAACTGCCGGATATTTTTCTTGCCGAAAGATACCTGCTCCCCATCATTGATGACCAGGCAGGGGACGCTCATGACCTGGTATTTCTCCCGCAGGTCTGGGAAATGATTCAGGTCATAGACCTGGGCGGTGATGTGCGGATTTTCCGCGGCGATCCGCTGGGCCGCCGTCACCAGCTCCGGGCACATGGTACAGGAGAGGGAGACCAGAAGCTCTAACTTGATGGGCTTCTGGATGGACTGGATTGCTGCTCTTGTATCTTCATCCAGAGCCTGTCCCGGCCCGGCGGCATTGTAGAGGCCCAGGACGAAGGAGGTGAACTCGTGGCCGCCGGGGACCCCATGGAAAGCGAGGCCCGTCCAGCTCCCATCCGGCCGGCAGACCCGGACACAGGGCAGGTGTTCCATCTCTTCGGCCGCCCCTGTCTCCACTGAGAGCTTGCTGCTCTGCGTCGCCAGTTCTTCCATATACTGCTTCAGTTCAGCCGAAAGAGGCGTTTCGTCCAGATACAGCCGCAGGATCAGAGGCGAGGACATCCGGGCGAACACCGTATGGAGCTGGGCCAGCATATCCCCCGTAAAAAGCGTGCTGCTTGTTTCGGTGGAAGCCGCCGTTTCTGCTGTCCGGCTCACTGGAGCATTGGGATGGATGCCAGTCTTTTCCTGCATGGCGGCGCACAGGCGTTCCAGCTCCGTGGCGGCAAGGGCGCCGTCTCCCACGGCGGTGACGACCTGACGCAGAGGCTTGACGCATACATCACCCGCGGCGTACAGGCCGTCCGCAGTTGTTTTTTGGCTCCGGTCTGTGAGGATATAGCCCTGGTCATTCAATTCAGCCAGGCCGCGCACCAGCTCCGTAGCCGGCTCATAACCGGCAAAGACGAACACGCCGAAGGTCTCTCCATTCGCCGCGTGGTGCTTGGTCACTTGACCAGTTTTGGTATTCCGGTACCGGAGATAGCGGAGAGCGGTGTCTCCGGACACCTCCTCCACCTCCGTGTTGGTGAGGACGGTGATCTTCTCGTGGTTTCTGGCTGCGTCCGCTGTCGCCTGTGCACAGGTGAAGTCGTCTCCCCGGATGAGAATGGTCACCTGGCGGGCGTATTTGGTGAGGAACACGCTCTCCTCCGCCGCGGCGAAGCCGCCGCCCACCACAAAGACCTCCTTCCCGGTGAAGAACTCTCCGTCACAGGTGGCGCAGTAGGCCACGCCCCGACCGCGGAATTGCTCCTCACCCTGGAAGCCCACCATACGGGGATGGGCGCCGGTGGCCAGGAGAACGCCGAAGCACTTCAAATCCCCCCGGCTGGTGCGGACGGTCTTTACATCGCCGGAGAGCTCCAGCCCGATGACCTCGGCCAGCAGAAATTCAGCGCCGAAGCCCTCCGCCTGCTTTCGCATGGTCTCGGTAAGCTCCGTCCCGCTGGTCCTGCCCACGCCGGGATAGTTCACCACTTCCGAGGTAATGGTGATCTGCCCGCCGAAGTGATCCTTCTCCACGACCACCACCCGGTAGCGGGCCCGGGCCAGGTAGAGGGCGGCGGTGAGTCCCGCTGGACCACCGCCGATGACCACGACATCGTAGAAGTTTGCCATCTGGTCCATATCTTAAAGCTGTCCCACCAGGTCCAAACTGGGCTTCAGGGTCTCGGCGCCGGGCTGCCACTTCGCCGGGCACACCTCGTCTCCGTGCTCCGCCACGAACTGGCAGGCCTGCACCTTCCGCAGCAGCTCGTCGGCGTTCCGGCCCACATTGCCGGCGTTGACCTCGTAGGCCACAATTTTTCCCTCGGGGTTGACGATGAAGCTGCCCCGCTCTGCCACGCCGTCGGCTTCGATGTAGACCTCAAAATCCTTTGCCAGACAATGCGTGGGATCGGCCAGCATGGGATACTGGATCTTCTGGATACGCTCGGAGGCGTCATGCCACGCCTTATGGACAAAGTGGGTATCGCAGGAAACTGCGTAGATCTCACAGCCGGCCGCCTGGAACTCGGCGTACTTATTTGCCAGGTCCTCCAGCTCCGTGGGGCACACAAAGGTGAAGTCGGCGGGATAGAAGAAAAACACGCTCCACTTTCCCAGTACATCCGCCTTGGTAACGGCGTGAAAGGCGTTATTCTGGTAGCACTGGACAGAGAAATCGGCAATTTCTTTTTGAATCAGGGACATGAGAATACCTCCATTCGTAGCTTTGTTTGGTTAGCGATAACTAACCAAAAGAAATTATACAACTTTCTGAGAAAAGCGTCAAGCGGCCCTTGAGATTTTCTGAAATAGGCCGCAGCCCTTATCCATTTACATTTGTGTTGACAAGTTCAAAGGTAAAGAGTAAAATAGCATCGTTATATAACGGTGTTATAGAGAGGCGAGGCAAAACATGGAGGAAAATTCCGCCACTACCTTGGAAAAGATCCAAGAGGCCGCTATGGCGGAATTTCTGGATAAAGGCTTCCAGGGGGCCTCCCTGCGGCAGATCGTAAAAAATGCCGGCGTTACTACCGGTGCCTTTTACGGCTACTTTTCCAGCAAGGAAGCCCTGTTCACCGCCATCGTAGAACCACATGCTACCGCCCTCATGGGGAAGTTCATGTGGGCCCAAACCTCTTTCGCCGAGCTACCCGAAGAGGAACAGCCCCAGCACATGGGCGTGGAGTCCAGAGACTATGTCGCCTGGATGGTGGATTATATCTGCCGGCACCGGGAGCCGGTGAAGCTGCTCCTGTGCTGCGCGGAGGGGACCAGCTATGAAAACTTCATTCACAACATGGTGGAAGTGGAGGTGGAGTCCACCCTCCGGTACATGGGGGTGCTGCGCCGCATGGGACGGGACATCCCACAGATGAGCCGATCCCTGTGCCATATCATCGCCAGCGGGATGTTCAACGCCATCTTTGAAGTGGTTATCCACGATATGCCCTATGAACAGGCCTTACGGGATGTGGAGCAGCTGCAGACGTTTTATACGGCTGGTTGGTCAAAACTGATGGGGGAATGATCCCCTATCTTTTTGAAAATAGGTTAGTTTTCGCTAACTTCAAGAGGAGGTCTTTTCATGAAGCAGAAGAAAAAGAGTGATGTAGCTGTCCTGCTCGGCTACGCGGGCAGCTACAAAGGGCTGACCTTCCTGGGGCTGGCCCTGTCGGCGGTGTCCATGCTGCTGAGCATGGCGCCCTACATCTGCATCTGGCTGGCGGCCCGGGACCTGATCGCGGTGGCGCCGGACTGGACGGCGGCGCAGAGCGTCGCCCAATACGGCTGGCTGGCGTTCGCCTTTGCGGTGGCCGGCATCATCCTGTATTTTGCGGGATTGATGTGTACCCATCTGGCGGCCTTCCGCACGGCGTCCAATATCCGCAAGCAGGGTGTGGCCCATGTGATGAAGGCCCCGCTGGGCTTTTTCGACTCCAACGCCTCCGGCCTCATCCGCGGGCGGCTGGACGCGGCGGCGGCCGACACGGAGACCCTGCTGGCCCACAATCTGGCGGACATCGTGGGCACCATCACGTTGTTCATCGCCATGCTGGTGATGATGTTCGTCTTTGACTGGAGGATGGGCGCGGCCTGCTTGCTGGCGGCGGTGATCTCCATTGTGGCCATGTTCTCCATGATGGGCGGCAACAACGCCAAGCTGATGGCGGAATACCAGGCGGCCCAGGACCGTATGACCAAGGCAGGCACCGAGTATGTCCGTGGCGTCCCGGTGGTCAAGATCTTCCAGCAGACCGTCTATTCCTTCAAGGCGTTCCAGCAGGCCATCGAGGATTATAGTGACAAATCCGAATATTTTCAGGCCAAGGTCTGCCGGGTCCCCCAGTCCATCAACCTGACCTTCACCGAGGGCGCCTTTGTGTTCCTGGTTCCGGCGGCCCTGTTCCTGGCGCCTAGTGCCCTGGCCGGCAGCGACTTCGCAGGATTTGTCACAAACTTTGCCTTTTACGCAGTGTTCTCCGCCATCATCTCCACAGCCCTTGCCAAGATCATGTTCGCCGCATCGGGCATGATGCTGGCCGGCACCGCCCTGGGCCGCATCGACCAAGTCATGGGCGCTCCTGAACTGAAAAATCCGGACCATCCGCAAAAACCTCAGAACAGCCGTGTGGAATTTGAGAATGTGAGCTTTACTTACGACGGCGCGGAGACACCCGCCCTCTCCCATGTCTCCTTCACAGCGGAGCCGGGGCAGACCGTGGCTCTGGTGGGGCCCTCCGGCGGCGGCAAGACCACCGCCGCCAGCCTGATCCCCCGCTTCTGGGACGCCACCTCCGGTGCGGTGAAAGTGGGCGGCGTGGATGTACGGCAGATCGATTCCCATGTGCTCATGGATCAGATCGCCTTTGTGTTCCAGAACAGCCGCCTGTTCAAAGCATCCATCTTTGAAAATGTCCGGGCTGCCCGCCCCAACGCCACCCGGGAGCAGGTGCTCTCGGCGCTGATGGCCGCCCAGTGCGGGGACATTCTGGAGAAGCTGCCCCAGGGCATGGACACCCTGATCGGCTCCGAGGGGACCTACCTCTCCGGCGGCGAGCAGCAGCGCATCGCCCTGGCCAGGGCCATTCTGAAGGACGCGCCCATCGTGGTCCTCGATGAGGCGACCGCCTTCGCGGACCCCGAGAACGAGGCTCTGATCCAAAAGGCGTTCTCCGAGCTGACCCGGGGCCGCACCGTTATCATGATCGCCCACCGCCTGTCCACGGTCGTGGGGGCGGACAAGATCCTGGTGCTGGAGGAGGGCCGTATCGTGGAACAGGGCTCCCATCAGGAGCTGACCGCCGCCGGCGGCCTCTATGCCCGGATGTGGGCGGATTACAACCAGGCGGTCCAGTGGAAGATCACCAGCGAACAGTGAGAGAGGGGTGAAGAAGATGTTCGGCAAAAACTTTCAACGCAAATACGCCCTTACCGACCAGGGCGTGAAAAACACCAAAAAGGGCGCCTTCTGGACGGTCATTGTCAATCTGGTCGTCATGGGCGGCATGGGCATCCTGTACCTGTTCATGAATACTTTGATTGGGACCCTGACAGATGGAGCGCCGCTGCCCGGCCCGGCTCTCTTTCTTGGGTTGGTAATCGCGTTCGTCATTTTGTCCTTTGTGACCCACCTGCAGCAGTACCACGCCACTTACAGCCTGGTCTACAACGAGGTGAAGTCCACCCGCCTCAGCCTGGCGGAACGGCTGCGCAAGCTGCCCTTGGGCTACTTCGGCAAGCGGGATCTGGCGGATCTCACCGAGACCCTCATGGGCGATGTGAACCGCATGGAGCACGTCTGGTCCCATGTGCTGGGATACCTGTACGGGGCCTACATCTCCACGGCCATCATCGCGGTGTGCCTGCTGGTATATGACTGGCGGCTGACCATCGCCTGCCTGTGGGGGGTGCCGGTGGCCTTCGGCCTGCTGTTCGGCACCCGGAAGATCTCCGCCCGGGCCTCGGAGCGGACGAAAAAGGCCGCGGTCCGTGTCTCCGACGGCATCCAGGAGGCGTTGGAAAATGTCCGGGAGATCCGCGCCACCAACCAGGAGGCGCGCTATCTGGCCGGGCTCAACCAGAAGATCGACGACCATGAGAAGGTCACCATCCAGGGCGAGCTGGGCACCGGCATCTTTGTTAATGCGGCCAGCGTCATCATGCGCCTGGGGGTAGCCACCACCATCCTGGCGGGGGCCAGCCTGATCCTCTCCGGGCAGATCGACTTTATGCTGCTGTTTTTGTTCCTGCTGGTCATCACCCGGGTGTACGCCCCCTTCGACCAGAGCCTGGCCCTCATTGCGGAGATGTTTGTATCCCAGGTGTCCGCCGACCGCATGAATGAGATCTATGATACGCCCATCGCCGAGGGAACGGAGCGTTTCCAGCCCAAGGGCCACGACATCGTGTTCGACCATGTGGACTTCGCCTACGACAAGAAGAAGGTACTGGACGGTGTGAGCTTTACCGCCCGGGAGGGTGAAGTGACCGCTCTGGTGGGGCCCTCCGGATCCGGCAAGAGCACCTGCGCCCGGCTGGCCGCCCGGCTGTGGGATGTCACCGAGGGCTCCATCAAGGTGGGAGGCGTGGACATCTCCACCGTGGACCCGGAGGCGCTGCTGACCGACTACTCCATGGTGTTCCAGGATGTGGTGCTCTTTGACGACACGGTGATGGAGAACATCCGCCTGGGCAAGCGGGGAGCCACCGACGAGGAGGTGCGGGCCGCAGCGGAGGCCGCTAACTGCGGGGAGTTCATCCGCCGACTGCCCCAGGGCTATGACACCCCCATCGGAGAAAACGGGGCGAAGCTCTCCGGCGGGGAGCGGCAGCGCATCTCCATTGCCCGGGCGCTTTTGAAGAACGCCCCCATCGTCCTGCTGGACGAGGCCACCGCCAGCCTGGATGTGGAGAACGAGACCAAGGTGCAGGGCGCCCTCTCCCGCCTGCTGGCCGGCAAGACGGTGTTGGTTATCGCCCACCGGATGCGAACCGTGGCCGGGGCGGACCACATCGTGGTGCTGGAAAACGGTCATGTAGCCGAGCAGGGAACTCCGGCGGAGCTGATGGAGCGCGGCGGCCTCTACCGCCGCATGGTGGAGCTCCAGAGCGAGAGTGCCCGGTGGAAGCTGAACAGCGAAGCATAAGAAAAAGTAAAATGGCGAAGTCCGGAAGTCTTTTGAACGACAGAGACTTCCGGACTTTTGACCGTAGAAAGAAATGTTAGAGAACTATTCTCCTTTAGTTACAGTGTGTTATAGAGATTGTAGGTGTTATTCCTGAGGACTCTATACTGTCCATTTGTTTCCCTTTCGGTCAATCAAACGAGGAGGAAAGAAACTCAAAAAACAGAAATAAAAAAGAGCCGGGGACATCGTTAACAAGGTCCCCGGCTCTTTCAGAAATCTTTGACAACAAATTAGGCAATTCCTATATTCAGCGGCATCATGGTCAACTGACCGGTACGCTTGGTAAAATCACAGCAGACGATTTCGCAGTGTGGGGATGTCCCATGCCAATCAGCCTGGTATTGTGATGTGTCGATCCCGACATTAAAATCCAGTTCAATACCTGTCTGTTGCTCAAATAGACGAGCGGGGCCTGTCTCCCGCCAGCGCACATTATTTGTGCCACTGTAAACAAATGGCGCGCTTATCTGGGGGATGATAAAAACACCTGCGTCGGCAATTGAAGCAGCAGCCTCAATGACCATATACTCAAACTGACTGCTGCTGTAATTCCTACGGTATGGAGAGTGGATGCGCCCGAATGGCGGATTTGAGATGGCGCAGTCGAAATGCCCAAGACTACTGAGCAGAGCCGGATCGAGGGCGTCGCTGCAGATCCATGTTGCTTCTGGCAGAAGTTGTTTTCCAACATCTACATAATCTTGATTGATTTCAATGCATGTGATTTCCACACTGCACTGGTTATGATTATCGCAAGCACGTGCCGCCATATAACTGAGTATGCCGATACCAGCGCAGAGATCGATGAGTTTGACGTGATCTTTGTAATTGAGCGGGATATGCAGCCTAAAGTCACGGGCCAGTCCGTATGGTGTAAAAAAGGCTCCTGCTGTACTATTGATATGGTTGGCGTCTTCGCGGTAGTGATTAAAAACAAAGCGTGTGTCGGCTTCGCTCAATTCCTTGCACTGTAGCAACTTCACTGCCTTCTCGTGAAGTTTGGCCTGGGCTTTTGTCAATTTAGCCATGCTCTGCATCCTCCTCAACAGCGGAATGGAGGTATTGGCGCAGCGCACCGACTGTTTTGTCGTTGAGCAGGACGGTGCCGTTGTTGGGGAAACAGGCAGCCTGCTTCTCGGTCATATCTTCCAGTGCCTCCAGAAGCCCCTGTACTGTCTGCTTTGGTGCAAGTTTGCTGCGGACTGCATCCGCCTGTGCCGAAGGAATATAAACATTGGGCGCCAGGCTGTGCCGGTGGAGAGCCGATAAATTTACGACTGCATAGATTGGATGCGTCCCGCTGATCTGTACTCCGGGCATCGGATCCGTAGCCTCGATGGCCGCTCCAATCTCGTTCTTCAGAGCCGAAAGGAACTGCTGTGCCTGCTGCTCCAGAGCGAGGGCTTCCTTGATTTGTTTGTTCATGCCAAATCACCTCGGCCTGTGGAAATCGGCGCCTGGATCGACTCACCTGTATCTTTTCTGCAGAGTTGCGCCATAGCAGTATATTTCTGGTCCAGCAACATTCGCTCCGTCTGTCTGAACCGTTTAGCGGCCGCAGTTTGAGCAAAATAGAGATGAGCCTTATCCTCATCGCTCAGCAAAGAATAAGCAGCGTTCAGTTTGGCTATGAATTGCTGGTGGATTTGGGTGGCTTTCTTACTCCTCAGCGCAGAACGGTACCGGGCGATGCTTTTATGGTTGCCGACCAACTGTGCATACTCGCAAAGCATACGGATTACCTCGCGGTCCAGGCCGGGATGCCCCTCCTTCCGATAGACCTCTGAGAGACTTTCGCAGTGCCAAAAGCGGTATGGCTGGTCATCATTATTGCTCTTGGAAGTCAGATAGACATTATTCTTTTGCACCGTTACGGATCGAATCAATTCTGTACCCATTATAGTATCTCCTATTCATCTATTTACGTAGCGGCGGATATACCACGGCAGGATTCGCTCGGCGGCGGCCAGAAACGCCGCATCAGTATATGGATCAAAGAGATCCTGCTCCTCGAAGATTGCTTTGCTGATGTCGTGGGCGGTCTGTCCACTTTGGTCATGGACGGATTCTGCCATCGGTGAACCGTGTGTTCGCGCCACACACCTCATAGCGTAAAGGGCCAATTCCTTATACCAGTCAAGAGGATAGGAGCGGAATAGATCACACTGGTCATCAAATGCGGAGGGATCATTCCGCAAAATCTCGCGTAGTCGGTAATATTCCTCTGCCGGATACAGTGTCTCGCTAGATAGCGCACATTGACAGTCCGGGAACAGATACACGGGTACCAGACCGGCTTGATTGCTCTGGGAGCCGATCAGATAGGCGTCATCGCCATCGGTGTGGACTGCCCTGGGCCAGTTGTGCTCCGCCTGCAACTGAGCCAACTCGGCGGTTTGAAAGGATTGACGGAGCGGACACTCCAAGCATGGTTTCTTACCTTGGCCAGTACAGGCTGGATAGGGGAGACCCGGTACGGGGGTGAAACAGGTGTAGTTTGTTTCAAAAATCCGGCCCCCAGTTGCCAATGGTGCTGCGTAAACAAACAGAATTTTGTCAGCATAGGGGCCCTCGCGGCCTTTGCGCAGATTGCGCACGATACCACTGTTCCCGTTCTCGCTGCGAAAAGAGTGGTAGGCCGCTTGTGCCCTTAAATTGGCCTTGATAAACTGCGTATAGGTTGCCGGCTCCTGGAAGATGTCCCGGATTTCAGGCCAGTCCATATCGCAGCTGTCCAGACAGCGGCCACGGGCAGCATATTCGCTTCTGTCTCCGCTATATTCTTCTGTGATGTATCGGCGGCCATCTTTACAGACAAAGATTACCCTGCGTCTTGTCATCCCTCTGACTCCTTCTTCATTCGCGGCGTGTCTGGCCGCGCAGATTATAAGTTCCTTTGTCGTATGCGGGAATTGGCTGATGGAATCAGCCAGATTCAACTGATAAGTCTCCGGGTAATGGAACAGCCCATACGAGATATTGGCCAGAATTTCTCCAGTCTGAAGATTAACTTGGCCGGAACAGTGTCCATATTCGCTGGCCATCCTCTCGGAGGTCCTGAACGAAAAAAACCTGTAAATAGGACGATTTATGGATTCCATCCGCAAGCGTCTCCTTTTCATGAGTTGAAGTGGGGCCTCTCTGAGCAGCACTGTGCCTGAGAAAATGGAAAAGCGGAGCATGAGTGGTGTAACCCTGTCCTCGTGCTCCGCTTTGTGCTGTTCAGTCCTGTGCCAGATTAAGATAAATGCTTGAATTTAGGCATTGAGTATAATCTTCCAACTCCAGTCTGTTGCTTAACATATGACTGGGTGTTTGAGATGTCCATCGGGGAACAAAATGCTCTGCAGATCACTGGAGGCCGTGAGTGGACCGACCGGCTGCGGATTATCTCCCAACTTGATTTCCATGACCGCCCCGTTCGCATAGTGCAGAAAAATCCGGTACCCCATGTCAAACAGTTCGGTGCGGAGAAAGGCGGTCTGATCTGTGTGGATATATGGCTGTTTGTATTTCAATAGACGGCCTGTAATATAATACCCGCTGCCAGTAACGTGTCCCTTTGGAGAACGTCTGGGGATATCCCAGTAATCTTCGTACCAGTGGTACTCCATAAACCAAATCCTTTCTGGAGAACGGGCTGTGTGGACACAGACCATTCTTTCTCCGATTAAAAATTACTACATGTTTCCACGAGTTGTAGATCTCGGAAATACCGGCTTTGCTCATCTACTTTAAGCGCATCCGTCCATTCATTACGGCTTTCATAATCAGCGGCTCTTGCGATGACCGCCTCCATAGAGCGCATATAATAGTCGCAGGGGGGAGGCAGGCTTCCGGAGTGCTTGCGGCGGATCACATCCATCTGATCCAGCAGATGCAGGGCAAGCCCGCGATCTAAAACCAGTTCGCCGGTGGTGGGGCCGGCTTTTCTGATAGGCTTTGAGGGATGATTCTCACTCATTGTTTGCCGCTCCATCAGCGTGTTTTTCCAAGCCTAGTCGCTTGATATAGGTATAGGGGCAGTTTGGCCAATGGCCAATCTCGCACTGTAGGCAATTGGTCTGTACGCAGTGTTCCTCCATGCAGTTACGACACAATGAGGTACCCACATAGTCGGGGGAAGCGATAAAATCAGGCGGAGCCATATCCGCAGGTGATTTACGGATCAGCGGGCGTCCGCAACGCTCACAGTTCTGTTCAACCCACCGGACAGGTTCTGCCTTGTCATACTCGATGGGCTCACCACAGATGGAACAGAACTTCCATGGCACCGGGTTTGGGCATGTTTCAGGGCCATTCGGCGGTGGTAACGCATGGCCGCAGGTCCCACACCAGTATTTAGGCGCAACATTGGGCCGCTCCTGTGTAATTTTAGGGATCATTCTCTTACTCCTCCTTGTTCTTGTTTATTCCGCTTTGATCGGGCAGCGCCGCAGACAAATCCTCGGCCTGCCAGTCATACAGCAACAGGTCACGGCTGTCGCTTCCCGAGGGTAGGGAGGCAGGCCGAAAGCGGTAATTTGTAAATACAAAGCCAGTAGGAATGTGCGTATATTGGATTGCAAGGATATGGAACTCAACACCCATCCAACTGGCGGCGCCTACGATCTGCTCGGTCACATGCCTGAAATCCAGATTGAAGACCCAATTTTCCCAGTAACGGTGCGGATCAGCATACGCCTCACCGCCCGGCAGGGACAGCAGTTTCGCTTTCATTTCCTCATAGCTCCGCAGTTTCGGCTGCTGTCCTGCAAATGAGTTTGCAAGAGACTTTTCAAACTCATTGAAAGGGACAAATGGCCTTTTTCCCTCAAAGTCTCCGTTGCCGTCCAAGGCGATGACCCGACCTCCGGCAACAACCTCAATGATCACATCCTGCTGGATACGGCGGTCATTTGCATAATAGTCCGGTGTTGAGGTGTACCACACTCCGCTTGCAGTGTCACGATTGTAGTAGTAATGGGGAATATCTACTGACTTGAAGACATCCTTGCAGAAGCCCGAATCCTCGAAAAAATAGGTGACTTGAATTTTCTTCATTGGGTATCCCCCCATCTTGGCTACGGATTTTTTGACGGCTGGTACCGCATCAGCACCTCCCCCTCTGGCAGCGGGCAGTTGGGAATCCACCTCATGTGGTCCTTCACCTGCCATTCCGGACGGCAGATGACAGTTCCGACTTCATCAAATACATTCAACCGAAGCGATTTCCCCGTAAGGTTCTGGGCAGTCCGGTCAAAAGACTGGAATACCGGGATATCCTCCGGTGTGTGAAGCGTCACCGTCACGCCGTCCAACAGTGGCATCAGCGCGTCCAGTTGTTCCGGCATAGCCGTATAGAGGTAGATAGGCACATTGGTCTGCCTCCGGATTGCTGCGATGGCCTCCCGAATAATCTCCGGATACAGCATAGGTTCACCGCCTGTGAGCATGATGAGACGATATGGTGTGTAGTCCTGACAGAGCGGGAGAGCTTGGAGGTCCCAATCCCGGTTGCAGCAGCCGGGACAGTTTCGATTGCAGTCATCAAAAAGGAGCAGACGCAGTTTATCCTTGGTCACGGCTATTCCACCTCCTTGTCCTTATCAGCGTATGCCAGACAGACCTTGACATCTGTTTCGCTGAAATGGAATACCTCAATCAGTTCTTCTTCGGTAAAACCAAGGTCTGACAGGGTCTCGATCACCTCGCGGACATGGCCGCCAGCGTCATTGACCATATGATCGATGATATAGTTGGTCAAATCCAATAGGCGTTCCATCGTAATGGCGATGGGTTGGTTTTCGTCGGGCATTTCCAGCACCTCTTTCAAAACTCAATGAGGTCATAACCGCTTTGCGCAGCGGCAGAACCTAAAATATTGTGGATAGCAAGTTCCACAACGGAATCTGTGTCGGGGTCATCCAGAACTTGCTTGAGCCTGGTCAACTCCACCCGGAGGGCGCGCTTTTGCTCCGGTGTGAGGGGGCGCTCCAACTGAATCATCACATCAGCAAAGTCACCGTCGCCATTGACATTCAGTTCTCGAATCAGTAGCAGATTTGCGCGGGTCATCCATAGCACCTCGTTTCTTTTGTGAATTTTCAGATGAAAACTTCTTCTTATGTGTTTTTATCCGCTCCTCTCTTCGCATTTATGGGATTATATATAAAAAGGCACACGGGCATAGAGCCTCGTGTGCCTTGTGGACGGAACCGCCTAAGTTAGAATTGTTCCACCAATGGGCCGGAAAACAAAAAAACTCCCAAAGGCATAAACCTCTGGGAGTTTTAAACACGGTTACTTTGTTTGCTTTGGGCAAACAACGGATACTATATGTCTGCATTATACAGGGATGGATCAGAAATTGCAAGAGGGAAAGTATCGAATTGGATGTCATGGCGCGGGAAAACTATTGCCATTTGTCCATACACAGGGTATAATAGTTTCAATCAGTCTCAGAAATTGCTTTGAGCAGTTTACAGTGAACAGTGTTACACGGTGTCTGAAAGCCTGTTGGCTTTTGGGCACTTTTTGTTTTTCAGACATGCAGCGCAGATACAAAGGAGTGGTGGGTACCAAACTGGCATCTGTGTTGCTCCGTCATAGTCCTAACTGCGTCTCAGACAGGACTGCTGTCTGGCTGCGCCGGGCGGAAGAGTTCTACATCAGCAATCTCGACCCCACAAAGTTCGCCTACAACAGTCTCCTGGAAAGCGACTTCAAGCGTTGCGTGTTCATCGACCATATACTCCACCGCTGTTAAGGCATAGTCAAAAAACGGAATACAGATCCGGTGGATATACTCGGAAAAAGCCTCGCCCTCACTGATTTCCTCATAGCCCTTGATGGTCTCACACATATACCGCTGAAAATCAGCGGCGAGTTTGACTGACGAAGTTTCACCGACGAATAGATCGAGGAAAATATACCCGAAAATAATGAAGTACCAAAAATATACCGGGTGTTCTCTGGTGATAAGAGAGCGGAAGTCTGCTTCTAAGGCGCCGCGTTGAGTGGCCTTCTGGGCCTGCTCAAGCAAATCCAAAACATTAAACAGTGCATCTGGATAGTTGGTCACAAACTGCCATCTTCTATACAGTTCCGGGTTTACTGTCTCAATTTGATTAAAATACTCTACAAAGTATCCCATGATATCTTCACCGATATCATACGCCAGAAATTCCTCTGCGTTGAACGTATAGGAGTCCCATCTATGCATGGCCGCTTCCCGGACAAATTTATTGTATATTCGGATAAATCGCTCCTTGTCGCTCTCTTGCAGGGAGTAGGCAGAACAACCCAGTGCATCAGCCAGAGCAGGAAGGTTTTTTTCCAATGGCTCCCGCGCTCCTAACTCATATTTTTGATAATTGCTGACGGCCATCCCCAGTTTGTTCGCCACCTGAGCCTGGGTCTGCCCACTGCGCTGCCGATAGTATTTGATTCGGTCCATCATTCGGTCCATGACTATGCACTCCCAACATACAAAATTGTATGTATAGTATAACACATACTTTTTTGTATGTCAACAGAAAAATAAAGAACATCCGAATATGTTTTCAAAGCGGTTCTGATGCTGCTCTGTTTCCTGATGCCGGCCCGGGATTAGCCTGGGCCACTGTACAAGAAATAGATCGGTTTATCGGCCGCTTTTTTTATATAGATCCCCGCTGTCATTGTGGCCGGGGCGTCCCTGTTCTGCGGTGCGCCCTGCGGCACACCGATTATATATAGATCACATCAAAAAAGGAGATATGAGAATGCCTTATAATGTTGAACTTTGCTACGGATATTTTGAAGGCGAATGTGGTATTTATCACGCATTTAGGCTTGTAGCCCCGGAGAAAGATTTTCCCGACGATGTGGAGAAATCTCTTGCGGAAAGCCTTGAGACCAAAGCAGACAATCCGAATTTCAAATGGGACTGTATGCACCTCAATTTGCCGGATGCCATTGTGGAACGCATCAAAGCGGATGGTGTACGGGAGTATCTTACCGCTCAGAAAGGTGAACATCAGGACATACAGCGGTCTGTGGACCAGCAAAACGATCATGCGAGAGGAACTTACCAGACGAAGTATATCAGGGTGTTGGGCCATGCAGAAGTTACAGTTTCAGTCCGGATCAAAGTCAGAGATGATGAAACACTTAGCGAGCAGGATATATATGCCAGGGCTGGAAAGAAATTTGGAGGCATCATGGCCTTTGTCGGCAATGGCGGCATGGATAAACTCATCGGTGTTGAGGGCGAAGGGGAGACAATTTCAGCCGATGAGGCGCCGGTGTTCGATGACTATATGGAGGAGTGAACAGTATGAAAGAGAATAAACAGGTGAATCCCGCTGTTTCCAGCTGCACTGCAGAGATTGTTCAAAAGGATGGACTTGCCAAGATTTCCCGCAGTCCTGGTATTGCTGTACACAACTATATTGTGGGCGGCGGTTGGCGAGGATGTTCCAACGAGTTGGACACCGTTGTCATGCGGGAAGCCGAGTTCCTGCGGGACTACTATCACATCAATGTTACCATCCGGTTTAATTCGAATCGGTTGAGCGGCGGGGCATGGCTGATCGACTCCAAGAAGGACGGCATCGGCAGCAACAGCAGTATCGGCCTGGGTGCCAGCCTTGTGAACAGCAGACTGCGTGCAATTTTATTGGAAGAGAAGATGAAGATGTCCAGCGAGGAATTCCGGCGACTGTGCCGCGAAACGGATTCCATGATGTTCTCCACACACATCGACCTCAAGAAAGCAGAGCACTGTGTACCCGCAGATAGTAAATATATTCTTCTGGATTCAGAACACCGGGATTTTACATCTTTAGATGAGGCAATCTGCTATCTCAAAACCCATGCTTTCGGGTTAAAACAGGAAAGGATTTGAGGAGAAAGAACATGAATGAAGTCAAAAGACAGGCGACTGAGACAATGGACGAACTGCATCAGACCATCCCGTACTGTAGTTACTGTGCGGTGATGGATGGGCTGCAGGAGATAGAGACTCTGCGCGACCGGGATGAGGAACTGGAGAAACTCTGGGCTGAGTTTGGAGATGTGCCGATGAACCCGGAGACCGAATGTATCGAGGCCCCATTCATGGGGTGGGGGGTCGGTATTCACCGGGAGGAAATATGGAGTTGGTTTGATCAGCGGTATAGCAAGGGCATTGCCTACCTGCTGTACGGAGGTGCCGAGGATTATGTACCGGAGACAAAGCGGCTCTATGGATTAAGGAAGCGCTGCTTTGAGTGCGAATCTCGGTCTTGCCAGTTCAATCATGACGGAGAATGCAGGTTCGTTCTGGTTCATGAACGGGAGCCGCAGATTACGGAAGCGGACGGATGCATTGATTACGACTATTCAGAAGAGAATACGTGACGATAGATAGAGATACTGGTGAACACTGGTCTGATGCTATGTGTGAGGCCGGATGCGCACAGACTATATCTGGAACAAATCTGGAGGAGACATGAAACAATTCGATTTATTTGAGTGCCAGAAAGAATTGGATATCCAAGCAAAGCGGGAACAAATGTTTCAAAAATGGAGGCTGCTTCCACCAGAACGCCTGATTCTGGCGGGAACTCCGGACAGACGCCGACTTGGCGAAGAACTGGCAGATGGATACTGCATGGTCTGGGAACAGGCCCTTCATCGTTGCCAGGGACTCCCGCCCAATCAGGAGATTTGGCTAAACCACATAGAGAAGCCTGAGTATTGGGTCATGAATTGGAATGATGATCCATGTGGAGAGCATATTGAAATCTGCCCATTTTGCCACGCCAACCTCGCGTGTGGGGAGGGCGATGCGGTTCTGATTAAAGCCGATGATGGTTGGTGGCGCATCCTGGGCTTCATGGAAGCAGAGTGATGAGCAACAGGAGCAGGAAGTTGGCTTTCCATACAAAAGGAGTCCGCAGGTTACAAGCCTGTACCTTGCAACTGATAGAATCCCCTATAATGAATCATCAGGGAAGGAATGCGAATATGAATTTTTCAGAAATCAGACACGATTATATTTGGGGCCCCGCAGTGGAAAACGGCGCAAATGGTGGCCATGACCTGCTTGCCGCCGTTTCCATCGATGCTTGGAAGAGCGCAGACGACAATGAAGAGGGTGAGGTCCTCGCCAATGTGCTTCTGACAGCGCATGGCGACATGATTGTAGACTTTCACGATAATGGGGTCAGGATGCATCAACCGGTTCTGGATCACATCCGGGCAGCAGAAGAAACCCTGAAGCAGATCTGGCAGGAAAAGGTTTGCCAGTACAGCGGGAAAATAGTCTGTGCCACGGTACTGACCATTCCGCGCAGCGTGATGGATCAGATCAATGACTACCTGAACGCTGATACAGAGGATGCCTATCAGGGGGAGGACAACACCATCACCTATACAGCTCATTTCCCCGATGGGAAAGAAATGGATGTGAAGTGCTGCGGCTGCCGAGACGAATCCTCATGGACGGAGGCGGTTCTCTTCGATAAAAACGGTGCTGAATTGTGCTGTAGTGAACCTGCCGATGAGTATGACGGAACATGGACCCTGGAGAATGAAGGGGTGGAATACATCGTCTACATCGCAGTTGAGAAATAAGGGCGACTAAAGTTATTCAGAAAAGCAGACAGGGCGGGTATCTGTACAGATACCCGCCCTGGTGCTCTCTCAGAATGGATGCGTTAATTCTCGCTTGTATCCTGTCTGCTTCGGCGTTTCTGACGCTGAGGCGTCTTTTTTTGCTGCTTGGCGTCCATCTCGTAGAGCCATACACTAACCGGGGCGTTCCAAGGCTCGTTTTTGCTGGGGATATTTTTGATCAGACTCTGGGAGGTCAGCCCCAGACGCTTGGCCAAGGCGATATCCGCATCGTTCAACCGGCACTTTTTCTTGGCATTCTGCCACATCTGCTCACTGTACATTGCCACACGCCCCCCTGATATACAGTATTATATAATCAGTAGTAATACAAAAAGGATAGATTATTGCGCGCCCCATTCGACAGGCATCCCACTCGGCTGTATTGTACTCTGCGTCAGAGTCTATCAGCAGACAGGTGAAAAAAGAGTGCTTCTCGTAAATTTTTCACCAATTTCGTCACAGGTCAAGCGACTTATGTGTTTCGACGACAATGCTCCAACTGGGGAACGTCCATGACTTATCACATTCTGACAACCCTACCTGTGGATATATCCTTTGGTGCCTGCTCTGGGTCTACAAACTGGACGCCGCCTGTAACGGCGTATGGTGTTTCCACTTAAAAACGCTTTACAGCGGTTTGGTTTGTCTGTACAATAATTCTATAAATTGGCGTTTCTAAAGGAGGAGTATCATTATGAACAATAAATCAATAGTAGGCGCATTGCTCATACTCGCATCAGCTGTTTTATTTTCTGCTTCCCTAATCTGCTCATCGCTTTCTGCTGTCGCAACTGCTACATTAGGATTCATTGCCACATCTAAACCATCAAGTATCACGATTTTGATATACGTCATTAGCGCGCTTCTTGCTGCAACGGGTTTAATATTGATTCTATTAGACTTTAAAGCAAAACATTGATATGTACCCAAGTTTTATGCCATCGTAAGTTCTAGTAGCTGATCAAATCAACATAAATGACAGTTTCTAACTTGTAAGAAAAAGCGGCATCATACAGAGTGCGGAGTATAAGAAAGCACGCAACTATATTAAAACAGGGGGGCTTTTGATCGGAAGCTCCCCCTGTTAGGCTTTATTATGGCGTCCCGGCGGCAAAAATTTATAACCTTACCCATACACGATTTGGATAAAGTCAGCGTTCAGCTTATGACGCAACTCGTAAATGATGCTGGAGATACCCGTCCAACTGCTGTCGAACGAATCAGGATCGACAAGTTCATAGATTTCCCTTTGTGAAAACACCCGTCCGGGCCGCTGGACAAGCAAATGGAACACATCAAACTCCATAGGGGGCAACTCTATGATTGACCCTGCCAGAACACTTGACGGCACGCAACATCAATACACAAAGCCATGCACCGCAGGGAGGCGGAGGGCATAACCGTACATATGAACAGTTTTCCCGCTCTATCACCCCCAATGGCCTCGACGGATCGGCCGCCTTTTATTTGTCCTTTAGCCCTGATTTTATTTTCTGAAAACTGTCGTCGCTGATTGCGTGCTCCATGCGGCAGGCATCTTGCTCGGCGGTCTTGGGCTCTACACCTGCATCCACCAGCAGGCGGGTGAAAAAGCAGTGCTTCTCATAGGTTTTTTCAGCAACCTCTCGGCCCACATCTGTCAGGTGCAAGAAAGAGTCTTCGTCCATAATGAGAAACCCACCCTCTTTCAAAGTAGAGACCGCATGACACACACTGGGTTTCGATACATCAAGATGCCGGGCCACATCTACGGAGCGTACCATACCTTTCTTCCTCTTTAGGACAAGGATTGCTTCCAGATAGTCTTCGCCAGATGCGTGTAATTGCTTCATGGGGAGCTCCTCTCCATCAAGACAGGCTCCAACCGGCAGAGTTCATGCGGATACGGACGAAATCCTGATAAATACCGGGTTGTTTCATCAATTCCTCATGAGTGCCATGCTGCGAGATCCGTCCGTCGCTGATGACCAAAATCTGGTCGGCGTTCTGGATGGTGTTCAAACGGTGGGCGATGACCAGCAGGGTCTTACCTTTTACAAGCTCGGAAATGGCCTCCTGAATGTAGCTCTCATTGTCGGTGTCCACACTGGCGGTCGCCTCGTCCAAAATTACAATAGGGGCGTCTTTCAGAATGCAGCGGGCGATAGAGATACGCTGTTTCTCACCGCCGGAGAGGGTTGCGCCGCCCTCTCCCACCACAGTCTGAAACCCATCGGGCAGAGCCATGATGAAATCGTAGCAGCGGGCTTTTCTTGCCGCCTCATAGACTTCTTCTTCCGTGGCATCCGGTTTTCCCATACTGATGTTGTTATAGATCGTGTCCTGGAAGAGATACACGCGCTGGAAGACCATGCTGATGTGATCCATCAACTCTGCGAGGGGGACTTGCCGGGTATCCACACCCCGGATGGCAACACTGCCGCTTTTCACATCCCACAGCCGGGCCAGCAGATTGGCGATGGTGGACTTCCCGCCGCCGGAGGGACCCACAAGAGCGGTCATGGTATGGGGCGACATAGAGAAACTGATGTGGTGCAGCACCTCCTTGTCCTGGTAGGCAAAGGCCACATCATGAAACCGCACCTCCGGCTGGCCGGGCTGCGCCTGGGTCGGAATGTGTTGCTTGCCGCTATCAGAAAGTTCCGGTTCTTCCAGCACAGCCTCAATGCGATCCAGGGCGGCGTTCATCACAGTCAGGCGGGACGCCTCGCCATAGAGCGCCTTGAGCGGCCCGAACAGGTCAAAGACGAACAGGAGAACGCCCAGCACATAGGCCAGAGAAAGAACGCCGCTCCACTCCAGAAAGACCGCCAGGCCAAAAATCGCGGCAATCCCAATTCCATAAAGGATATTCAGCCCCATGGTCCACGGGGTCATCTTCCGTTCAAAGGCGAGGGATGTATTTCTGGACCGCTTGAAATTGCCGGTCAACTCTTCCGACTTCTCGCCCAGCAGGTTATAGCTCTTGATGACCCCGATGCCCTCCACAAAGGACAGCACCGCGTCCGTCAGCCGTTCACTCTGCTCCTGGCGGCCAGCGGCTTCCCGCAGGGAAACCTTGTTCATCCCTCTGGAAGCCAGCCACGCCAGAATGGTCACAAGGGCCGCGATCAGGCCCAGCTGCCAATTCAGATAGAACATGAACGCCAGCAGGACCAGGGAGGACAGCAGGTAGCTCATCATGTTGCCCAGCGTGCTCATGGCGACTTCTTCAATAAACACCATATCGGTGCTGAGGACAGAACTGATTTTGCCGATATTGCCGGAGGTAAAGTAGCCCATGGGCAGTTTCCGCAGGTGTCCGCCCAGCTCCATGCGCTTCTCGGCAAACATCAGGTAGCCCGCCGCACTCTGGAGGCTGTCGCTGAGATAGTGGACCAGCATCTGCACCAGCACGGCCGCCGCGAGGCCAAGGCCCACATAGAGGCAGGTCTGCCCGGTCAGTGTTCCGGCGGCAAAGCCGCTCAACACCAAAAAGGCCAGGAAGATCGGCATTTTAGACAGGATCGACTCCACAAACGCGCAGGCAAAAGCGCCCTGAATACGCCCTTTATATGGACCGGAAAGTTTCAAAATCCTTGAAAACAGTGCAAACATTTAGTTTCCCTCCTTTGCGGTATGTACTTTCCATTCGGCGCTGTCCTGGGCCGCCTTCCACAGCTTTTGATATTCCGGGCAGGACTGGATCAGATCCTGATGCTTTCCTGCCGCAACCAGTTTGCCGTGGTCTACGACGCAGATCTGATCGGCGTTCATAATCGCGGGCAGCTTATGGGCGATGACCACCAGAGTCTTGCCCTTCACCAGCTCCGCAATCGCCGCCTCCATCTTTTCCTCGTTCTCGGGATCGGCGTAGGCGGTGGCCTCGTCAAGCACCACAATAGGGGCGTCCTTCAGGATGGCACGGGCCAGAGATATGCGCTGGCGCTGACCGCCGGAGAGCATCTTACCCGCATCGCCCGCCATGGAGTGAATTCCTTGGGGCAGCTTCTCCAGAAACTCCATGCACTGGGCCTTGCGCGCTGCCTCCAAGACCTCCTCATCGGTAGCGTTCAACCGTCCAATGCGGATATTCTCCAGTAGAGAGGTGTTGAACAGGTATTGATCCTGCGCCACATAGGAAATACGGCTGTTCAGGGCTTCCAGACTCATGTCGCACAGCTTCTGCCCGCCGATAGAGATGCTGCCTTTCTGCGGGTCATAGTAGTGGATCAGCAGTTTTGCCAGAGTGCTCTTGCCCGAGCCGGACTCTCCCACCAGGGCCGTTTTCTGTCCGGCCTTGGCCGTAAAGCTGATGTCGTGGAGTACCTCATCCTCCACCACCATGGGCTTTCCGTCCGGGCCGGGCTGTGTCTTGGTGTAGCCAAAGGAAACATGGTCATAAACGATGGTATCGTCCTTGCCGTGGAAGCTGTCCGGCGTCTGCTGAAGCTCCGGCGCATCCAAAACCTGTTCCAGCGCAGAAATTTTGTAGTTGAGCTGGGGCATGGTGGGCAGGAAACCCAGGGATTTGAGGAGCGGCATCCCGATGCTCAGGGAGAGGCACAGCACCAAAATCAGATCCGGCAGAGCTGACCAGCCGGAGAGGACAAACCACGCCCCCAGCGGCAGGGTCAAAATCACAGTACACGGAAGGAGGCTGCTGTAAATTGCCATCCAGGGCCATGCCGCCTTGTACCAGGCCAGAGTATAATCCCGGTAATCCGAAACATCCTTGCGAAACCGCTCATAGGAGTCCGCGTCCTTGTTGAATACCTTGACGACCTCCATGCCGTTGATGTACTCAATGATAGTGTTGTTCATCTTCTGGCCGGCCATATAGTAGGGCCCCATTTTCTTCATGCCAACCGAGTACATGGTCATCATGGCGATCAGGCTGATAGGGATGGAGGCCAGGGACAGCAGCGCCAGCTTCCAGTCCACGAAAAACATAGCCACATAAACCGCGATGGGGACCATCAGGTTTGCGATCCCCTCCGGCATGGAGTGGGCCAGCAGGACCTCCAGACTGTCCACATCATCGACAAACAGCTTTTTGACTGTGCCGGTGCCCTTGTCCTGGATCACGCCCAGAGGCAGCTTCTCAAACCGCTTTTGCAGGGCGGTCCGCAGCCGGAGCAGCGTATCATAGGCGGCCTTGTGCGAAAGATTGAGCCCCCAGCCATAGAGAAGAGCCTGCAAGACCAGGCACACCAACACCAAAACCACCCGCAGGATGAGAAACGAAGCGTCAAGTTCCGCTCCCATCACCAGCGGAGCAATTACCTGGTAGGCCAGCACAAAGGGCAGGACGCCCATCAAAACGCTGACCAGCACTACCGCTGTGGCCGCGTAGAGGCCCTTTTTATGCGGCCCCGCGTATTCAAATACCTTTTGAAACATGATTTACAACCTCCCATCAATGAAAATACTGTTCCGACAGAGCTTTCAATATCTGCGGCGTGAGCCGGTGGTTTTGAACGGCCCCCTGGTCGTCCAGCTGGACCACCTCCGTACAGGTCCGGACGATAAACTCGAAGTCGTGGGAAACCACAAACACGATCACGCCGGAAGCGGACAACTGCTCAATCAGCCGGCTGACCCGCACCATGGAGTCATAGTCCAGGCCGCTGGTGGGCTCGTCAAAATAGATCACCGGGCTGTCCTTGACGATGGCCGCGCCAATGGTGACCCGCTGCTTCTGCCCGCCGGAGAGGGCCGCCGGGTGCTGCTCCCGGTATTCGGACAGCTCCAGTGCCTCCAGCGCGGCGTCCACCTTCTCTTTGCAGTCCTCCCGAATCCCCAGGGAGAGTTCTTCCTCCACACTGCTGGCAAAGAGCTGGTAATCCGTGTCCTGCATGACCAGATAGGACAGCGCCCGGCGCTGGCGTGGGGTGAGCTTCCTGCCGTCAAAGGTGATCTCGCCGTTCCGCTGCTTCAAGAGGCCGGTCAGGATGGACAAGAGGGTGGTCTTGCCCGCTCCGTTGTGGCCCAGGATGCCGATCACATCCCCGGCGTGGGCTTCAAAGCTGACATTCCGAAAGACCTCCTGCTCTTTGGGATAGGCAAAGGAAAGGCCCTGCACACGCAGCAGGTGTTCCCCCATGGGGCGGCGTTCTTTTTCCTGATAATGCTCCGCATCCCGCTCTGGATATGCAGTTCGCAGCCCATAGGATATACGCGTTTCCTCCGGTAAGGAACAGAACTGCTCCCTTGTAAATTCCTGTTCGATTTTCCCGTTTTGTATGAGAAATACCCGGTCGATTAAATCACGCAGATAGTAAAAGCGGTGCTCCACCACAAAGATGGTGTATCCGTTCCGCTTCAATTTTCCCATGATCTCCGCAAGCCGCTTGGTGGCCGCATAATCCAGGTTTGCGGAGGGCTCGTCGAATATATAGACCTTTGGCGAAAGCGCGTAGACCGAGCCCACAGCGATCTGCTGCTTTTCTCCGCTGGACAGGGCAAAGATGCTCCGGTTTAGGTAGTCCGTCAGTTCCAGATCCTTTGCGGCTTTTGCGATGCGGTCAATGGTTTCCTCACGGGGGAGGCCCATATTTTCACAGCCAAAGGCCAGTTCCCGCGTGGTGTCCGTCATGAAGAACTGGGAGCGCGGGTCCTGAAATACCGTCCCCACCTGTCCGGCCAGCTGCGCGGGCTTCATTTCCAGCAGGGAGCGCCCGTCCATCACAAGGTCGCCCTGTATCTCGCCGGGATAAAAGTGCGGGATTAGGCCGTTGAGGGAGCGGATCAGCGTGGTCTTGCCACAGCCGCTTCGCCCGGTCAGGAGGACAAATTCGCCGGTCTGCACCGTCATATCAATGCCACGGAGGGTAAAGTCCTTGCTCTCCTCATAGCGAAAGCTGAAATTCTGAAACGAGATCATGTCACACCCTCCACAAGATGATTTCCCCGATTCGGGTCTGGTCCAGGACCAGCAGCGCCGCCAGGAAAAGGATGCCCAGCAGGGACACCAGGATCTCCGGCCAGGAGAAACGAATGGGGCGCAGGGCGTACCGTCTGCACTCCAGCTCCAGCCCCCGGGTAGTGCCGGAGGCCGCCAGCTCGTCCGTGACCTTCAGGCACCGCATCAGCAGGGGAATTAAAATATACTCAATGGTGGCAAGAGGATGAGATACCCGTTTCCACAAGGTATCGCTGATCCCCCGGATGTCCATGGTGCTGCGGATCTGCCGGTATTCGATCCGTAGGGTGGGGATATAGCGGAACATGACCACCAGCGGGATCGTCACCGCCTGGGGAAGCCGCATCCGCTGGAGCGCCACCATCAGGTCGTCCATGTAGGTGGTCCGCAAAATCCAAAGGCCCATCATCACAATGGGGATCAGCTTCAAAAGTGTCACGCCGAACACGCTCATAATTACGCTCAATACCGGCACCTGCACATAACGGAGTAAGGCGTTGAGATAGGCGACGATGATGTAGGCCGCAATCATCTTCAAGGCCCATTTTCCACCGTTCCCCACGGCAATAAACAGGCCATACACCAGCATGAGCGCGAGGCTGACCACCTCCCCGGCCAAAAAGTAACTGACAAACCCGATACAGACCAAAAGTAAAATCTTGCAGCGGGGATCTAACAGTGCCGATCCATGAAGGGGCTGCTGTTCAATGATTTGTTTGATTTGTGATTCTTCCATTCCAATGCCTCCCTATCCAAATCAAAGCGCGGGGCCATTTTCAGCCCCGCGCCCTGAGATCAGGCAGCCCGCTTGCCTGCGTTTGTCTGATTGACTGCCGAGGGGCTGTGCCTTGTTATTTGACTGAAACGAGTCCGGCTTTGATAAAGTGCTTCTTCAAAGCCTTCTGCCCAATCACGGCGCCGATCAGTCCACCCACCAGGCCGGCCGCAACGATGACCACCAGCATAGGGACGGAGGTGATGTTCAGCATCCCGTCTATGTACTCCTGGGCAATGTTGTTCTTCTCCATGGCTCCCACAAAGGCGCTCTGGAGGAACTTGATGGGGCAGATGGCGCTGAAGGCAAAAATGGCGCTGAACAGGGCGTAGGCCACGGTCATGGACTTCATGGTGATTTCCTTCCGGCCCATGACCAGGAAATCGCAGATCACGCCGCCGATCACCAAACCGATGGGGATAAACCAGAAAGCGCCCACCAGCAGGAACAGGATGGCTTGGATTGCGGAGCAGATAGTGAACACACCTTTTTTCGGCACCTTAGCCAGTAAGAGCATCATCACGATGCCATTGGGGATCGCGACAACGGATGGATAGAACACATTGGTCACTGGGCCGGCCACGCTCATAATGGTGCTGATAATCATGCAGATGATCCACATGAGGGCGGTCAGGACGCCAATCAGGATAAAATCTTTCGCATTCAACTTTTGTTTCATGCTTTGCCTCCTCTATACAACAATATGCGTTGAGGTTAGCGATTACTAACCTCAACGCATATTGTATCAGTTATGCTTTTCTAATTCGACCCAAAACCTACCCGTTTTTACCCAAAAGCAGTTGAATGTCACTATTTTGAATTGCTGAAACGGGATGCCCTGTAATTTTTGGGGGCAACACCGTATTTCTTCTTAAAGGCGGCCGCAAAATTGCTTGGCTTTCCATAACCGACAATCGTGGCGACCTCACCCACATTCCGATCTCCGTCCAGCAGCAGTTGAGCCGCCTGTATCAGGCGTTGCTCAATGATATATTGATGGATCGGCATACCGTAAAAAGAGGAAAATCCACGCGTCAGTTTGGTAAGGCTCAGATGTACCTGTTGAGACAGTTCTTCACAAGAGGGGGCGAAGGCAAGCTGGCTGTCGATGATCCGCTTCGCCTCCATGATGGCGGTCCGCTCTGTCCGGGACATGGAAATGTTTTTGCCCATCAGAATGTCCAATTCCAGCACTTCCCCCAGGTAGATGGACAGCAGCTCCAACAGTTTGCCGTCCAGATAGAGGTAGCCTAAACCGCCGCGATATTGAGAAAATTTGCTTATTTCCGATAGGACCTGCTCCATAACAGGGGTGACAGAAACTTTGGCAATGCCATTTAGGAGTTTCTTTTCGTAAGCCGCAATTTCCTGTCCGTCAAAGTAATCGGCAAGGAGTTGTGAAAAGTAGGGAATAGGAATTTTAATGCTTTTGAATGAGAAGTTGCTGTCCCTTTTGTAACAAATATATTCTGTGCCATCATGTCCGGCATAAATACAGGACTCATTTTTCTGAATGGCCATAGAGCGATGCCCATTCAAAATACCCCAGGAAATTCCATCGTTCAGGCAGAATATGATCTGCATATATTCCTTGCTAACAGGTCCCTGCACATTCATATCAGAGCGATAATTCATCTGCCAGTCTGAAAGAATGACACCATGTTTGATTTTTGTTTGAGAAACCCGGCCTTGTCCAACCTCTGAAGGAATGTCCATAGTGATTGTCTGAGGGGTATTGGTTATTAAGTCATTATAAAGTTTAGCAAGATATAGATTACTATGTGGCATAAGCCACCCCTTTCTAACCCACCATAGTTAGTGCCTGCTAATCTAATAATACTTGATTTTTTCTTGATGGTCAAGAGAACTTCACACCACGATGTTGTTGTATATTTTGCTCAAATCTGAATTGGTGATATCGGCATAGTATTGACGTACTGCCAGAATTATGTTATACTAAAAAAGTTAGCAGACGCTAACTACCGCGTAGAAACACAGTAAAAAGTAATAGACCCATTACTCTACCATCCTGTCTGAGATTAAGCGGTGGTACTTTTATAAGAAGCGGATATAAAATCGCAGGCATAAAATAACAAGGAAGAGTCCCTTGCCAAATAGAAGGATCCACTTATTAAGAAATACTGATGATGGGCCTGCGCATAGGATAAGCGGATCAATCCGTAGAAAGGGGCATTGCTCATCAGAATGAAGCAATGCCCTTTTTCCTTAGAGTTCTTCTGTTTCGCCCAATCCGCACTCCCGCTGACGTACATCAAGTATGGTATCCACAATAGCAGCAATGAGCATCCGCTCCTTTGGTGTACACTGCAGGATTATCTGTGCCAGATGCTTGCTCTCATTTTCCACTTCCTGTTGCGGCCCATAGAAGATAGCATCGGCAGATGCCCCCATAGCGCGGATAATCCGCACCATTACATCGGCCTTAGGGATTTTCTCACCGAGCTCGATTGCAGCCAAGTACCGTGGAGAGATATGGGCGCGCTCGGCAATTTGCTCTCTGGAATAACCAAGCCGTTCACGCTCCGCCCGCATTTGGGTACTGCAACCTTTAAATTCATCATTTATTACCACCGGTGGTTCACCTCCGAATCACATTCTATGTTGTGCATGAATCGGATAAAATGCTCTACTGGTAGTGAGAAATAAGTTCTAATGGTTCATAGTAGGGGAAAAGGTGGAGAGAGAATGAGGTTGGCTATGCTGGTGGAGTAGCAGTCTGCCCCGACATATTATATCGGCCGGGACATTTGAAAAAGATTGATCTGGCCGGTGGGCACTTTGTCTGCGTTGGACATGAACCCATGGTTCCAAATAATCGACACCAAACTGTCATGCATTTGTTGCTTGGCAGTTTTTATATTGTGTGGCAAAATCGGCGCCCACTTTCGGGGAAAGGAGCGAAAGGGGACGAAGAAACCGCCTCCGCGGGTAGGGGAGGAGGTGATTTGATGGAGACCACACAGGCCACTCAGAAAAGAGTCCGTTACCAATTTGAGATATTCTGCATGAAGGTCATCGACGGAGAGCGGTGTGATTATCTCCGAAAACTGATGAAGAAGATGGGGTGGGAGTCCTCGTTTTCAGATTTGCCAGAAGCTGTGCTGACCAGTCTCTGCACCTTTGATAGCGATCCGGCAGAGCAGTATATCTTCCATGTCTACGGGCATCGGATTCCGATTAGAAACGACCGGCTGGCGGAGATCCTCCTCGCACTCGGCGATGAGGGATACAGCATCCTGCTGCTGTACTACTCCCTTCAGCTCAGAGACCGGGAGATCGCTTCGCTCCTAGGGCTTTCCAGATCCAAGATACAGAAGGACCGAAAGATCCTATTCGATGAGTTGAAGAAACGGATGGTGGAGTAAGATGAAAAGAAAAAGCAGTATCCCAGAAGAAAAACTCCTGCCCTATGAAACCATTTGCGCTGCGACCAGAGGTGACCCGGAGGCAATGGATGAGGTGCTGCGGCACTTTGACGGCTACATATCACACAAAGCCACCCGCATCTTTTACGATGAATATGGCCAGTCCTACTGTGGTGTGGATGTAGAACTAAAGCAGCGCATCCAAAACAAACTAATTGCCCGCATCATGGAACGGTTTAAACCTGAGTAAACATCCCCGTAGCCCCGGGCCGGGTATATGGTGTGTCCCCTCCATCTATCCGGCCTGGGGATTTCATGCGCCATAAGGCAACTTGGGTTGAATAATCAGCCTGCTATCCGTGAAATAGGTATAGCAGATGCGACATAATTGATGCGTTGGTTCTCAACATCCTAATGTATGGACTCCAAGGAATGGGAAATAAAATTGAAATATTACCGTTAATGCCTGTGGGGTAGGGGAAGGCAGAGAATACAGTTAAAGCATATTTTCAGGTTATAAAAGAGTATATTAACTTTCTAAAGAATCGAAAGAAAAGCCACCCCAGGGGTGGCTTTTTAGTGTGTATCTTAGGGGGGAGACTTCCTTAACTCCCATCTTCCAGGTAGTCAGCGACTTATCGCATTTTTTCAGGCTGATATGGCCGGGACACAAATTCGGCGCAGCCATCCGCCTCAGTGATATTGGGCGGGCGGTCATGGACAAGTGAGAACCTGCAGATTCCATCCCGGTTATAGGCACAGGTACAGGACTCACAGACATCATAGTTGTCAACTCCTCCATATTCAGGAGTGGCTTTACCTTGTGTATCTGTGCCTAATTTTTCAAAATAAAATGGGATGCCCGCTTGAAACGGGTAGAAGGTGAATGTGCCATCTCCCCATTTTCGGATGGCATGGCCGCCCTTTGCTTTGCGGAGGACAACCCGTTTAGACTTCGAAAACAGATGGGAAATATGACTCGCACTGTACCGGCTTTCAAATTCAACGAGTTGTAGAATATATGATTTCCCAGTCTCTTTCACATCCATGACAATGCGGTATGCCTTGAGGATGTTTTCTGCATTTTCCGCTTTGAAACGCCCGAGCAGGGGGTCGGGGTTACTGCTGCCCATCGTCACTGTCCTCCATTTCCCTATATTCGCAGTCAAGGAATTCCTCAAAGCAGGGCCATATCTCCGTGTTAAATCCATACTCAAACTCCCAGTCATGGAAGATGGACTCCAGACTCAGCTCCGGCGACTCTTTTCGGAGTTGTTCCAGTTCGTCTATGAGATTTTTGAGTGTGTACCCGTGGGCAAGCATCCATTCGAGTTTGAACCGCTCATATGCAGCCTGTATTGCATTGGTTTCTGGCATTTCAGTTTCCTCCATAGCAGGATTTGGATTAAAGGTCAGGCGCTTCGTTCCGCCCTTGTGAGCCTCCCGGAGGTCCATGCGCTTTTGTAGGTTCCGATGCTTGGTAGCCGATCCAGCAGGCATTTTTCAATCCCCTTTAGATAGGCTTGATAGTGACGGGATTGAAGGCCAGCGTAACTTTGACACCATGGCGGCTCTTTCTGGATGAGTTCCACCGCCAGCGACCACTCGTTGTCCTCAAGGCAGATATAGAAAAGTGGGCTCTCCAGGATGGCCCGCTGGCTGCGGGAGATCCACCGCTCCGGGCGGACTCGCTTGAAACTGGGGAACATCTGCAGAAAGTTCGCCGTAAAGCACTCCAGAATGTCCTCCTCTTCCAGTTCCGTGGCAAGGTCATCATAGAGCCAAGTGCCATCCGTCAATTCTTCATAGTCCAGATCCCGCATCAGGCGGGGCTCCGGGCAGTCATCCGACGCGGCGTCTGCCCTGCGGAATACATGGAAATCATCATTGTCAATATAGTACAGGCCCTCGTAGCGGCCAAACACACAGCAATTCCCGCACCCCACTGCTATCCCTCCATTGATGCCAATTCGTCTAAGTAGGTTGCCTGGAGATCGGCAATGTGGAGTTGTAGCGCCAGCGGGCAGATCGTATAAACTTTGCTGGTGTTGCGGTCGGTGAAGTCGCCCATATGGAACCGGATGGCCAGCGCCTCATCGCGGGTAAGATGCATATGCTCATTGATCAGAAAGACCGATTTCTCACCGTGACCAAAGGGAAATTTCTCATCTACCGTGTAGAATGGCACAGATTCCAAGTCGTAAGCACCGCGTTTATCAAACTTCGTGCCATGATCGGAGTAGACCTTCTGGTCTTTGAACTCCATCTTATAGGACTGGGTCTTGCAGATGTCATGCAGCAGGGATACAATGGCAACGGATTCCACCTGTTTGGGCGGGAATAGCGTGTCCGTGCCCAACTCATTCATGCAGTTGCGGCACATGCGCTGGAAAACATTCAGGGAATGTAGCACAAGGCCGCCGGCGAAACTGTTGTGGAACTTTGTGCTGGCAGGCGCCTCGAAGAAATCGGTAGCCAGCAGCCGGTCCAACAGCGAGTCTGAGCCAGTTCTGTGTATATATTTCTGGTATGCGGAAATGAAGGTGTCTTTTGGGTTCATCATAAAAATGCTCCTTTTCAAAGTCGTTTTTTATATCATCGGTGCGCCGCAGGGCGTACCGTAAAAACAGGGACGCCCCGGCCGCAGATGCGTCTGGGGAGATCTATATAAAAAAGGCATCCGAAGAATCCTCTCGGACGCCTTGTGACTTCAGTATCAGATTGCATGTGGTCAAAAAGCAAAAAGCGCCCAAAGGCCAATCGCCTTTAGACGCTGTGCAACACGGATGACTATAATTGCCGGAAGCAACTTCTGATACTGATTGACTTGATTATAATGCAGATCGCGCTAAATAGCAATACCCTTGCATCAAGGATTGCAATTCGGGACATACTCTGCTATACTGATACAAATTGATACTAAAAAATATCAGAGGTGAGCAATATGGAAGCGGCGCTGTTTGCGAAGATGATGTCGGACAAGAGCGTGACCGATCTAAAGAAACTGGGCTATAAATATCCTCAGGCGGATATAGCCGAATTTATCGGCCTGTTGAAAACTGGATTTTACACAACGCTGCCGATGAAGGACTTCAATGGAGAACCTCTGGTCTATCTGGAGAGTGTAGCCCAAGTCCACCTTTCGGCCGCCAAGATCTTGCTGACGCCGCACAATAGCAGCCAGCACTATGGTATCAAGGCCATGGAGGATGAAATCGTATCGACCTTGACCATCGAGCAAATCGACACCTCACGTGACAGCGTCCGGAGGATACTCACTGGCTATGCGCCGGCCAGCGAAACAGAGAACCGCATTTATGGAATGAAGAAAGGGGTGGAGTTTATCGCAGACCCCAACCATCGGATTACGGAGGAAAATCTCCATCAGTTGTATGAGATGACGGTAGGGGACTTCCTGGCAGAAGAAGATCGTTTGTTGCCAGGCAATTACTACCGTCACGACAGCGTCTATGTCGTAGGCGACAAAGTGGAGCATATGGGGTTGCCTTGGAAGAAACTGCCGGAATATATGGCGGATTTGATCGCCTATGCAAATGCAGAAGGCTCAGACAATGATTTGTTGAAAGCGGCGCTGCTTCACTTCTATATCGCTTACCTGCATCCTTACTTTGATGGAAATGGCAGGATGGCGCGGCTGCTGCACCTGTGGTACTTAGTCCAACAGGGGTATTCCTCCGCGCTGTTCATCCCGTTGTCCAGATATGTGGAAAAGAGTAGGAGGGGTTACTACGATGCCTACACACTCACGGAGCAGAATGCCCGCATCAGTGGTGTTTTGGATGTGACGCCGTTTCTGGTCTATTTCATTGAGCATGTCTATCATCAGTTGGAGGATGTGGCGTCTTCGGCCTCCGCAATAGGTGCCTTTCAAACTGTGTTGGAGCGGGGCGGTATTACAGAAAAGGAGAAGGACCTGTGGCATTTTGTCCTCTCGGCCTATGGCAATGGTGAGTTCTCCACAAAACAGTTGGAGCGTGACTTCGGCAATGCCGCATATGCCACTATCCTCAGTTTCGTCTTAAAGTTTGAGAAACTCGGACTTCTACAGTCTCAAAAGTATGGCAACCGGGTCAAATACAGCCTCCGACAGTGCGGCTGATCGTAAGCGTATTTCCTTTGAGGCAATAAGCAGATTTTCACACTCTAATAAAAGAAAAATGCGGGGTATCAGGATATGAGTCATAAACTATATTCTTCGGATTTCCAGCACCCGGATACAGGCGTGTTAATCCACTTCGTTTTGGATGAGGATGCGGAACTCCTTTGGCTGGAGCCTTGTGAGGCCACCTGTGAACAAAGAGAACGCGTTGAGTCTGAATATCAGGAAACCTCTGTATGGTGTAAACTGTTGGGAGAACATACCTGCAGTTCGGTCGCGGAGGCGAACCGGCTCATACAGTCCAGATACTCAAAATATCTGGCAGAAAACGGCTGCTTCCCGACGGACTGATTCAGTAATGGCAGCGTTGATAATTGGAAGTGCGCGAGCGATTCTACTTTCTGCTTGCAATCTCTGGAGTATTCCGATATAATTCAAACATACAGTATCCGTTGTTCGTCGCAGACGAGCACAGTAACCGTGTTTCAAAGCACCCGGAAGCCGCAAGGGCTTTTGGGTGCTTTTTTGCGTTTCAACAACGCAGATTGATTGAGGACAGTATGTTCACAAGGCGCATGAGGTATTTCAGCCCATGTGCCTTTTTATATACATTTTCCCTGCGGAAGGCGCCGCAAAATAAGAAGGGGGGACAATAAATGAGGTTTTCAAAAAAGAAGCGAGAGGGGGACAGTTTTATATAAGCCAGATTCTGTATTTTGATATGAGAAAGAACTGCCGCCCCCTGGCCCTGTGCAAGCATAGAACTGGGTTATCTGGGAAAGGAGCACTACTATGAGCCACACAACCGAGCAACCTGTACTGGAGCCATCAAACCCACAGGGACTCCGCATCGGTGACATCTGCAGCTATTCCTTCGGCGAAAAGAACAGATCCTACTCAATTGTTGAAATTGTCAGGATTCTGGATAGCCCATATGAAGTTGCGGAAGTGAAATTTCTTGATGTGGTCGTGGACGACAGCGGGAATGGTTACTTCACCTACCTGCTGAAGACGAAAAAGACCATGAACGCAAGTCTCAAATACCTGAAAAGGGTATGCAACGAAGATGGGGCAAGGTGAAAACCGCTGAGCAACAGAGACACCGTGCCCATTGATAGGAAAGTCGTCTATATGACGGCTTAAAGTATAGAGAGGCGGATATGTTTCGCCCCTCTATTTTATTGGTACAGAATTGGAGGAACAACCATGAGATATTACAGTACACAGCGCCCGGTCGGGCCGGGGACATTCCCGAAATTGCCGGAAAACAAAGTTTTGGAGGTCCATAACTTTGATGCCAAGACTTTCTGCGAGGAAATCGGCCGGGAGGCATGGGGATATATTGATTTTGAGTCGCCTCTTACCCAGGAGCAGGCCGACAATTATGAACTGATCGCCCCTGATGTTGGCTGTACAGGCTGCGTCAATGAGACGGCAAGCCGCGATATGGACTGCTGCTGGAACTGCAGCAGGAACCGGCGTTCCAAGAAAGACCTGTATAGGCGCAGGCCAGCAGGGGGGATGCAGTCGTGATCGACTATGCAAAGATTCTCACGGAACTGGAAGAAGAACGGGCCACCTGCCAGTACGTATACGGCGGCATGATCCCGGCGTTCTATACGCAGGCGCTCCACAGGGCCATTGAAGCCGTCAAGGAATGCCAGGACTGCGCGGCGGAGGCCGGGTGCATGGCCAAGGAGGTATCCCGGCATGACATGGCGTGACGAAATCGACATGGAGATTCGCCGGCAGGCCATACGGCTCTACCCGGACTGTGCCGCCCTGTTTGAACTGCCCCTCAGAGTCTACGCACAGATCATGCAGGACAACAGCATGAGGAGAAAGCCCTACCGGGTGAGCGAGGTGAAGAACAGGAAGATCATTGCTACAATGCCAGAATTTCAGTAAGAGGGTGGAGCGCGAGATGTATCAAAGAGTTTCCACTGAGGAGTTCTTCAAAGTGATAGGGCCGCTTAATGTAACCCTTGAGATCAGAGGAAATTATCCGTATAAGACCCTGTTTCGTTTGAAACAGGGTGGAAAGCTGGTCGGATTTGAGGAACACGAGAGATATTACCTGAATGTGGAGGATACCAGATTATGAACCAATATAGGGAACTTCTCCAGAAGCATCAACAGGAAGTCAACGTACTCCCAATCCGCTATGCGTTTGGAGAGCAGCAATTTCGGGAGATGATGAATGACTGGGGCCTTGACCCGGAGAAAGACCTCGACAAAATTTACAGGCTTGGAGATACAGGCGGTTTCTATCTGAGAACTGATGCGCGGCTTGTCTGTGATACCTTCTGCAGGCTTAAAGAAGAGCGGGAAGCCGCCATTGCAGAGGACAAGACCGGGGACGGCTTTATCTATCAGATGTTCCTCTGCGAGTTGGCCAACCACGAATACAACTATACCGAGGATGTGGAAGAAACGCTGGACGCACTTGGGTACACATGGGAGCAGATCATGGCAGATAAAAGGCTCCTGCATGGACTCAAAATGGCGCAGAAGAAGATCACAGGGCAGGGATAATGCATGATTGTAGTTGCCATACGGTATGGACGGAGAGACCGGTACTGTAAATGTGGTCCTGCTGATTGCCAGAACCAAAGTTATCAATCGCTTTGCCGGCGAATATTTCTTTCTGAGCAATTTCTATCCCTGCCGTGTGGCGTTTTACGGCATGTGTTTCCCATCAGTAGAAGCCGCTTTCCAAGCGGCAAAGTGTGCGGCCCCAACGACCGGGTGCAATTTCTGCACTTGGCGGCCAACCAGGCGAAGAGGCGCGGGCGTCAGATCAAGATGCGTCCAGATTGGGAGGACCGCAAACTGACCATCATGCACAACCTGCTCGTCCATAAGTTCAACGAAAACCTTGAACTGATCCCCAAACTGCTGGATACCGGCGGCGCGGTGCTGGTGGAGGGCAATACTTGGCATGATAATTATTGGGGATGCTGCAGTTGCCCCGGTGCGGAGGCAATTGCGGACGGAACAATCTGGGACGCCTGCTGATGCAACTGCGCGCCGACTATATGGAGTCTATCGGGAGGTGAGTAAGGATGCAGTACTGTATGACAATGGAGCAGACCAGGCGCATAGCCGTTTTCTTCGACTCTGACGATGATGAGGCGGCGATAGAAAAAGCCAATCAGATCTTGAAAGAAACACCATCTGAAGATTATGAATCTGGGGATAAAGAATATGATTACGCTCTTTGCAACGTGGATACCGAGAGGACCATCCTCGATTGGAAGTAAAGAGTAGGGACAAAGGAGCGGCGAAACCAAGGCGAACATGGTAGCAACATAATGTTTACAATGTAGAAAGGATGGATCACATGAAGCGTGGAATCAGCGTTACCCGTGATTACGATTACCATAATACCCCATGTGTTGTCATCACAAAAAAGCGTGGGAAACTGACGATCCCTGAGATTACCGATATCCTGCATTATGAAGACCAACAGCGATGGAGTGGCCGTTATGCCCTTCTCCTCGACTGTACAGAGGTAACAATGGGAGGTAACGGTTGCCTGGATATGATGGATGAACGGCCCGGAGATGCTGTGGTGCTCTACGAACTGGAGGAGGGTGAGCCCTGTCCGGTATGTAATGCCTCATTGCCGCCGTTCCAATACTGCCCCACATGCGGCAGTGCGTGGGCGGAGAACGGAACGAATATTGAAACCCACTTAGCTGACATGCAGCAGGAGGCAAGCCGGAGCATCAAAAATCCGGACGCTTCAGAGGCATCACGCTTGGCGTGGTACTGGTCGCACATCGGCTCTATTGACCTCGCCCGGCAGTTGGGCCTCATTTCAGAAAAGCGTCGGCAGGAACTCTATGAAGAGATGCGGCCGCTCAAACCGGCCATAACAGTTCCTGTGGATACAGAAGGGGTGAACAGGCATGAATAAGTCCAATGAGATCATCCAGATCACCAGTTCCGTGCTGGAGCGGTATCGCAGTTCCATCCCCCGAAAGGCATTTGCCGAGGCGATGGAGCGTGTCATTGAGTTAGTGCTGGGGCCGGGAGAATGTCCGGCAACATCAGACTGTCCCGGGCTTGTTATGCTCCGGTCGCCGAATATGGAGGTGGAGCATATGGCACAGCTGATCTGCGGTGCCTGTCCGCCGTTCCCGCTTGAGTCTGGCGATTTCACATGTGACAAGTACAATTGTAAATCGTGCTGGGAAGCCTGGCTGACAACTGGCAAACCTCCGCAAGAAGAAATGGAGGCCGTAGGGTGAAGCCATTCCAGAATACCGCTCTGCTTCGGCCGTTGACCATCGAGGAATTACGGTTGGAGGATCCGGAGTGGGTGGATGATCACACCATTACCTTCTATATCCCCTGTTGGTTCCATGTGGATTCCGTTTTTGCAGGCATTCATGTGGAAACGGATCAAAATGATGACTACATCAACCTCTACTGCATTTACGACACCCGGGTACAGAGCGTCCGTCTGTCCATGATCTATGTCAATAACAGCGCAAAGAATGGGGAGCAGGACTTTGAACTTGAGGTGGAGATCGATGCGACAACTTCGAAACTCCTTCTGAATCAGGCTGTTGAATGGCTCCAGGCAGAAAAAGCGTATTGAGAACTCAGTTTTTGCTTGGACCATAGATGCAACCAGTGCTGTGCGGAGTATAGGGATATCTCCATGCTCCGCACAGCATTCAGGATATTCCGAATAACCAGATTTGGGAGAAATCAGACCATGTACAACGAGAAAACAAAGAAGATGAGGTATGTGCTTAAAATCGGCCAGCTGACCACCACCTACGACAACTTTGACGATTTTGTCGAGGCTCTCCGTGAGGAGGCCGAGGACCGCGAATTCAATCGGCATATCGACCTCTACGTCAAAGTCACCAATTTATTGTAATGTTGGATAGGCGTTTTCTGCCATCGCAGAGATATCCGTTGACAATGAAAAAAGGAGGGAAATCTTTTATGATTCTCAGCCCCAAATGGCAACAGACCTATGAAGAAGCTCTGCAGGCCATGAAAGATACTACTTACTCCCAATATTCCCTTGCGGATGTATCTACTCACCATCATACAGAGGAACTGTTAGAAGCCGCGCTCCGTAACAACCGGTGCAGTCTGCGCGATATTCCTGTGGAAAAACGCACACTGAGGCTTTGTCATGTTGCGCTTGAGTGTTGCCACTCGATAAATGTTCAGTATATTCCAAAGAAATATTTTGATTATAATTTTTCGTTAAAAGCGGCTAGTTACTGCCCCGCCACATTGAGTACGATTCTCTATTTCTTCCGCGATGGGCGGTGGAAGGAACCCTACACAGCAGAAGACATACGTATCATTGCAGAGGCAGCCTGTCCGGTTGGTCTTGGACAAGTCCGTCTCAACCAATTCCGCAATAAAGAACAAGAGTTGAATGGGCGCACATTCGAACGATATTGCTCTGACGAATACGGATTTGTACATCGGGCTCATTCACATATCATCCGGCAGGCTTTGGAACTTTACCTCCACGATGCTGAAAATAAAAAGCATTTGACAACGGAGGCCCCTCTTGCAATCGGTGGATAATCCGGCTATAATAAAATTATATAGTATCCGTTGTTTACCACAGGTGAACATAGTAGCCGTGTTTCAAAACTCCCAGGGATCATGTGATCTTTGGGAGTTTTTTGTTTTCGGCCATATATAGGCCGTCCATATGGATCAGGCCAATCAGGCACCAAGCGCATGGATCAAGAACAGATCCATGCGTTTGTTTTTATATAGTCCCAAGCAGAACACTGAAAAATTTATAGGAGATGTATTACAATGTTGAAAATGCTGAATGCACACAACGCGATGCGAACTGTTCTTGAAAACCGTCGAATTACGCTGGAGTTGGCGCTCCGGCAACTGGCGCAAACGGTGGGCGGCCAGGCTCCTGATCAAGAGGAAATTGCCGCATTCTTTCATGATTTCATGGATGGGTACTGGGATGCCTTTGAAGAGGCGACTTCCCATGATTCCGATGATCTGAGAGAAATCGACAGACAGATCCTACAACTGCAGGAAGAAATCTCGCGGGCTTTGGGGCCGGAACATCAGGATGTGCTCAGCCAGTATGAATGCCTTGCAAACAGCCGTATGACCAAGGAGTTGGACCATGCTTTTTTAATTGGCTACCAGACCGCCATCAGGCTCCTTTTAATGGGTGTCCTGCCATTGCCGGCTCTTGTAGCCGATAATAGCACAGGCGAAGAAAACGGGAGGTGCAACGACAATAAAACCTGATTGGATTATCCACTACATTCTCAGTGAGAGGCCGAGCAGCCATACGCATGGTCTCAACCGATACGGCAGTTTGGAACTGGAACTTAATTTGCCCGTAGTGCAGAAAAAAGCGGCCATGATACTCAATCTGGTGGGTATAGAGATTGCGGAAAAAGGAAAGCGATACCATTCTGGTGACCGGGAGGATGATGTGTTCACACTTCCGTGCTATCTGTTCGAAACAAGTCCCGCAGTGCCGGATGCTTACTTTAAGCGTGTGCTGCGGGTTCTGATCTGCGATCCGGACGGGAAATATCCCTGGGAGGATGGGTGTGATCCCGGCTACGCCGCACAACTCAGCGGCGGCGAGAAACGGGAAATGGCGCGGATATACCAGCAACGGTATTGCCAGATACAGAACTGATAACGATGAGCAAACCGTATGTAATCCAACAAATATATTTGGGGCTGGGCGTGTGATAGTGCATCCCAGTCCCGAGCCTTTTATTAGGGAGGAGTCCATGAATCATAACAAAGAATTTACCAGTCTACTCGCGCAGACTGCTGAAATCACCCGCGGCAGGATCCACAGGCGTGAGGTCTATCGGGATTTTATCGACTACTGCGCATTAAACATTTCTGTTCAGACTGACCACGTACATCAGGAACGGAAGACATCCTTGGACAAACTGCTGAAGCGGTATAAGGAAGAAGAACGGACCGCGTTTGCACACACATTTCGGGAACTCGCTCACACTGTTGTAAGGAATGTGGAAGGTGGCATCTATGAGGATCTGCTGGGCTCGACTTACTGTGAGTTCGGCGCAGACAATCGCGCACTAAAGCAGGATTTCACTCCGCAGGATGTGGCAAGGCTGCTGGCGAAAATCACAACCATCGGCAACCATTATGAACTGCCCTCTGAGGGGTTCTTTACACTAAATGACCCTAACAGCGGTAGTGGGATATTGTTGCTTGCAGCGGTGGAAGAAGCAATAAGAAATGGGCTCAATCCATCCGAGCAGCTTGTCATTCAGGCATCTGATTGTGACATTGCCTGTGCGCAAATGACCTACATCCACCTTTCGCTCTATGGGATTCCCGCTGTTGTTGTCCAAGGGGATTGCATCTCCATGAAAGAATATAGCCGCTGGTACACGCCAGTCTATCTCTGGAGAAAATGGGTATGGCGTGCTCCAATGTCCTTTGGCACCAGAAGGAACCCAAGTGATGAACAACTCAAAATGTTGACGGAGCCGATGTATGCGCAATGCCGGAAACTGGATCAGTTTTTCAGGAAGGAGGTGAGCCAGCGTGGAGCATGAACTTGTTTTTTGGCTGGAAGTTTCCTTTCAGAACGGGCCACCGCGCATCGAGGCTGTCCAGGCCCGGGATAAACTTGACGCGCATAGGGCGGTTGCTCAAAAGTATGGGGCGCAGTATGCAGGATCTGGCATCCTGGGGAATACACCGCAGAGCAAATTGATCTATATCGCATCACCCTATGCCGGGGACATCGCGGGGAACACACAGTTTGCTATTCAGTGCTGCCAATTTGCCATCCAACGGGGTTATACGCCAGTCGCCCCCCATCTCATCTACCCGCAGATACTTGACGATACGATCCCAGAGCAGCGGGAACTGGGTCTCACATTAGGGTATCACCTTTTGGCGGCCTGCAGCGAGATGTGGGTCTGCGGAGAACGTATCAGCGACGGCATGGCAAAAGAAATCCACCATGCGGAGAGGCTGGGAATTAACATTCGGTATATCCGAAAAATTGAGGAAAGTTGAGGGGGAATAGGAAATGAGCAAGCGATTTGCAGAACAACATGGGGCCCAAGGCGGACGCACCACCGGAGTGAATCGCTGTGCGTCTTCCGGCACAGAGCGCCAAGGTCAACTGGCCACGATCCGGGAGGTCCTGGAACTGCTCCGGAACGGCGGCGCAGACTTCACGGATCTGGAACTAATTCGGACACGGTATCGACAGCAGTTTGGCGATGAACGGTGTCAGGTCTGTCCTGTCTGCCATAATGGCTATCTGGGCGTTGTGTTCCTGCCCGTACAAGAGGGCACACTCTGTCTGCCGTATGACGCTGTTACCAGCGATATGATGGAGCAGCTTGTGCTGGATGAAGCGCATCTGCTGGACTGTGAGGAGTGCGGCCAACTCTTACAAGAACTGAACACCCAGTATGCTTCCCTCTCTACAGAACTAGAGACAATTCATGCAAAATTAAAGGGGGACACCTCGGGCAGGAAGGAAAAGAGTCATCTGGAGTCTGTTTTGGAAGAAGTAAATAAATATGTGTTTGAGGCAGGCCACTGTGTCTCCGTTCAGAGGCCAATCAACGACATAAGCAGAGAACTGGTGCAGGCGATGGCAGAGGCGTATGAGACGCCAGTTTATCTTGGGACCTATGAGAGCGACCAACTGACTCCCTACACAGGCCAGCAGATCTGCAATTTCCAATACAACTTCTGCGTGCCTGTAGACAGCAAGGAGTTAAAATGCCGGCTCCGCTTCGGGATTCATAGCGCAATGGAATTCGAGGGTTTCTATCAGCTGCTGATATCCCTGGGCGGCCATATCTTATTTTGGCGGTAGAACAAATTGGGCGGTCCACCGAACATTCGGTGGGCCGCCTATCAGCGTACCGCAAAAGAGGTGTCCGTATAACTGAGAAGCACCGGAACATGGTTTGCGGCATTATCGGTGACGGTTGGAAACCAACACCGGATAGTACGAAAGGGCGGTGCAGAGAACCGGTGAGCAAAGCTGCTTTAATACGAACCGCTGTCATGTTCGACGCGGAGGCATTTCTTTAGACTGAAAAAAGGAGAGATACTGTGCAAAAATTAACGATCCTAAAAAAGGTACGAGGTGTTATGACTCGGTTCGAACCTTTGACAGAGGAATTCATTTCAGAACAGTCTGAGGATGGATTAACCTACTCAGAATTATCTGCTGTGCTTTCCTCCTATGGACTGGATATCAGGAAGGTGGTCCATGACCCAACAAGACAAATATTCAACACCTATTACGCAGACTACGATCAAGGCAAATATGCAGCTATTTTTCTGCAGCGTCAATACATCCAAGATACTGGGCAGGCAGAGTTGCGCGCCTTGACCAAGTATGGTGGGATCTGCCCTGAACTAGCAGCTGGAGAATGGAAGAGTTTTTACTTGAAATGTGTACCGATGGCCATGCTGATTTATGACTTTCAGCGGAGATACCGCGATATTCCTCGGGAGCAGGTGTTTTCCATCTGGCATGATATTTATAAGCGAATTGACTATGCGAATGATATGTGGCCGCCGGAGGTGTTGGAATATGTGTTTCAATACGCACCGCCCACTCCGCTGCCTCGGCCTGATGCAGACGGCCGTATCACAATCTACCGCGGCATGGGCACACAGTCTCTGCCGCCCGAGCGGGCGATCTCTTGGAGCAGTCACCCGGGAAATGCACTCTGGTTTGCCAATCGTTCTGGGCAGGGGACCCGCATTGCAGTAGCCCATGTCAAATCAGAACAGATTATCGCCTATTTTCCTGGGTATTCAATGGAAAATGAGGTGGTTGTTCTGCCGGGTACCATATCGGACTATGGGTATGAAGATATGATCCCTGCCGCAAAAGAGACTGTCCCTCAAATTCTGGCCCCAACACTGGCGGAGTTTCAGTATTATGGAAAGCAGGCACGGTTGCTGGGCTACCAAGAGGAGGCATTATTCCAAGTTCATGGCCTGAAGCATATCCTGCGGGTGCTGCTGCTCTCGCTTATTTACATTCACAATGCAGGGGATCCTTTGAGCGAGGCGGACCGGCAAATCCTGATTTATTTCAGCCTACTCCATGACATCGGACGGACAACGGATGACCGGGATGATAGACATGGGGAACAGTCCGTTGTTTTGACCAGCAAAAAGGGAATCCGCTTGCGTGGAATCCGGTTAAGCCGAAGAGAATACCGAATCGCGGAACTGGTGATCACCCACCACTGCCACGATGACATCACTGGTGTTGCGGCGATTATGTCTGAGCCTGGACTCTCACGTAAGGAGAAAGAGCGGGTGATTCACCTATACTACATCTGCAAGGATATGGATGGTTTGGATCGTGTTCGGTTCAATGGTTTGGACTATCGTATGCTGCGCACAGCGTATGCCAAGCGGCTACCGCTGGTCGCTGGCTGTCTGCTGGAAGAAGATATTCTGGCGGCGTTGGATATGGAGATACCAGAGTCGTAAATAGGAATAGCGCGGGGGTCCGAACAGGTCCCCCGCGCTATTTTTGCGTTCATTTGGTGCAAATACAAATGATTGCAAACCGGCCTCAATCGCATACCGTATGATAAAAGGCTTCGATCTCTTGGAGATCAGTGGTGCGGCGATGGATAGGCAGCGAGTTCCAAGTAATATCGTGGTATCGCTCCGGCTGGGTGTCCCTGAGACGGCTGTCGATGATGGACACGATCCCGGTGTCGCTGAAATTACGGATCAGTCTGCCGATTCCCTGCTTGAGTTTAATAATCATTTCTGGAACCCGGACATCCATCATGGCGTCCTTGGCAATGGAGGCCTTATACTCAATAATAGGATCGGGTACCGGGAATGGCAGGCGGAAGATGACAAGATTGGATAGACTCTTGCCCTCAATGCTGATTCCCTCCCAATAGGCCCCAGTCCCCAGAAGGACAGAATTAACATCATTTCGGAACGCCTGCAGAACACGTTCTTGGGAGGCGCCGTTTTGCTGAATGAGAATTTTGTATGGAAGATTTCTGCTTTGAAGCGCTGCATAGACTTCTTCCATATCCGTCTTGGCGGTAAACAGCACCAGAGCCTTCCCCTGAGATATATTAAGGACCTGAATAAGCCGCTCAACACCCTTCTCAATGAACGCCTCATGATCCCGCGTTGGGTGGGGCAGATCATCGCAGAAATAGATCATGGCATGCTCATCATAGGGGTAAGGAGAAGGATGGGGCTCAGACAAGATACCAGTTCGGCCCACAGGAAATCCGGTGTTGTGCAGGAAGTAGGCGTATTGATTTTCTAATGGCCCGCCTACTGCGGAAGTCAGTGTGGCAGAGGTCAGGATGACTCGGATTTTACTGCTGAAATAGAGTTTTTTCAGAATGTCTTTGGTGTTTTTGGGGCAGAAAGACAAATCTGCGGTCTGGCCTCGGCGTTCCAGCCATAATAACTGCCTGTCAAAATCTGACGCCAGTTCTTTGAATGACTGTGCAGCGGCGTCCAACTCGTCGGCGCCAGATGAACTGTCACCTCTGCGATAATCCCTGCTGCCAAAGACCTGGACGGAACTGGACAATTTTTGCAGTTGCCTGGAAACTGCTCGGATTAAGTCAACTGCACCATCCTCATCGCGGAAAAAGAAACGGTCGGCATATTTCATGTCACGGGCCGGCTGCGTAATCTGCATACGCATCTGCGAGTTCAAGTTGCTATAAAGGGCACGAACGGAACGGACCACATCATCCGCGTCCTCAAGAATAAATTCCCGCTCCTCGCCTCGAACTGATTTTACTGCGGAATTGATTGCGTGGATCAACTGGCGCTCCCCAAACCGCTCTGTGGTTGCGCTTCGCACCTTATCCTCCAGATTGTGGGCCTCGTCGACCACCACAAACTGAACCAGATCGCTTAGCAGGCCACCTTGGTCACGGCTCCGCTTGAATAGGTGCGCCGTCAACAAATCCTGATTGCACAGGATAATACCGTTTGTAAATTTCAGTTCGTCACGGAGTCTGGCATATTGACACTGCGATGAGAACGGGCAACCAAGACAGGCACGGCGGCTGTATCGTACAATATTGATTTTCTCCCAGACATTGGCTGGGAGCGGGGGAGAGAAAGCGCGACGGTCTTGGCAGCCCTCAACAATCTTCTGTTTCAGCCGAGCAAACTGCTGGCCTTCCGGGGAAGCAAAATAATCGTTGGCCCGCAGTTGACAGACATAGTGCGTCTGGCCTTTGGCCAAAAGCACATCGGGTGTGACATTGAGCATAGGACTAAGCCTCTTTATGTCATCCATCAACTGTTCCTGCAGTGCGATTGTAGATGTGGCAATGATAACTGGGAGGCCCGTTTTCTTATTATATAGAAGCAAAGGGACCAGGTACGCGAATGACTTCCCAATCCCTACACCAGCTTCAACTGCGAAGTGGTAATTTCCGCGGACGGCGTCCAAAATTGCAAACGCCATATCCTGCTGGCCTTCCCGGGCTTCCAGTCCATATTTATCTGGAGCCTCATCCCAGAAAAAAGCTGACACGAATTCACTGATTTCGTAGATAATAGAGTCCCATTTCTGCTTTTGATTCTCATTTGTACGGAAGATAGAAAGATAACTCACAGGCAGGTTTCCTCTCTGCGCCCAATTGACATGAAACTATTATAGCACAATTTGAAAAGAATGAAAGTGGTGATTCTCGTTAGGCGTTGCAGACAGAGACGGGCATCCTTGACAAAATTCGCCACCCAATGATGCAAATATGCTTGCTGCATGGCGACATAAAAAGAGCGGGGGCCGACTGGCACCCCGCTTAGCAATTTAGGCCGATGCAATGTAAATGCAGGAATTCCGGTCACAATACCCGTATCACAAATTTTATTGGGACCCGTCGTGAGTGTTTTGGGGCTTGTTGAATCGCGTACATCTACAGTGACCGTATGGGTCACTGGTCCTAAGCCAGTAACTATCGACTTGGACAATGCGGCCGCAATTCCGACACAAGCACTTCCACCGGACATCGTGGCTTCGAATGTGCGGATTTGTCACACGCCCGATGACAAGGAGATACCCAAATTCCTGACCAGTCAGGTCATACTTGACTGGAGACTGAGAGCAACCGCAGGACTTTGTTTTCCCATTGCGAAGGCTGGAAGATAAAACAGAAACCGTATTACCACATTTACATTGGCAAATCCATTTTATGCGGCTGCCGGGTGCCGTTTCATCCCTGCGTAGCACTTTCAGGCGTCCAAAAGTTTGACCTGTCAGATCAATCAGGGAGGGGGAGGGCTGGTGTTTGAGACAGCCACATGACCTTGTGCCGTTAGGCCGCATGAGGCGGGTGGATGATACAGTTGTCAAATTACCACACTCACATTGGCACAGCCACATTGGGCGTCCGGCCTTCTGATCTTCTACTCTTTTGATAACTGTCAATTTCCCGAATGTTTGGCCGGTAAGATCCTTGAATTTTCCCATGGTTCTACCTCTTTGTTCGTAGAATGGAATGTGGATATAGATGAGAGGCGCAGACTTGATTCGGTATCTATGCCACAGAGATCTGGCGGGTCATAGAGATTCTGCATGATTATCACCCTGGTTATAACTGCCGTAATAGACAGTGTCTTCCTCTGTGGAGCAATAGACGCCGATGCACAATTCCTGCCCCAGTTCTTTTTCAGGATTGTGTTCAACGAAGCAGACTCGCTCGTTTTCACCATCTGCTTGCACGAGGTCAATGTTGATGCAGGGGTATTCGTCCTCAGAGCATATTTTGACCTGGAGTACAGTGCCATTTGGCATGATAAGAGTGTCTGCGGGGGCCTTGGCTGTTTCCGCTACCGGCTCAAACGCAACCGGGATAAAACTGGCGGCAGAACAAAGGAAAAATTGGTTTTCCAACTGTACTACGTCACCCACGGACAGACTGCGGCTGGTCATCGGATTTGGGCGGTCATCTCGGTTATAGAGACAATAGAACTGCTCTAAGATATAGGATGTGCGCAATTGAGGCTCCTTGGGTAGCATACCGCGGATCTCAATCTCTCCGCTGAACACAGGCATATAATACTGTGACGGGACAGGACCGGTGAAGGGCTGCTCACGGTCATACATCTTTATAAGTAGCCCGTGCTCGTGCAGAGAAGCAAACGGTGCCTGGAAAAGCGCGATTTGAACATGCTCCACTGATTCAGAAATGTCACCAGTCTGGCCCGCGCTATATGGAAATTCAGGCGTAGAACAGCCAATTTCCTGCCGCTCAGCCAAGCAACTGCGACAGATATCGCCACCGATAAAATCACTGGATGCCTGATAATGACCAGATCCCTCAGGATACTCCCAGGTTAGCATAGCACCACAGATTTTGCAAAATACAATGTTTGGGTCTTTTGTGATGTTTTCCATTATAAATCAAACCTCCAATTTTGATTGTGCGCATGTATTTTCGTCAGTTATCGCTGTTTTTGCAAGCGTATTCGTTTTTTCGCGCACGGGCCGTATCCCAATAAGGCAGATATTTCACACCGTTCAGCGTCAAATAGAAGCAGTTGCTGGTAAGACCATCGTCGATCTCAACAATTTCCCCTATTTTGACCATGACCCCCAAAAGTTCAGATGCACCTTTTCGCTTCGACATGGAAAAGAATGCTGAAGGAGTCAAGTTTACTGTCCCAGATAACCGCACGGCGTACTGATACCCGTCGGGAGGCGATTTGCGTTTGAGTAGGGTGTGCAAGTACCATGTGTTTGCGTCCTTGAAATCATAAACACGAAATTCACATGGCTTTTTTAGTTTTGGACACCAATTTGGCGGGTAGATTTTGGGATCTTTTTTCTTAAACATACGGTATTTCTTTCCGGCTGTGCAATACTGCTGACCAAACTGCAGCACGATATACCCTTCCTGACGGGGTTCGCCCTTGAGATAAGTCAACCGATGCGGGCACCTTGAACAGTGGAATCTCTGAATCCCTTTTGCACCCATATTAGACACCGCCTTTATTGTCTTTCTGCTTTTCAGAAGGACCGGAGGTGCCATGATTGCATTCCGGCGTTGGAAAAGGAACTCCTACAGCGAGTTTTTTCGTGTCATAGAGGTAGATGGGCTGGATCACCCAGTCCCAATTACCCGCAGAACCAGCATTGAGCCAGGCAGAGGATCGGGAGGCTTCAAACTCGTTGCTGCTGATTTGACCGTTGCCGTTATCAAAGGCGGCCGGCACATCGTCATACTCCAAGCGGCCATGGGTACATAAGTCCTGCAACATGGACTCAATGGCCTGCCGCTGGGTTGGATAAAGAGACGACTGTAAGAATTCCCGGTCACTGACACATTGCAGCTGATAAAAGATCAGGCAGCACTCGCCGGGGACCCAACCATTCGGCTGACGCATATAGTGTTCCAGTCTGACATGGGGATCTTTGCCGTTCAGGCATGTACCAAAGATGGAGAAACCGAGGCGGTTGGGCAGGAAGGCTTTGTTATTGCTGCTGACCGCGTAGGTGCGGTCGAGTTGTGTATAACTGGGATTTTCGAACGGACCAAAGTCAGAGAACGTGATCAGCCCATCCAGATGATATCGTGGATGATTTGCCTCATGTGCGGAAAAAATCTGCGCCAAGTCGAGATATTTCATGGTACCAGTCCTTTCGTTTTTAGATGATCCGAGGCTTTTATAATGAACGGGCCTTGCGGCCTGGAGCAAAGGGAATGCTTCCGAGCCGGAAGCAAATCTATATAAAAAAGTGAGCAGGGATAGGGATATCCCGCTCACTTTGTTGCCAGTGTTGGCAAAAAACAAAAATGCCATCGCCCCCCAGGGTGATGGCATGGATGAAACACGGTGTACTTTGCCATATGGCACAGATACTGATATTTATAATATAACGCATTCAAGCACAAAAAGCAATCCTCGCTCGATATGGAGAGGTAATCGGATAAGGCTTGCATTTCATCTTGTGGTCAGGTATAATAATGCCATAAAGTATCCGTTGACTGTATCTACAGTCATCAGTAGTCGTGTTTCAAAGCGCCTAAAGGCAGACTTGCCTTTGGGCGCTTTTTTGTATATGGGCCTTCGGGCCACAAGGAGGGGCGCCGAGGTGCGTCCCTCTTTTCATTTCTTGTGAGGGGGGTGAATGATTTGGAAACTGAGCCGAACGCAGTGAAAGGCAAAAAGCAGTCAGATAAAACTATCTTTGTCGTGGTCGAAGACGGGCGTGTCCAAGAAGTATACGCCTGTGCATCCTTGGCCGGTGTCGAGGTTGAGATTCTGGACAAGGATGATGCCAAGGTATCTGAAGATGCCGCATGGCGCTCCACGCTCCAGCGCATCGCTGAGGTAGCGGAGCAATACACACAAATCTATTGATGAGGGATCAGGGAAAGCCTGCACAGAACAGGAGTTCCTACAGATGTTGGCTGATGCCGGCATCGAAGCCCGAACAGTCGGGGACCATACAGAGCACAATCATTGCGGGGGTATCCGAGTAGCGGATGCTCCCGCAGTCTATTAGTAAGGAGAATGGCTATGGATATCAGAGCATTGTTGAAGCAGGGCAGTTCGCTGGAAGAATTGGAGCAGTCTCTATTGGATTTGGACTCGGAATTTGACTTCAAATGCCGCCATTGCGGCAAGTGTTGTAAAAACCAAGATACCGTTTTGTTTACTGCCCGAGATATCTACAATATCGCAAAGAAACTTGGTAAGACCACAGAGCATGTCATCCAGGAGTGCGGAGAGGTATCGATTGGATATTCGTCCCGGATTCCGCTGGTCCATATGGTGCCAATTGGCCCGCAACGTCGTTGTCCATTGCTACGGGATGATGGACGCTGCAGTGTCCATGACTGCAAGCCTACAGCCTGCGCACTGTTTCCTGTAGGGCGTGTCGCATCTATTGAAGGTGTTTTGGACAAAAACATGGAGGTCACAAAAGATTGCGTCAAGGTTCGCTATGTGCTCAATGACTTTAATTGTGGGTCAGCAAAAAGGCATAACACAATCCGCAGTTGGTTGGCTAGGTTTCAGATACCGGAAGAGGATGATTTTTTCCTTGAATGGACAGTAGTAACCGCAAATCTAAGTGTGATGGTGAATAAAATGGAAAATCTCCATTTTCCATCGAGAACGCTTGAGATGGTGTGGAACATCATCTTTAGCCTTCTTTATGTTAACTATGACACGGGAAAAGAGTTTATGCCCCAGTTTGCATCGGCGGCGGAACAGCTCAACGCACTGTGCAGAAAATTTTGGAGTTTGGAAGCGGAAGAAACTGAGGACAGTTCCGTCGACAAACCGAAAATACCGGATTTATTAAAAAATGGAAACGAGTGATCTGATATGGAGAATGACAGCAAAACCACGTCCGCAGATAATTGGGGTCAAATCATTCGAAAAGATGCAAGAGGTTGCTTTGTGGAGATCAAAAATGACTGTTTCCATCTGGAAAAAGTCCATCTGCAATTTGTATCCTATGATACGTCACTGCCGAAAGGTAGCCGATACACCAGTAATATCAATATCTACATTGATGTGCCAGAATTTCTTGCATTGACTCAGGAGGCTGCCTCCGGCACCCTGCATATGCGGATGCAGCAATATAAGCAGGAAAAAAAGCAGGAGCCGCTATATGAACATCTGGGCGGCACCTCGGCCAAACAACTGGCCAAGTACGGCAAACCTCGGTCAGACGGGAAGAGCCTGTCCCGGGTCGTAAAACTGACGATCTCAAGCAAGTCCGACTACTTTCTCACTGCGGATAGCGGACCAGGGGAGGAGAACAAAACCGGACTGATTGTCCCCAAGTTTGGGGCAAACCCTGAACAGCATGTTTCTGTGATCCTCAGTTGGCGCCAGCTCAACGAACTGCTGCTGACCACGGCGGAGCACTACCGCGCCTGGCTCTCTGCCAAATACACTGCGGAGTGGGGGGCAATCCATGGGCCACGGATCAATGAGCGAGAGAAAAAGTCGTCTGGACGGTCAAAAGCACAGGCACCGCCGCAGCCAGCACAAGACTCTGCATCGAGGAAACCACCGGAGCAGCCAGTGCCGCCGGCACAGCCACCTCAGTCGGTACAGCCAGCACGGCAAGTAGGATTTGCGAGTGTATTTGGCAGTATTTATGGCAGTGGAACTGGCAAGTCTGGCGCGGGTGACAGGCGGATGTTTTGATGTTATAATCATAATATCTACTCCTATGTTAAGCGACGGACAGCGATTACGCTGGAAATCAAATTGGAAGAAGGAGTCGGTATTATGAAATTCTGTCCCTATTGCGGCGCTTCCCTTGTAGGAGGCGCCGCCTCTTTTTGCGCCGAGTGCGGTAAACAAATCCCAGTATATGGGGCAAAAAGCGCATCCACGCCTCCGCTTCGGAAACATCGCTCTATAGGAGCAGAAAAGCGGCAGGGCTCCCACCCCGCATCGAAGCACCCACCGAAACGGAAAAAGAACCCTATGGATATCAACTACGATGGGTACTATAACGATGTCAAGCCTATTGACGCCGGGCAGCAAAGAGACCGTTTGGATCCGGAGTTGATTAAGAAGGTCATCTTATTGGTGGCAGGGGCGCTTGGAGTCATCCTGCTGGCCATTGCATTTATGGCACTGTTGTAAAAAGGACCCCACTCTTGTGTAATAGGGCAAACGCAAATAAAGATGGGGTGAATAACATGATGTACTTATCCAAGGGATTAGCCGTTCAGAAATCAACCGAAGAATTTCGAGTGTCCCACTGCGGAAAAGTTTTTGCTTTGGGGCCGGAGATGGCGAGACTATGGACAAATGCCCAGCAGGCACCCAAGGAGGTGCCTGCCGGGAAAGAGAACTACATCCGGAGATTGGAGCAGTCCGGCTTGGCCGCCACCACGAAGGAGCGGGGGGATCTGGCACATTACCGGCTCCTGTCCGGCTGTATTATCTGTCCGGAACTCGATTCGGATACCAAACCAGTACAGACGGGTTATGATGGTCGCATTTGGACTTGGATTGAACAGGCAGGACTGCGGCTGACCGCCAGCGAATTGATCCGGCTGGAGGAGCAGGGCACAAAGCCGGTGCCTGCGCTGCTGGGAGAACAGGGCCGCCAGGAACTCACTGAGCAAATCTATTCTTCTAAAGAGTTGATCTGGGATGGAACGCTTGAATCAGAGATGGAACGGTCCCCGGCACGGGACGCCCTTGTGATGTCGTTGCTCCGTCTCCTGCGCATGGGCAGGCTTTTTTTGGTGTAGAGGAGGAAATGGGTGTGAAACAGGATGCTTGTAATATCCCACTTGCACTTCAGCACCAGATGCTGATACAGGCGGCGCTTTCTGTGCTGACACTTGTGTTGGCTGCCCTGGCGATGCTTTTCTTTTCCATAACAGTCTCCGTACCGTTCCTGTTGTGTGCGGTTTTACTGGCATTCAGTGCCTTCCGACTTTATAACATCGGGCGACGCGGGCAGTATCTTGTGCTCGAAGGCACGGTGTTGAAGTTAGAGCGTACGCCGTTGCGTCTGCGGCCTAAGGCGATGTTGATGGAAGTCGAGGGGAAAGCTCTGCTGGTCGTACTTCGCAACCGGCATATCTCAGTGCGAGAGGGAGATGCACTAACTCTTTATATTGCAGATACCGCGCCGCTTTATGAGTGGCGTGGTATCCATCGGCTGCATTCCTATCTGGCCGTTGTGCCAGCGATACGGGGAAAGGTGACGTAACAGGTATGATCTATCATATCTTCAACTACCGCATCCAGGGGAAGTGGTACCGGGATAGCGCCACCTATTCAGAAGCACAGTTTGAGCGGATCATGGAGGCATTGGACTGGAAACTGCCGGTCCATATGCAGATATACCACTATGGGAGTCCTGACCGAAAATACTACGATCTGACGAATGCGATAGTAGTCAAGCGGCCGGTTCTTTCGCTTGATCCAATGGCTTTAGCGGTTTCTCCACAGGAAAAACGTACTTCTGTATATGATAAGCAGCGGGAAATCAGTTGGCCGGTGGTTCACAGGCTGGGGCGTTTTCTGATTTGCCAGCCTGACGATGATTGGCCAAGGTTTTGCTATGCCGATGGAGATCGGTTCAGTCTGATTACCCCGATGGATATTACTCCGGTGTCTATCAAGGAAGCGATGGAATTTGTTCGCCAGAACCATCGCCACTGTTCCGCCCCGCAAGGGCATAAATTCTCCATCGGCCTAGTTGCCGGCGACGGAGCGAGAATTGGCGTTGCCATTGCCAGTATTCCAAAGGCAAGAGCGCTAAACGATGGACGTACATTAGAGTTGAATCGAATATGTTGTGACCCTGTGTACCGCCACGCCGCCAGCAAACTCTGCGCAGCTACCATTCGTGTAGGGAAGGAGATGGGATACCATCGGTTTGTGACCTATACGCTGCCGCAGGAATCAGGAAGCAGTTTGCGGGCAGTCGGGTTCCTGCGGGATGGGCTCACATCGGCCCGGCCATTGGGGTGGAATTGCCGTAACCGCCCGCGGCGAACTCCTGAAAAGTATCCCACAGGCGTGAAGATTCGATGGATTCTGGAAACAGGATAGAGGAACATGCGCGGGAGAATATTGACCTTTACTATTTGCCGTGATATAATCAAGTCAATAGTAACCGTGTTTTCGTTGAGAAATCAAAGTTCCCGTGTTGCACAGTGCCAGATAGCGCGATTGCGCTGTTTGGCACTTTTTTGTTTTCTACCCGTAAAACACGGGTTTGAAATAAAATCGTTTGAATGCAGGGCGTGACCTGCGGAAAGGAGAAAAAACACCATGATGAAGATCTTTATTTCAGATGCCGTTGTGTCCAAAGGATATGACGGCGCACCGGCGATCCGCTTCTTCAATAGCGAGAACGGCGGCGAGTTTGCTGTTTTCCAAGTCGGAAACCGCAAATATGATAGCCGTGAGGAGAACAATCACCGGTGGGTCAACCTGAAGATCAAGGCTTTTGGTGAGATCTGTGAACGGATCAAAAAGATGAAACTCAAAGAAGGATCGGTCGTCACAATATTTGGTGACTATGACGAGGAGCGCTGGACAGACAAGGAAAGCAAGGAAAAACGCTCCAGTCCGGTTATCAATTTGGATGACATCCAGTATTCCTACAGTGGAAGCGGCCAGAAAAAAGGGCAGAACGGCGGAGCGCAGGATGGAACCGGACAAGGCACGCAGCAGGACTACCCAACTGGGCAGTCCCAGCCGTCATCCTATCCTGCAACTGGACAGTCTCAACCGCCGGCGGCCCCTCCTGCTTCGTCTGGTGCCATGCCTCAAGGCTTTACGGGCTACGAGAGTTTCAGTGGCGGGAACAATCCCTATTTCCCAGGCTGAGTATGCAACTGGCAGAGCCAATAAAATATAACTATAAGCGTCAAAGAGCGCACATGAAGTCGGAACCATCCACTCCATGTGCGCTCTTTTTTGCATTTTAGGAGGGGTGGGGCTGAATAACCGGTTATTTCGGAAGAAAAGCGCAAAGAGCAAAGCCAAGAAACTGGAGATGGTTCTGCGCCGGCTGACCCGCGGTACAATGACTGTGGAGCAGACACGGCAGCTGCAGTCCGTTCTGGGATACAGACGGCAGTATCAGATGCAGGTATGCTCCTCTAAACAGACTTTCAGGAGTGCGGTAGCTCCATCTCAAGACGTTGAGGAGAAAAAGATGGTTCTTACACTCTTGGATGGCAAAGAGACCACTGAAAATGCGCTGCTGGCAACACTCGTCTGTCGGCAAGTCCTAGGGAAGATAGAGAGCACGGTATATTTCTATCTGCCAAAACAGAAGGAGGTAATGCGGGATGACCCGCGAGCAAAAGAAGCAAAAGAGGAATGAGGTGCTGACGATCATAGGGCTGATGGCGCTGCTGATATTTACCACCCGGCTGTGGCCGATTCTGCTATTGATGATGATCGGCGTATTTGCCTATGCGCTATGGCTGCTGTTCCATCTGGAAAAGCAACCCGAACCGCCGTCGCCGCTGCTTTTGGGGCTGCCTGCACCAGTTTCGGAGGAAACGGTACTGGCCGACGCATTTTCGCTACTGCAGAGGCGGATCACTGAGCAGATCGTTGCCCGGTACCCTGACGCCAAATGGATTTGGGCGGCAGCAGATGCCCGGGAGCGTTTTGAAAAGGGCGGAGAACTGATTATCCTGCTCAACCGCGCCGGAGGCTATCGAATGGCAAGGGTTCTGGTAAACCACTTGCAGTTTTGCGGCCTTGACTATACGGCAGCGGAGCAAACGCCACCGCCTGTACCTGAGGCAGAACTGGAATCAGAGGAAGATGATGCGCCGAAGCCACGGCAGGAAACTGTAGATTATGGACTCTTAGCATTTGAATGGGTGGACGCAAATCTGCAAAATCTGAATGCACAGTGCAATGAGGTAATTGCGCAAGGCAAAGACACCTTCCGCATTTTTGCCAGTCAACTGCCCCACGGTGATAGTTGGCCGCTCATCTGCAAGGAATTGCTGCGCAACGGATTTGCCTCAGCTGAGCCTCTGGCGGATGGCATTCAGGTACAAATCAAAATAAAATAAGGAGCGTGATCTCAATGAGTTCAAAACTGTTTTCCTTTTCCAGACCCTTACCCGAGCCATTTGATAAGGTCAAGCGGAAGGTCAAAGTATCCTCCAAGTATGGAGATGGGACGGAGTCCACGCTCTGCTGCACCGTGGCTAAGGCGGTCTTGGCCTATTTCAAGTGTAAGTATGGCGTAGAACCCGGCGCCGTTGGGCTCTGCGGTTCCAAAGGCGTGGCGGAATATAAGTCTGATTCCGGCCCTGATGACTACCATTTGGCCGTCTACGAGCCTGCTTCTGGCTCCGTCCTTGCCAGTCTCTATAACAAGGATACGGAGATGATCGAAACCTACGCTATTCGGAATAGTGGCCGGGATGGCGCGGCGGTTCTCATGGCGATGCTCCCGGCCCTGATGGTGGATGACGAGTTCAAAGAGCACCTGATGGAACTCGAAAAACAATATCAACTGGGATTCCCTGATATCAATCAGTCGACGAATGATCTGGCCATTCTCTGTGATAACGCCTACCGGCGGGTCAGCGATAGCAGTTGCGGTGCGCATCTGCCGGTCAATATCGACGGGTCGGGGAACCTGATGCGGGTTTCCACTACTCATATTGATGCGGGGAACTTCCGGCCGGACAGCGTGCTGGCTGGTATGTTCACAATTCTGGCTACTTCCAGTGCTCCCGTAAAATTGGAGATTAAGGAGGCCACGCCGCACAGCGATTTCATTGGCAAATATGTCTTGAATCCGGCACGCATTCTTACGCCTCATGAACAGGCGCTTGTACCTGTTTTGGAGCCTTGGTATGTGTTGCCGGAGGAGGTCATTACGATCTGTAAACACGCGAAAGCATCTACTGGGCGGTCGTTGCCCATGCGAAACTTCCTGCTGCGCGGCCCTGCTGGTACAGGAAAGACAGAGGGGGCCCGGGCAATTGCGGCCGGGCTGAACCTGCCGTATATGAAGTACACCTGCTCTGCCGGCACGGAGATATTTGACCTTGTCGGACAGGTATTTCCTGACACAGATGGACCTTCTACTGGCGATGCTGACTTGGACCAACAGCGGGAACAGCTCAAAGAGATGGGCGGAATTACCTATGAGAATGTGAAAAAACTCATGGGGTTGCCCGATTTGGATGACATGGACTATGACCCCGCCGGCACATACCAGAAACTCTCCGGCATGGAAAAGCCCGATGCAACGTCACAGGATTGTATGAGCCTTGTTATGGAGATGGTCACCAATAAGCTGCAACAACTGTGCAAAGTGCAGCCGGAGTCATCCGACGGTAGGCAGACCTTTACCTACATCGAAACGGACTTCATCCGTGCGCTCAAGCATGGATATTTAGTAGAACTGCAGGAGCCCACCACGATTATTCAGCCTGGTGTGTTGGTTGGCCTCAACTCTCTTTTGGAGCAAAAAGGGTCCATTACCCTGCCAACCGGCGAGGTGATCCATCGTCATCCGGACGCAGTGGTTGTGGTGACTACCAATGTCAGTTACGAGGGCTGCCGCGGCGTAAACCAATCGGTTCTTGACCGCATGAATCTCACTCAGGATATCGAATTGCCGGAGCCGGAAATCATGGCGCAGCGCGCCATGAGCATTACCGGCTGTGAAGATGATGTCCTGGTCGGACGCATGGTACAGGTGGTATGCGATATGGCCGACTATTGCCGGAAAAATGGGATCTCAGACGGCAATTGTGGTATGCGCAGTCTCATCGACTGGATCATGAGTACAGAGATTACAGGGGACCCCTATACCTCGGCGCTCTATACCATCGTGAGCAAGGCCACATCGGATGAAGAAGACCGGTCCGCACTGCTTACCACTGTGTTGGAACCGATTTTCGCACCCAAACAAAAGAAGGCAGTTTGATCGAAAGAAAAAAGGAAAGGAGGACCGCTACTCTTGGCAAGAGTGAGTCATAAGAAAATCAAGCAGTTGATTGCACAGAAGCAGTCGAAAATCACTGACCGCCAGTTTTTTACCTCGCGTATCCTGGCCAATCACTTCGCGGATATTGCCGCCGCACAGACACGGCGGTACGGCTATCGGCGCAGGGTAAAGTGCAGCATCATCTGGAAGCCCAAGAATCCGAGCCTGGCCTGTACGGATAATGCCCTGATCCAGATCAATGCCGGCAATCCTCAGGTGACACGGCAGAAGGGGCGGCAGGCGCGGTACGAACAAGTCTGCGGACTATTCGCCCATGAACTTGGGCATGTACTCTATACGGACTTTCTTGCATCGCAGTCCTATCACAGTTTTCAAGAGATCGGCAGGTGGTTCCCGGAGAATCCGCCCCTGCGAAATGCTGCAGAGCGAGATGCGGAAGCGGATTTGTTAGCCTACCAGAAAGCAGATCCAAAGAATGTCGGCCTGTTGGGGAGAATATCCCATGACATCCTGAACGTCCTGGAGGATGGCTATATCGAAAATCGGATGCTGATGGACTACCCCGGCATCTTGGGCAGCAGTCTGCGGGCGTGGCGCAAAAACAGACTCGAAAATTTTCCTACCATTGAGGATATGATCGACCGCGAGGAGGATGGCGGGCATATCTGGATGACCATCCGAAACGCCATGTTATCCTATATGCTCTGGGGTGAACTCAAGTATGGTGGGACGCCACTTTCTGATGAGCGTATACAGGTGGTGTTCTCTCTTCTGAGCGAGTTGGATACGGCTTTGGCCAGCCGGGACTACAAGGACAGATGCCGCACTGCCAATCTGATCCTGATCCGGTGCTGGTCCTATATCAAGGACTTCATGGAGTTCTGTAAGGACCAGGCAGAAGACACCGCGCCTGGCGGCAGTGGTTCCGGAGATTCTGATAACCTGCTGAGCAAACTCCTCTCTTCTCTCATGGGGGGCAGTGAGGAGGGATCCGGCGACACGGCCCCGGTGGATGCTGGCAGCACATCGTCCAGTCCTGGCGGAACAGCGACTGGTCAGCAGCGCGCTGCAACTGCAGCGTTAGCCGCCAGTTCCAACGACAGTGAGGAAAACGAAGGCGAGGATGCCCAAACTGGCTCTGGCGCTGGCGAAGAACCTGAATCCGAGGAGGAAACAGAGACTTCGGCCGGCGGCGCAGCAGGGGAAACAGACGACAGTGATCAGAGCGCGGGCGACGAGACGGCAGTACAGTTGGGCGGCGGTCCAACACCCTCACACCAGAAGGTATCAGACCAGGAAGGCGGTCGCATCCCTCTACAGGAAACCAGCGAGGTGTCCGCTCCAGAGGGCGGTACCTCAGAGCGGGATGACGACTATGAGGATTCTGGCTATACGGGAGCAGCTGCTGATATTGAGAGGCTGCTCAACCGTATCGCCGAGGACAGCGTTACCACTGACTTAGAGCGCCAGCGTACTGAGGAACTGACGGAACTCGCTCAGAGCATCTCCTATGGGGATATCCACGATGGCGTCAATAAGACGGTACACCGCATTGCTTCTGTCAGCGATGACATGAAAGAGAAGTACCAGTCCATTGCCGGTGAATTGCTGCACATTTCCAGGCAATTACAAAAGTCCGTCTTGCAGCAGATGCAGGACAGCCGGCGTGGGGGAAAACAGACAAGTTTGCTGATGGGGCGGCGTTTGGACTCTCACGCACTGTTCCGGACAGATTCACGTGTGTTCTATAAAAATGCGCTCCCCAACGAAATGCCTGCGCTGTGCGTAGGACTGCTGTTGGACGAGTCTGGTAGCATGTCCTGGAATGATCGGGCCACCTATGCCAGATCAACAGCAATCATTCTGTACGATTTCTGTCAGGCACTGGGCATTCCCATCACCGTGTATGGACATTCCACCTCCGACCGCGTTGATTTATACTCCTATGCGGAGTTTGAGGCCATTGATCGGGATGACCGGTACCGGATGATGGATATTTCGGCTCGGGGCAGCAACCGCGACGGAGCAGCGCTTCGCTATGTGGCGGAAAAACTAGTGCGTCGGCCAGAGGATATCAAGTTGCTGATGTTGGTGTCTGATGGACAACCCGCAGATTATAATTACTATGGGACCGCAGCAGAGGAAGATCTGCGCGGGATCAAGCATGAGTACCAGCGCAAAGGGATTATCTTCGTTGCGGCGGCCATTGGGGCAGACAAGGAGAACATCGAGCGCATCTACGGCGATGCTTATTTGGACATCACCGACCTCACAAAACTGCCGATCAAATTGGCCGGCATCATTAAGCAGTTTATCCGCTTTTAACCACAGTAAGGAGTGGGCTGCATAACGTAGCGCTCCTTAACCTTACTTTATGCAGGAGGTGCAGTAAAATGATGGCTGAAAAGGAAATGCGCAATCAATTCAGGTCTGCCATCACGGCCGCCGCAGTCTGTTGCCGCATGCCGGTGAGCGATGAAACAAGCAGCATCACACAATACTTGAAGTCGCTACTGGACGCGGCACTCGACGGTGCCGGACTCTATGCGGATGTGATACCGCTCCCATACCAGCCGTGTAGCAAACTACCAGTTGTGATTGCGTTGGACGGAAAAAATCCGCGGCTGCTTTGGTATTACAAAGGGATGTCTACACCGGCGCTGGCAGATGAACTGTATTGGCTGTTCTGCGATCTTCCGCTGGTCACTGGACAAATTTCTGCGTAATTTACACAGCTGAAACGGCCAATAGCAAGGAACAATCAAATCTGTTTACAACAGTTGCAGGGCAGGGCCTTTCCAGGCCTTGCCCTGCCCATTTAAGGAAGGAGCGTCAACATGGATGCCATTACTAGAAATAACATCTTTATAGAGAATATGGAACTGATCAACCGGACAATGCACCGTCATCGGCTGTTGCTGTTTGCACTGCATCTGGACCGCGACGATGTCTATCAGGAGCTGGCTATTGCCGCACTGCGGGCCATCGAATCTTTCGACCCCAGTCGGTCCAACTCTATCAAAGTCCATATCTGGGCAAAACTGCAGTACGCTATTTTAGACATTAAGGAGAGGCACAAGCCGCATGGCTTAGCTGCGTTTGACCGTTTTGGCACCAGTGTCTGGTCGCTGGAACTGGCAGAGGAATATGGATTCTCTTTAGTAGAGGCATCTTTCGAGGAGCAGCAGGATAGTGAACTGCACCTGCGGCAGGCGCTGTCCCGGCTAGAGCCTCAAGAGCGGCAAGCCATCGTTCTCTATCTGGACGGCAAAAGACCGGTGAGAAGGGCTGAGAAATGCAGTTTTCAGACGGCGCTGGACAAACTGCGGGACTACTATCTTGCTGTGCAGTATGTACCACAAGCCAATCAGTGATGAGGGTATAGAAAGATGAGTTATTACACAACGGGTTCGGGCTCTATCATGTTGCAGATTCCTTCCGATACTGCCCGGCGACAGTTATACGATGATTTGCTGGGCAGATATGACCAGCTCTGTAGCGAGGAAATGAGCCAATGTGGTGAGCAGATGGCAAAAAGTGTCCAAGGAGAATATCAAAGGCGAAAATGTCAAATGAAACGCTATGATGATCCGCTTTGGTGGCTGACAACCGTGTTGAACGATGTCGGCTTTGTCGAACTTGAGCGTGGCATGGAGACGGACGATTTCTTCATCGAAATGACCTATAGCGGTAACTATGACGAGCGTACGGTTATGGATGTGTTGGACATGCTTGTGCCCTATACGCAAGAAGGCTGCATTTCCTATATCGGTGAAGACAATACTTACTGGCGACACCAATTTGTTGATGGAGTGTGGGTTAAACTGCGTGGGCAGATTTGTTATGAGACACCCGAACAATGCCGCTGCCAGACCTTCCCGCAAACACACGCTAACCTAGAGCGGTTGATTTTTGAAATCAGGCGTCATGCGATCTATGATAACAGGCCTTATGAGAAGAAAGCTCGTGTGTTGTTGGAAGCGTATGATCAAATGGATCCTGACGGCGTATTGCTGGCTCTGACAGGCCGCAGGCTTTATGAGCATGAGGCTGCCGCCGGTCTCTGGCAGGAGGACAAACAGGAGGATAAACCGTGAGGAGGTGTGTCAATGATCCCGCCTGGGCTGTGGAAACAGCCCAGGCGACCGGTATGTGCGAGGCCTGTCCCGGCTGCACAGCCCAGGCGCAAAAAGATGAGAAAGACCGGTGGAATCTTGGCTTTTTCTGTATGGGAAATGGGATCACTGTCTGCAACCGGGTGGGAGTAGGCAGTGAGTGGCCTATGGTGGCGCATATCCGGTATAACCGCGAGGTAAACCTCTACTGTCGGGTCCCGGATACTGAGTTAGAGAGAATTCGGCACATGGCCGCCACAACGGAGCATATCGACAACGGCGAGTTGTATAGCCCGGAGACTACGCCGCCTATTGAACCGCAGGAGGTAGTTGTCATCAAAAATTATTAAATTAAGGAGGTTGCTCAAATGAAGAGCGAAACAAATCCTAAGACTGTGATGCTGAAGGATTACATCATTGATATGGATAGCGTATCAGCGAAAGTCACCATTGACTATGAGGTTGTGCTCGAAAACAACACTGATTTCATCGTCAAGCGGCGAACACTGAAGACCGACCGTGAACTGGTGGTTTTAGTCAGCAAAGGCATCTTCTACATCAAAGATTGCAAAACCGATCATGTTGACCAGCTTACAGAGACCAACCTGTCTTCCTTCCTGCGGGACCTGAAGGAGAGGTGTATCACACTCCATCAGGTGCATTGGCTCCACACGGTATTCCGTGAGTCTGTAGACTTCATTATGAATGTGATCACCGATGAGAAACTGATGGATATGTGTCGCCACAATGTGCTGGTGAGTACACATTATCCGCACTGGTATGTGCCGTTTTGGGAGCAGAACAGCAAGCTTTTCATGCGCCTATATAACATGTTCCCCAATATGTCTGACCGGAAAAAATATCAGCCAAGCATTCCGGTCATTTTCTGGATTGAGCGGCATCACGGCGCGAACGAGGCGATGTACTTCGCTGAGAAATTGGTTCAGTCCGGCATTACAGAACTGAATTTTTCCAGTCACTACACCAACTACTATGATAACAACGCGATATCATCCAAGGAGATAGTATCATTTAAGGCTATCATGGAATCTCCTTACAACATTAACCTGCGCCGGTTTATCGACTATATCCTATTTGATCTGTATGCCCAGGGCTACTCCTCAGTGGAACGCACGTTTTTCAAAGAGTATATGGATTATCTGCAGATGCAGCAGGACTTTTACGGGAAAGTCAAGGAGAAATACCCGGCGCATTTCAAAACAGAGCACGATATTATGGCCCTGAAAGTCAATCAGGCGAAACTGATCGCTACATGCGAAAACTTTTCTGAACAAAGCGAGGCGATCAAGGATCTGGCCTACACTGGGAGCAAATACAGTATTGTGATTCCCACTAAACCTGAGGAACTGGCAGAAGAAGGTATCAATCTAAGTCACTGTGTCGGACAGTATATCGACCGTGTGGCCAATGGTGAGTGCCATATCCTGTTCCTGCGGTACCGCGATATTCCGGAGCAGTCGCTAGTCACTCTGCAATTAAGCGGCAAGCAAATTTGCCAGGCTCAAGGTATGAACCGGCGTTCGCTCACCACTCAGGAATACCGTTTTCTCAAACAGTGGGGGCGGGAAAAGGAAATTGAGATTGCTGTATGAGCAGCAAATAAACTTTGAATACGAAAGCGAGAAATGGTTATGAAAGCAATCAGCATCGGCTCTCGGTATGAGATTTACGATGACACACTCAAGGCCTATGACAGCCTCCCGGCCCAGACCTATACGGTCTGTTTTAGCCAAATGACGGGCTTTTTCCTGAAGGTGCGTCCGGACCTTGTGGTCAAGGAACCGGTCTATGGCGTTCACCCGGAAAAAGCGGAGAAAGTGCTCCGGTCCTTCAAGGTATTCCAACGGAACCTTGGTGTGATCCTGAGCGGCGATAAGGGCATCGGCAAATCACTTTTCGCACGCCTCCTGTCTGCCAAAGCTGTGGAGGCGGGATACCCAGTTATCATTGTCGATCAGGCTTTCCCGGGCATTGCGTCTTACATTGAGTCCATTGAACAGGAGGTTGTATTCCTGTTTGACGAGTTTGACAAAACCTTTGGTAGCAATCATGATTCCGATCCACAATCCACATTTCTGAGCCTGTTTGACGGCACATCGCAGGGGAAAAAACTCTTTATTATCACCTGCAACAGCCTGCATGGGCTCAATGACTATATGGTGAACCGGCCGGGCCGCTTCCATTATCACTTCCGCTTCGGCTATCCTACGGGGGAAGAGATCCGGCAGTATCTTACGGATAAACTAGACGGTCAATACCAGAACGAGATTGAGAAGGTAATTCGTTTCTCCAACAAAGTTTCCCTGAACTATGACTGCCTGCGATCCATTGCATTTGAACTTCGCTCCGGTGAGTCGTTTGAAGCCGCCATTCAGGACTTGAATATCATCAACACCCATGACGAGCAGTATAATCTCACGCTTTACCTCAAGGATGGAGGCATTGTGTCTGCAGAAAATCAGCGCCTTGACCTGTTCAGCAGGGATACTAAGTGTGTCTATATGCGAGATATGAAAGGGCGCTATGCGGTTGAAGTTGAATTTGATATTTCGGAGAGTATTTATGACCCCAGCCGTAATTCCACTGTATTGCCGGGAGAAGCCATCATCGTACATGATGATCCCGAAGATAACGCCGAAAAACAGGATTATGTCCCGGATTACATGACAATTACCCGTGCGGTGGGGCGCAATATTCACTATCTGACGGCTTGATATAGCCGCATGGAGAGAGGAGCAGGGGATTCCCTGCTCCCTTTCCCTATTCAAAATGAATAGTCTGCAATAAAAAGTCGACAGGAGGCACAAGAAAGTGAAGCAGGAAAAACCGATGTGCTGGTGCTGCGTGTGGCGGGATATTACTGGACCCGACAACGATCCGACGCTGGGGTGCGGACATACTTCCGCACAAATCCGACGCAGATTTGAAGGCTCATCAACAGCCGAGTACTGCAAGGAGTATCTGGAGGATGACCCTGAATTGAAACTCAAGATTGACCGCATTACCAGAGAGACACTGATGAAGAACATCCACCAGTTGGTTGTGACCGATGGACACTATGCCGCGGCGGAGGCCATTGTGGACTACTTCAACCCGGAACGGTACGATACTCCGCAGGAGATCAGCTGCGATGACTTTTATTTCATTGCCCAGGTGAACTGGGGCGGAAATGAGGGGATCTATCTCGACTGCTATGCTGTTGGGCGTATCCGCCCGGATGGGCCGCAGAAGGGCTGGCATCTTGGCACCTACAAGACGCTGGAGACTTCTTTAACAGCTATGCAGACCTTGGGTGCCCTGGGCGGTGCGCTGACCTACTATGCGCGGGAATACATCTGGAAGAATAATACGCTGTTTCTCAGTGAGCAGGAACTGCGCGCCAGGAAACTCAAAGAAACACAAAGAGCCATTCAGAAGGAGGACCAAAAATGAGTTATAGTACATGGCATAACTACGGATACGGGATTCGTGTGGACGATATCAAGGAGCAGAACGTAGAGCGGCTGCAGGCGCTGCTGAAACTGGCGCCGGAACTGGATCAGAAGATTCGTGCCTGGTTATCGGAGTTAGATATTGCAGAACCAGACTGGGATGACTATATGGATTTTGACCAGGTCTACTATCTGGGCCTTGCCACGATTTTACAGCAGGTCATTGAGGAGGCGGAAGGCCTACGTCTGACTGCCTGTGATGATTCCAGTGGTGCGACTTATCTCATCTATCAGCCCTGCTACCCCTGGGAAATCACAGATAGAGAACGAGATCTGACCGAGGAAAGCCTGGTCCAGATGTTCAGCCGTTATGTCAACGTTTTGTCCGATGAACCGATTGAGGTCGGTTCGCAAGATTTGGAAAACGGCGGTTGATATAGGCCGCTGTAACAGGGAATCAAGGAGAATGGAGCGATATTATGCGCAATAAAAAGAATGACGCAAATGGGTTTTATCTCTGTATTTCGGATCTGGTGGTCGACGGTGTGCTGATGTGTACTGCCGGGAAAAGATACAGAATCCAGGATGCCGAGTCTGGCCCTGGGGAAGCACCGGCAGAAGTAGCAGGATACTGCGACATCTTTGGATGTGAAAATAGCGGAGTGTGTATGGCAACATGGCTGGATGTCGGAGAACACTTCCGGACAGATGATGAACGGTAAGACCGGAACTCGCGGTGGTCGAGATGACGGAGAACCCGAGTCGTCACCATATCACATAGGAGGAAGCAGATCGTGAGAGGTTAATCTATTTTGCAGATCAAAACATACATGGGGTCGGGGTAATCTATGGCTTTCGGAATGAGCTCGCATGGTGGCTCCATGCGTGGTTGTGCCGGGATTATGGAAAAGATCTCATGCCGACGGACAGCGAATATGAGGCAGATACTGATTTGACCGTACGGGAATTTTTGAAGCGGTCTGTCTTGGAGACGGACGCAGAACTGTTGGCGGTGTGACAGCCACGTTGTATTAAGTTCTGGAGATCGACGACGGCATTGAGTCTGCTTTCTTCTATAAAACGTGGGAAGGCTGGCGCTACGAGATGAGTTTTGATACAGCGTCCGTTTGGGAACACTCTGCCCCTAAGAAGGAAAGCGGGGTAAGCGAATGAGCGGCTTTATTCTTGCTCTGAACCGACTGATCGATATGCTGAAGGATGACTTCAAGCAAATCTTGCTACATGGCAGTCAGTCTATAAATAGAAGATAACTGGAGGAATGAGCATGGAAAAACAATATTATTTTCCACCCCTTAATGGTGCGGTGGACTGCTCCCAATGCGAGGTCACAGACTGCTGGTGTCGTGAAAAGTACCAGAGGAATCGACGGGATTTTACCCATACTTCTGGACGGTGCCCCCGTCTCCCCGACCTGCGCGGTTTTGTAGAGCAAGAGGAGCGCGATGCCTATGCGGCGGCGTTCCCCCTCATTCATGCCGAACTGGGCGCGGAAGATCTGCATCTGACCTTGACCATGCCCGGCCAAAAACAGGCCAAAAAGGTATACCAGACAAAGAGTGGGTATTGGTACTTCAAGGTTAAGCACAAGGACGGCTATCCTGTCAAGCCGATACTGGAAATCCCAGGATTTTGGGACAAGGAGCAAATCATCCGCCACATGGAAGAACTACACACCGATTACTGTATTCTCCGCTGTAAGTTGGCCGATTTCTACGCATAAATAATTTATGGATTGGGCGTAAATGGGCTTCCTTTGCGCCCAATCCGTCTAAGAACAAGATAAGGAGAGATCAGTTGTGAAATGTAGATTTTGTGATGGGCAGGTATTTGTAGGCCATCAGGTCTGCCATCTGGATATTCTAGTGGATGATTCCGGTGCATTTCTTGATAATATGCCCGGCGGTGCCGAGGCATCCATCTATGAAAGCAACACACCCTTTGGACCATTTCAGTGCTGCGGCTGCGGCGCTGTCTACGATGAGCTGAAAGATGGACAAAAGGAAACGTCCGGTCCCATCGAAGGATGGAAATGGCCTGGAGATAGCCCGGAAGACGCAGATATAAAGGGGCTCATCGTTCTGACGATGATCCGGGAGCGGCCCTGTGAAAACGAGATCTGGGCCGATAACCTGTTTGTCCTCGTTGAAAAAGAGGCATTCCAGGAAAGCAACTCCCAATTTGTCTCCACTGAAACATTTGTGATGCAGACCCTGCGCAGTCGGGTCCAAACCTGGCTGGCGACCCCGGATGGATGGCGGAGCAACTGCTGTGCATCCAGAGATTATAACTGGGGGGATCTGATCAATGACCTGCCTTCTGAGCATATCCAGGTATTTTTCACTCGGGATGAAGCCAAAGACTATGACATTTTGGACTCCGTCAGTGTGCGCGTAGCCCAGGATGAATTGCTGGCTCCTGATAATGTGCCGGCGTCTCTTGTGCTGGTATATAGAGACGGCCACACCGACATTTTGGGGGTTGTTGTGGATTTTCAGGACGGGAGCATCTCCTCCAACAACTTTTTCAAGGAAACGGAAGTTGTGGAGGGCTATATCCAAATGGCAGATGGTAGCAGGTTAAACTGCGATCCAGAAAACGATTTTCGGTCTATTGCGGAAGTGTGAGGATGCAGTACGGCTATGATCCGAGGCTATTTGACATCTCTCGGATCCCAACCTGGGATGGGTTTGTTCAGGCGTGGAAAATATCATTATTAAAGCCCAGCACAACTGCGTGTCCGACCGTAGGACCTACGGTGGCCGTTTCATCCCCATCGTCCATGAATATGTTCTGCTGCTGCGGAAAGAAACGCCGCTAGTCATCCCATTTTTGATGACCTACCGTGTGAATAGCGATATTCGGGATATGCCCGGCGCCACATGGCGGGATATCATTGCCGACATACTGGAAGATTGCAATGGCCGCGCACCGCTGGAAGAGATTTACCGGCGTGTGGAAGGACATAAGCGGGCGCAGAGCCAGCAGTGGTGGAAGGAAAAGGTGCGGCAGACCCTGCAGATCAATCCCCGAACCTTCGAAAAGGCAGATCGTGGCATATGGTGTTTAGTTAAACACGCATGAACCGGCAGAAATACAACAACGAAGAGTGGAGGTTTTATATCAATGGAGTATTTTGAATTGCGAAATAAACTCTTTTTCCCTGTGAGGCGGAAACTGATCAACGACTATCAAATGGGGACGCTAGACTTCGAAAGATGCGAACAGTTAGTGAACGATCTCATTCTAAAAATTGGACAGTATATGGACACTGGGGTGCCGCAAGACGAGAGTATGGCGATTGTATTTGCGGAATTTCAAGACACGATTCAGGAACTGCGGCCACTGACAAAGGGATATGAAATCACTTGTGATACAAACGAGCAATTTCACATACCCCACGCACTCTATGTCTGTGTGTTTAGAGATTTGGTAGGGACAGAATTTGCAGATGAAAGTTATGCTACAAAATTGGCTGAACGTGACGGGGTCAAACTCATATTCGGGATGCCACAAGTGCCGGATGGGCTTTACTTGGATACCGAACAGAACCGTGAGATCATCCAGAAATACTTAGCACACAAGACGCCTACAACAGGGCGATCAGACTCTATTGATGAAGCGGCAGGGAGAAGGTGCACAATAAAAAGCAAGGAAGAACTCCTCATTGAGGAAGCAAATGCGCTGGATTCTCTCTTCATGAGCATGAAAATCGAAGATATCAGTATTGAAATAAGGGATAATCAACTTGTTGCCTTTGATTCTGACGGGAACAAGTGGGTGGAAAATGAAATCTTCGACTTTGCGCTGAACGAGTGCCTTACTTTTGGCGCTGATGGGCATCTAATTGACGGCTATTGTATCAATGAAGAACTCTTGGATCAAATCCTACACTATGCGGCTCAAAGAGATGTCAAAATCGAGAGGATACCCTTGTAATTGTGGCAGATATGAAGATGAGAAAATGAAACTAAGTCACAGAAGGCCGATATCATTAGGAGGCTTCGGATGAAAAGAGAACTGTCGATTAAAGACGAACTGCGTGCAATCCAGTCCGGAGAACTTACATGCAGCCCGGAGAAACTGGCTGCATGTGCCGCATACTGCCGGAAACGGCTTGATATGCTGCGCAGGTCACTGGAAAGTCAGTCGGTTCCAGCGGCTTACATTGAGCAGGTGCAAGCCAATATCCATAGTTTTTCTGATTTTCTTGGTTGGGCGGAGGCGCAAAAGCCGGACACGGGTATTTCAGCCTATAGTGCTGAGCCGAAGAAGTCTTAACAGGGTAGTGTATGCGCAGGCGTGGTTATAAGCGTGTTGACGAAAAGGTCTGAGAATGATATAATTCAACTATACAGTATCAGAGCCATGCCGAAGGCGTGCATAGTTTACAGTGTTCCAAAGTGCCATTTGCAGAAATGCAGATGGCACTTTTTTTGTTTTTTGGCCATTTCATTATCGGCATAGACAGCGTCCCCAAAAGGGAACGCTGTTTTTGCATATCAGGAAGTTCCGGCTACAAAAAGAAAGGAGAACAAAACCATGGTGAAATCTTGTTGTGACAGCTATCACACCCAGTTCAGCGCATTCCCGGACATGCTCAGTTACCACGAGAAGATCCGAACTGACAGCCGCTGGGAGCGCACCGAGGTCAAAAATCTGGAGGTGGCGGCGCTGGATAAGGCATCGCCCCTGTTCAACGACACGACCAGTTTCGATTCCTCTGTCTCCCGTGATGCAATCGAGGACACGGCAGAGAATCTGAAATTGGCCATCAAAGTCAAGGACAAATTCTTCCCGCTGCGCGATACCGCTTATAAGAGCCTGCTGGACCGGGCGAAAGTCGGCGGTTCTGCACTACCCAAACTCCCGCGTGAAAAACTTGCGGAGCTGATCAATTCCTGCCTGGCGCTCCATAAGGACAGCGCCCTGTTGCTCGTCCGCGATGAGAAGGTCTCGGCCGCTCATTCCGGAGATACCCGTGACTACTCCGTGTTGGAGATCGATCAGCTACTGGACGGCTTACAGAGCAAGATGGACGAGCGGTTCCCGGGCAACCAGTTTTCCGGCGGTTATGTAGATCATTCCATTACAAGCGCCTCATGGACACTGCCTGACCAAAAGACAGAGTTGCTGGATACCTACACAAAATTGTTGGCGGCAGAGGGGAAGACCGCTATGGCCGCCAAGTTGATGCCTGGTATCCGCTTTTCTACATCGGACACCGGGGTGGCCTCGGCAAAGGTTTCGGCGTTGCTGGTGGGGTTACAGTACCCCATCCATATTGGCGGTATGATTTCCGTGGAACACCGCCGGCAGTCCAAGGTCCCTGACTTCGTGGAGAGCCTTGATATGCTGTTCGCTCAGTTTGGGGACTCGGTTGCCAGATTGAGCGGCCTGCTGTCTATCCACCTAGATCACCCGGTCAATGCCATGACGGCCATCTGCAAACGCCTAGCGCTGCCGAAAAAGGCGGCGATGGAGGCCATCGACATGTTCGAGATGGCGATTGGGGAAGACAGCGCCACTGCCCATGATGTGTTTGTAGCCATGCAGGAAATCCCCTTTATCCTCAAGACCCAGGGGACGCCGGAGAGCAAACTGTTGGCCCTGCAGGAAAATATGGCCCGGGCACTCACGCTCAAGTGGCGTGACTATGACTATGCCCGGGAGGTGAAGTGGTAATGGCTGCACCTAATATTCTGTGCGACTGCACAGGTATGTCGAGAACGCGATGGCTGGAATGCAGGGCGCACGGTCCTAAGGGAGATATTGAGTATACCGTTGGCGGCAGCGATGTTGCCGTTATCTTCGGTTTGTCGCCGTGGACGACACCCCTGGAACTTTGGATGATCAAAAAGGGGCGCATGAAGCCGAAGCCGCCCCCGAACCCCGACCAACTGGCTATGGGACATATGTTGGAGCCGATTGCAGCGTACTTTTACGCCAGGAGGACGGGCAATGTCGTCACGGATGACAACTATCTCTATCAGCATGCTTATCTGAAATACGCTCTCGCCAATATTGACCGGCGCTACACGCGGAAGAATGACGGCGAAGGCGGTGTTTTGGAGTGCAAATCCCTGACATATCACAAGGCAGAAGACTGGGCTGACGGAGCTATCCCAATCTACTACGAAATTCAGCTTCGCTACTATCTTGCGGTATTGGATGAAAAGCACGGGGCTTTCGCGGCGCTTTGGGGCAACAACCCGGAGCACGACTTGGCTATGCCCCACATCGAGCGGGAACAGGGCAAAGAGGATATCATTTTTGAGAAGTTGGACCGGTGGATCTGGAGTTTGCGTCATGATCAGCCTCCGACTATGGAGGATGTGAAGCCGAAGCTGGCTATGGAGGCCCTGGCGCGAATTTACGGTGCCAGTCAAAAAGGACTGCCCACAATTGAATTTCCGCAAAAATTTGAATCACGTCTGCGGAAAATCGCGAGTCTTCAAGCGGAAAATGTGGAGTTAAAAAGTGCAATCAAGAAAAATGAGGAGGCTATAAAAGCACACAGCGTGCGAGTTGCAGAACTGATGAAGAATCATGAGCATGGGATCCTTACCACAACCACGGATAAGCTGTTAGTGGATTTTGTGACCGAGGTAACCAAGCGCGTGAGCTCGGACTATCTCAAAAAAGAACATCCGGACATCTATCAAGAGGCGCTGAAAGCATCAAAGAGCCGCAAGGTCAAGGTGACCATCCAGCCTGTATGACGATGGGCCGCGCAGGGTGTGCTTATGTGTAGAGCAGCCCTGCGCTTATACAAAAAACGGGCAAGGCCATCTTTACGGAGCAAAATATGTCTTTGGGATCGGGGTATTCTGTGAGAGGATTTCAAGATACTCCGATTCCGCTATAAGGAGGAATCAATTCATGAAATGCAGTTTCAGCCGCCTGCTCTACCCGAAGACAGTGGAGGAGGCGCGGGACGGCAGTTATATGATCGCACTGTTCAGGCCCCATGAAAAGGTACTGGACGCACAAGGAAACAGACTTTCCAGCATCAAGGTGGTGGGGCACTACCTGCCTACCGTTTCTAGTGTAAAGGTCGATATGGCTGGACATTGGAAGAAAGATGCCAGATACGGACTTCAGTTTGAGATGGAGTCTTATGAGGAACTGGTTGAATCCAGTAAGGCCGGGATTGTGTCCTACCTCTCGTCGGGGATGATACCTGGCATCGGGAAAAAATTGGCCGAAAGAATCTACGATACTTTCGGGGAGCAGTCCCTGGAGGTATTAGACCGTGATCCTACACGGATCGAGGAGGTATCCGGCATCAGTCAAAAGAAAAGAGACCAGTTCTGTGACGCCTATATGGAAACCCGCAGCGCCCGCAAATTGATCAATATGCTTGCCCCCTTTGATATCAGCGCGATGCAGGCCATCCATCTGAGGAGGCAACTGGGTCTCGATGCGCAGACATTACTGGCTCAGTTTCCATACATGGTATTTGAGCGTGATCTGATTGATTTTGAAACAGCAGACAGGCTGGCGCAGGCCAACGGGATCCCGATGGATGCACCGGAGCGGCTGGATGCTGGCCTGCTCTATACGCTGAAACTGGCGGAATCCAGCGGGCACCTGTCCATGCACAAGGAACGCTTTGTGCAGAGGGCGGTCAATCTGCTCCGAACGCCGACGGTGACCTGGAAGGCTGTTGCCCAACGGGCATTTGAAATGCTCAAAGACAATCGGCTTGCAATTTATCGTGACCACATCTATCGCCCTATCATAGCACAGGCTGAGAACGATGTGGCTGTACAGGTCTGCGAGATGCTGTGCCGGGACAAATTGCCCTATATGGGCGACCTGGATGACGAGATTGATGCCCAGCAGAAAGAGATGGGGTTCACCTTCGCTCAGGAGCAGAGGAACGCCATCAAGACTTCGCTGACATCGCCGATTTGCATCATTTCCGGAGGTCCGGGTACGGGGAAGACCTCCATCCAGCGGGCAATTCTCAATATCTATCACGCGGCATTTCCCAATGCCGCTGTTGTCTGCTGTGCACCGACCGGGCGTGCGGCGCGGCGTATGGAACAGAGCACTGGCTTTGCAGCATCTACGGTACATAAGGCGCTGAACCTACAGGCGGGTGAAATCCACGAACTGAGAGAGCCTGAAACCCTGAAGGCAGATCTGGTCCTTGTCGACGAAGTCAGCATGATGGATATGATAACCACATGGCACCTATTTGCCGCACTGCCACCCGGCTGCCGCTTGATTCTGGTGGGAGATGCAGATCAACTTCCCTCCGTCGGGCCGGGTGCCGTACTCCACGAACTGCTGGGCTGCGGGAAGCTACCTTCGGTCATCCTGGACAAGGTGTTTCGCCAGAGTGAGGGCAGCATCGTAGCGGAGAATGCACAGCGTATCCGGCACGGCAATGAGCGATTGGACTTAGGGGACGATTTTCAGTTCTGGGCCTCGGCAGATGTGTCACAGTCAGCACAATGGCTGGAGCGTCTCTACATGAATGAGATCGCTCGGCACGGCGTGGACAATGTGGCGCTTTTGACCCCGTTCCGTAAAAAGTCCGAAACTGGCGTTCAGAGTATGAACGCGGCCCTGCACGATATTGCCAACCCACCCTCACCGGAAAAGGCGGAACTGGAAATCGGGCAGAGGACCTTTCGCGTGGGTGACAAAGTGATGCAGATGAAAAACCGGGATTTTGCCAGTAATGGTGATATCGGATATATCCGAACCATCGTCCGGGATGCAGACGGTTTTTTGGTAGAAGTGGATTTTGGGGATGACCGTATTGTGGCCTATGAGGATTTGGAGTCTCTCCGCCAACTGGAACTGGCTTATGCCACCACCATCCACAAATCTCAGGGCGCAGAATATTCCTCCGTGCTTATCAGTGTCCAGAACATACACGGGAGAATGCTGAATCGTGCGTTGTTCTACACGGCGGAAACCCGCGCCAAGATCCGCGTTATCGTTGTAGGAGACTGGGATGCTGTTGTGCGTGCAATCAATACGACGGATACTGACCGCAGAAATACGGCACTGGCTGAACGGATCAACGAATTGATAAAAGAATAGAGGGAGGACCAGACAGATGGCCACAGTCCTGGAAAATTACTATGCGCTCCGAGGCGAACTGGAGCAGCGCATGGCACAGGCACCCATTAACGCAGTCGACCTGTGGTACTACGGCGAAATTGTGTACCGGGTCGGCGTGTTGGAGACCTGTCAGATGTACCTGCGCAGTGCGCCTGTTTCGATGAATACCCCCGAACTGCTGGGGCATTACCAGATGATGGACGCCTATGTGCAGAGTCTTGCGTTGGAACGTCGCTATGGGCCGGACCGCGGTCCGGATACACAGAAAGAGCGGGAAGCCGCTCAGAGTAACCTGGGACGTGTGATCCAAGACTACCGTAAGCGATTTTCAGCGTTTTCGCCTACGGCTGCCATGGCATACAAGAAAGAAATTAACCGGGTTATTACAACACTGCTGCCGGCATGGCTGCAGTTTCGGAACACATTCGTACCGATTAAAAAGGCTAAGGAAGGTAATGCATCATGAAAGACGAGAAACAGGCAGCACTGGCAGCCATTCAGCAGATCAATGCGGTGGATGGTTTTGATCCCTCGCCGTTGGCAGTGGAATACGCCGACCTCAATACCCATGAAAAGCGCCTTCGCCTGCCGGTTATGGGACAACTCGCGTGGTTCTGGCTCAAGCATCCGGAAGGCCGTGTCGCTGTCACGGTGACTCCAGCCAAGGAGTGCTTCATAGCCACAGCACGGATTTACGCCAATTATACCAATCCATCAGATCAGTATTTGGCGGAGGCCACAGCGTCACGAGGTTATTTGCCGGACAAGCCGACGGTTTCCCCACGGGAATGGGCACAGACAGCAGCAATCGGCCGGGCGTTGCAGTACGCTGGCTTTGGACTCCAGTTCGCTGCGGCCGGCGACGCCTTTGATATGCCAGCAGTGGATGAACTGAGCGGCATCGTCTGGAGCGGGGAAGAATCTCCGCAGGATTTGCCAGAGCTTGGAGGGGCCTCCGCGAATATGCATATGACAATGCCGATGCCCACACCAGCCGCCCAGACGCCGGTAGATCCATTGGAGAAAGCAATGAGTACACCCTGTCCTATCAGCAAATACAGCGGCAAGACGCTTGGGGATGTACTGAGGGAGGATCCAAAAGCCCTCGTGTGGGTAGCGAATAAATTTCAGGGCGATCCTGAGATCTCTGCGGCCGCAAAACTCATTTGCGAACAGTCCATGGAGGAGAGCGCCTGAATAAACATGGGGGACGGTCGCCACCAGACCGTCCCCCGGAGAGGAGCTTTCCATGGAACTTCGCTATCAAATGACGGATATTCTGCCGCTGCTCCCAATCCCACAGCCTCCAAATGGAAAGAGCGCCTACAATATCCCGTGCCCATTATGTGACCGTGCAGGTTCAAGGGAGAAGCATCTGAACATCAATCTCAAACGGAATGTGTATCGGTGTCCCAAGTGCGGACAATTCCAGGGGGGTGTCTTCGATCTCTATGCCTACTACATGGGCATCCCGCGGGAGAAGGTCTTGGAGGACCTTACAGCGAGACTGCAGAGAGACATCAGCTATCCCGCAGGGAAAGCGGCTACCAGAAAGAAACTGCAGCCTCCGCCGATGAAGCCCCAGGCAAGCCTTGCGCCGCTGGAGGAACGGGACCGGGTCTATCGTGCTTTGCTCAACCGGCTTACCCTGGCGCCGGACCACCGTGAAAATCTCCTCAGCCGCGGTTTGACCGACGAAGCCATTGAACGGCTGGGCTATAAGTCTACGCCTGTTGTGGGGTTCCATGCACTGGCCCAGTCCTTGCTGGACGAGGGATATACGCTGTTTGGCGTCCCTGGATTTTATCGGGACAAGGATGGGCGATGGACAATGGCTGTGTGGCGTAGGGGGATTCTGATTCCGGGAACCTACTTTGGGAAGATACAAGGTTTTCAAATTCGCCTTGATCATAAAATGAAAAAGGGCGGTAAGTTCCTGACCTTTTCCAGTAGGGACGAGCTGGACGGAGCCATGGGTGAGAACTGGTGCCATATGGTCGGGCCGGTTCGAGAGAGGATTCTTCTGATTGAAGGATATATGAAAGCGGACATCGTCAACCACTTTACAGGCCAAACGATGTTGGCTATTCCAGGGGTGACCTCGTTGCAACATTTGGAGTCAGCCCTCAGGGATCTGATTCCCATGGGAGTCCGTCATATCATGACCTGCTTCGATATGGACTATCTGAAAAACTGGCATGTGGAAAGTGCCTATCAGAACCTTGTTGAACTGTTGGCCAAGCAGAATGTCACATTTGGAACCTATTTGTGGGTTCCGGATTACAACGGATTGGATGATTACATCTGGGAGTTTTGCATGAATAAGGGCAATCCTCCAAAGTAACAGAAGTGGACAGCGGGACATGCGCAGCATGTCCCGCTGTTTTTACGCATTTTGTTGTAAAAACGCATTTTCATTTGTGTAATAACATATCAGAAAGACTAAGGAGTGATTTCTCATGCTATTTCCAGTTGATCATGGCAACTCGTCTATCAAAACCGTCAATTTCGTGTTTTCCTCCGGACTGGCCGATTATCCGATCCGTCCACCCGTTGATACGGACATTCTGGAATATGGCGGCAAGTATTGGACGCTGTCCGGCAAACGCATCTCTTATATGCGGGACAAGACGAAAGATGACCGATATTTTATCCTGACCCTTTTTGCCATTGCGAAGGAACTGCAGAAGAGCGATACTATGAGCCCAATGGTGGAAACGGATCTGGCCGTAGGATTGCCCCCGGAGCATTATGCGCTGCGGCAGCGATTTGCAGAGTATTTTAAGCGCGGCACAGTGAACTTTGTCTTTAACGGAACACCGGTCTGCCTCGTGATCCGGCATGTGCTGGTCTATCCTCAGGCTTATGCAGCGGTCGTACCGCAGGCAGCCCGCCTGAAGGAGATCCCGCGCACTTTCATTATTGATATTGGAGGCTTTACCACAGACGTTATGTTGCTTCGCAATTCTGTACCTGACATGCAGTTCTGCCGCAGTTTGGAGATGGGAGTGATTCATATGTCCAACGATATTATCGGCAGGGTGAATGCTATGTATGATATGAAGATTGAGGATGACCACATCGTGGATATCATCCAAGGGCGGTCCACGACCCTATCCGCTGAGGTGCAGGAGGTTGTATTTGCCACGGTACGCAGTTATGCCAATGGAATTCTGGATAAACTGCGTGAACTGCAGGTAGACCTACGAGCCAATCCGGCCATTTTTATCGGAGGCGGGTCCATTCTATTCCAAAACTTCATTGAGGAGTCCTCCCAAGTGGCTCAGGCGGATTTTGTGCTGGATTCTAAAGCCAATGCCATTGGCTATGGAATGCTGGCTACGGCGCAGTTGCGGCGGATGACACAGCAGAATCACGGAGGGGAGTTCTTTGCGGAGGGATGATAAGTTCCGATTTTCTCTCGGATGGAGCCGGGATACTGCGGAAAAGATTGCAGTCGGAGATTTACTGGAAAGATTGAAGAACCGCAAAAGTGATCTGGTCGTCCAAGCTGTCTGGGAGTACATTGGGAATCACCCCGAGGTAATGACGGAAGATGCAAAAATCGTGATTTCAGTTCATTCAACGCCCACAGATGAACAGACATTCGCAAAAATCCAAAGTATGATAGACGCCTCGTTGGAAAAACTGAAAACTACCCTAAAACTCCAACTTGAACAGGGCCAGCCGGAAGATGCCAGCGGGCCAAGCGAGAAAGATCTGGATGATATGCTCAAAAATCTGGATATATTCAATCTGTGAGAACCGTCCCCACCCCATACCTTGAATGGGGTGGGGACTGTTTTGAGGCTGGTACCATTGGGGCGGCATGGGTAAGATAAAAAGGGGAAAAAGACACGCCCCCTCAGGAATGCACCGTTCCTGAGGGGGCGTGTCTTTTTGTTTATAGGGGAAGTTGTGAACTTCGGATGCTGTCCCCTCTCGGCAAAGCAGGCAAAACAACTAGCCAAGACGGTATATGTACAGTTGAGACAGTCTAAATGCCTAGAACCCGTTCCAGATTTGGTGACCGCAGTATTCAAAGGTTTGTGCGTCATCACAATCAGCGGGAGTGAGGTCGATGATCCGCTTGCGGGAGCGGGAGAGGAAGACCCGGTTTTTGATTTTGCTCATTGGCTGCCATTTGGCCAGCATATTGTCAAAATTGACTACTGAGGCATAGTCCGCCGGGAAGTTGTTTTTTATGTGATGAAAGAAATAGTTGCGGTGGAAAGGGCAGATCAGGCAGGCGCTGGCCTTGCTGTCCAGGCCCCACTCATCCAGATTATAGGCGTAGCAGTCCTTTCGTTCCCAACCCATCTCGATAAGCGGAAATCGGTTTTGAAACATAGCGTGTCGGCTGGGAAAGGAACGATGAGCCTCTTCACTGGAAAAGCCGATGTGGAGTTCATGGGTGCCGATATCCTCTGGGCGAAGCCGCTGATAGGGCCGGTAGCCCAGAAGTTCATATCGGACAAACTTTTGGATCATCAAAACCTTGTAGTCCACGGTGCAGGAGCGGCGGGCGATCCGCCCTGCTTTTCCCTGCTCATCTAATGTCCAGAACGGCATGGCTGAAACCCTCTGCCGCCCGAACCGCTGCATATAGTCCTGGTACAGATTACTCTGGAGAATGTAAAAAGGAATGTTGCAATCAACGCAGGCGCGTTCAATGAAACGCACTTGATCCGCTACCCAGGCGGGCTCACAGCCAAGATCACAATAGATGATGGCATCATAGCGGGGGACCTGCGGGTATACGACCTTATTTCTGGTCTGGTCGCAGGAGATCAGGGCCAGGGCGGTACTCTGCATCCCCGCACCACAGCTTAGAATGTTCAAACGGAATACCTCCTTCTAAAAGGAAATGCGGGGAACCGCCCGTTTAGGTGGTTCCCCGCTGAGTGTTATTGGAGCAGAAGCCTATTGATTTGGGGCAGGCGCACCACATCAAAATTGATCATGACGCCCCATGTGATATCCTCCCCCTGTGTTTTAGACAGATGGTAGGAGTAACAGATATAACCGCCATCCCCATACCCGGAATTGGATACAACGCCATGTGGAATAACACCGGCATAGTGGTCTGTATGTAAGGTCTGGTTGCAACAGCTGTTGTACCACGCTTCCAGTGCATCTTCGCTGGGTATCTGGCCTGCATCAGCACCGGCACGGTAGAACGGCTTGTCGAACACACCGGCTTGGCCGCTGTCTACGCCAACCTTGAAGAGTTCCTCCCGTGCAATTAACTGGTTTTTGGGTGGGCAATGCTGATGGAACGCGGCCAGATAGGCTACTGCCGCATCGTGCTTCCCTTCATGGAAAAAGCCAATCTCTGCCTCCCAAATCCCCGGCTGGGCATTGGGAACGATGCCCATACACCAGGTACCGGGCGCGTAACAGGGATCGGAAATAATCAATTCAGGCTGTGTCACCTCGAAAGTGCCGAGTTTGAATTTTTGTAATGTCCGCATTATCTAGACCTCGCTCTCGCTAATTTTATTGTTGCCTCTTTAGGGTCAACGGGTACTGCTGCCAGTGGCGTGAATGGCTGGAATATCCGCGGTATCTCCAACATGCGGCGGCTTGCTCTGGATTGCAGCCAGCAACTTGGAAAGTAGTTCGGGCAGTTTCATACTGTTGCGGCTGCCTTTATGGTAGCGGTAACTCCATTGACCACTCTGTGGGGAATATCGAATACTGTGTAGCGTATTGATAATCCAGCCCTGTGTTTTTAGAGGAACTGAAATCCCATGCTCCCGAAAAAGCTGCATGATCAGAGACTTGCCGTTGATATCTTGATTTACAACTTCTTTTCCGGCTAAAATGTTTTGCTCCGCCTCTCGGATGGCGGAGGTATAGCGGTCTTGTAACTCTTGTTCACGCTGACGCGCCTGGGCTTCCAGTTCTGCCTCTCGCAGTTTGGCTTGCCGTTGGCGCTCTGCCCAAATGGGAGCGTTGTGTGCCTCAGCCTCTTCGCGCCGCCCCAAGAGGTTGGCAAAGCCAAGATCGGCCCAGCGATCTGGAGCCGCCATACTCTGGTTGAAGACCCGTTCAATCTCAGCCCGGATACCGTGTTCCAGCGTGGACAGCCACTTCAGGACTTCCGCCAGCCGGCTCCGCTGGTCGATGCCCACCATAAAGCCGTCGCAGGGGATAAAGATCGTCGGCCATGAATCACGCTTATTTTCCAAGGTGTAAAGCTCGATGCCGTTTTCATTGTAAAAACGGTAGTAGTAGTGCCTTTTACCCATCAAGTCCTTGGAAAAAACACGGTTTTCATCCCTCTCCTTTGGCGGGAATATATCCTTTTTCTTCTCGTTCGGGCGGGTGTAGCGGGGAGAGAGGCCGGTACGGCCCAAACTGTTTGTAATCTGTTTTTCGATTGATTCCAGACCGCCGTGCCGTTCCATAAAGCCTGATAGGTCCTGTGACTGCTGCAAATTACAAAGGCACAAACCTGTCCTGCCCTCATAGATAGCTCCCTTGTATTGGAACAGATCCAAGCCAAACTCGTTTTGAAACGACTTGGCTTCCCGTACTGGAGAAAAGGCGCCTTCCCGGAAGATGTAACAGACGGCAGAGTGGGTTTCATTCATGTTCATCATTTATTCCTTTCTGCGGAAGATGTCGTTTGGGATCGGGATATAGCGGATGCTTTTGCTGTGGCGCAAACGACATTTTCCGCACGATCCGCCTATGGACCGGCGGAGGGTACACTGGAAGCAACGAAGTTTTCTTAAAGTACCCTTTGCCATTAAGGCCGTGTTTTTTTCGGCTGTGTCGGCTTGTCGCCAGAATCATGGGACCGGTCAAGGAAGCCGGCTTCTGTCAGAAGACGGACAACCATTTCCGGGGTGAATTCTGTGTCCTTCCAAGTACATAGTTTTTGGATGACCTCCATGAGCGTAGGTGTGAGCAAGGCGGGCAGAGCGTCGTTGAAACATGTGAGTCGAGGAACATCCGCTCCGCTCATCCATACCCACTCAAAACTAAGTTCAAACAGGCAGCCGCCATCGCTGTGCTCTAACGAGATCATGATCAGGTCATCCACATCGTCAGGCAGATCCGAGTCCGGATCTGTTTTGGAGTAGTGAATGAAACTCCAAATCGTTTTGCTCCAATCCACATCAGGGTAGATCGGGCTGAGCGTGTCAATATCCTTCTTGCAAAGCATAAAAGCCTCCTGTAAAAAATATTTGTAGCTGGCTCCTTCGAAGTCTATCCGAATGAGGCTGTTGTGTTATGAATCGGCGAGGTCGCTGTGATCTCCAGCTGGCCAGCCGATGCCAGGAAAGTTCCGTACCCCACGTTGAAGCGCCTCTCGCTCTTTCTGGCAAGCCAACTCATACAGTGGGTGCTTCCGCTCGTCCTCTTTGCAGGCAGGGCAGATCATATCCAGATTGAACATGGACATGATCCGGGTGACTGTAGGCCTATGACAGCGGTCACAAATCTGATTTTCAAACACCATCCTTAGCGCCTCCCTCACAGTCCAGAGTTCGCCCTGAGATGGCAGTCTCATCATGGCCGCCGTCGTACCGCTCCGGGGTGTTAATTTGCTCGGCGAAGGTAAAATACTTCTCCATCTGCCGGTCGAGCAGTCTGTCGATCTGTTGCCGGAATTCTGCGTTTACCTTCTTTTCTGCACTGAGGTAGTCGACGAACTCCTTGAATTCACCAAATGCCTCCAGATAGCCGGCAAGGAAAGCCGCATCTTGAGCCTGGGCCTGGATCCCTGCCTGGGAAGCGGCCCGCCGCAGGTCTGAGACTAGGGCAGCGGACTCTGGCCGGCGCTCCAGCGCCCCCCAAATCCGGTCAGAGTAGTCATGGCCCCTCCGGAATTGGGGCCTCATTCCACCAAACTGCAAAGCATAGGTACTGGCGGCATACAGATAGGCGTGTTCAGGATCTCGCCTATCATCGGTGTCGTAGACTTGAATGTTGAGCGGCTCCAAAAGGGTGGAGTAGACCTCGTTGACCAGTCCGCCATCCATCTCGATAATTAAAGTAGCCACGTTTGTTCCTCCTCGATTGACTTAAATAGTTTTTTTCGGGATGATAACCCCCATTACCTGTTCCAGGCCTTGTTCATTGAGCCAGGCATCCAGAGCAGTTTGGGCCTCTTGACGTAGAGCCTCTGTCCTCTCCGCAAGTTGATCCTCAACTTGTTCTCGGTTTGGAACCTCTTCGCTGACGAAAGCGACGCCAATCCAATTGGTATTCATTCCGGATCACCGTGTTTCGATGCTCTCTGTCGTGTCGGGATTCTTTCGAGTGATTGCATAACTTTTCATCTCCTTTTTGATTTTTGCGGTGTTCCGCTGCAGGGATATCTATATAAAAAAACGTGTGGAACCCAGAATAGTCCACACGCTTTTGCCCAGGATGGGCGAGATCTGTTTAAGAGGGGCATTCGTTTGTCCAGAAAACAAAAAAGCGCCCAAAGGTCAGAAAGACCTCTGGACGCTATGCAACACGGAAACTAAGACTGCCTTAGGCTGCCGCAGATACTATGTGAGCATATTATAGCGTTTCCTTTGAGAAAAAACAAGCATTAAAAATCACCACCCGCCGGTGGCAGCTGATGTTCTGAAACATATCGGGTTCACGATTCCCAAGCCGTGGAGCAGGAAGAAAGGCCATGTGGCATTTTACGTTGGTGACTCAGTTCGAAAATCCCTTGCAAACAATCCGTAGGTGCGGTATAATACTGACATAAAGTATCCGAAATCGCCCTGGCGATTACAGTATTCTGTGTTTCAAAGCGTCTGAAGGCATGTTGCCTTTGGACGCTTTTTACGTTTTGCCAAAAAAAGATATGTCTGCGCAGCCTAGTTACAGTACCAATGCGTGAAATTGCGTCTGAGGAACATCTTCAGGCGCTTTTTTCTTTGTCTGCCGCCATGCAGTATGTGGCGGCGACCATATTTCTCTCAGGTACCGCAGGCATCTACTGCGTGAATACCACAAATCAAGAAAAAGGAGGGAGTCAATGATCACAACAGGACAAGCGTACAGACACGGTGCGCCGGTGCATGACTGCCCGGTACCGCACACAAAAATGGCCGCCGTATCAGCGGTGGCACAGAGAAAGGAGAGAACATAGTTATGAGCAGTCATGACAAGGAACAAAGCCACTGCGACGCCTATGAGAAGATCCTCGACTTAGATCTTTTTAATGCACTTCTGGCCCTTGTGGTCAAGATGTCCGACAACAAGGACGCTATGCTGGAGTACTCGCGTTTTATCAGTCAGAAGTCCCTATGGGCTTCCAGGTGCAACGACCCGGGGGCCTATTTTGCCCAGCATGAACTTCGCTATATCGGCGAGATTACGGAGCGATTCGAGGAACGCATCGGCTCCAGACCAGAAATATTCCGTGCGCTGGCGCTGGCTCTTGGATTTGCCCTGCCATTTCTCACAGACTCCATGTTTGTTGGGACTCAGCGAGAAGACTTCATACGTAGGCTGGATAAAGAGGCTGGGAACGACCTGTATCTGCAGGGAGCCCGCTACCTCCTGACCACCGACCCGATGGAGCGTAAGCAGTTACGGTCCCAACTGGCTGGCGATACGTATCAACGGACGGAGGATGCTATGTTTGTCCTCTCCCTATTTGACCCTCAGGAAGATGAGTTTCCTGCAATGCGCCCCCAGATCGCTCGGTTGTGGGGCGTTGATCGGACCATACCGCTGCTTGGCAATGGCCGTATGCTGGACTGGCTTCTATGCAACTATAAGCCGGTCATCGCCGAGTGCAGGAAGAAAGACAATGCAGTCCTGCGGGCGTTGCTGAAGTTGCCCGGCCAGTTCTGCAAGGAGGACTCCGCTCTGTACAAGACGCTGATCGACTTAGGATATAGTACGCTGGAGATCAGGTATGCCAACTCCTGGATGATTTGGCCCTGCCAGAATCCAGTTGGGCTTAATCCCAACGGCATTCCTGCTGAGAAGGCGGCTGCCCAATTTTGTATCGCTGCACTCAATCAGGACGAGGAGCTGCCGGACGAGGCTTTCACCCACATGGAGAGACTCTACTCCATGTACTGTAAATTTCACATCCGTTACGAAGGGCATGAGGGGATATGGCCTGCTGTCTCCACACAGGTCAATCCGACCAACCCTAAAACAGTATTGTGGATGATCCAGAAAGCCAATTTACAGTTCTCTTATCGGTTCGATGTATTTGATCCGCGATGGGATATCTTAGCAGAACAGTTGGAGCCACTGGATTACCGGAATCTCTTCATTGAACAGGTCGACCGTCTGGAGGCGCCCGACAAAAAGGAAATCCGTCGGTATATGGAGCGCTATCAGGAACTGACAGGCTTGGACTATATGGAGGCGTTTCAACAAGAGAATGGCTGGTATAACAAGAATTTCGCGTTGCTTGTGGATACTGACACCATTGATTTATGGTCCTTTTTTCAGTCACACCTCAATTATGAGTCGGAGCCGAAAGACAAACAGGCGTTGTGCTATGTGCAGGAATATACCGCTGGTTCTCGGACCAGGAAGGCGTTTGACTTTAATAAGAAGTTATTAGAAACATACGATGTGACTGAGTATCCAGACCTGTTCGAGAGTCATTCGGGCTTCCACCGCGATTATATGAAATCTATCCGCTATTACTATAGCGATCTCGGCAAACTGGATTTTAAGCGGGACTTTCTGTCTTCGGACGAACAGCGTCAACTTTTTGAGTGGATCGATACCTCACAATTCTGTCTTGAACCCAAAAGTTACTATAACTTTGTGGAAGCGGCACTATGGAATGACTGTGTCCGCGCACTCTATGATAAAGAGACGCTCCGGGAAGTTCTGAAAGCCCTGATCGCAACACGCTACAATATTCATAGTGTGAACAGTTTGAAACAGGATTTGTATACGCAGGAAGAGCTGGATGCAGAGAAAGAGCAGCAACAGGCAGAGCGGGAGCGGATCAGACAGGAGCGCCGGGCTAACTCGCTTGCCACAAAAAAGGAGAGACTGGATGCCAAGTTTGATGGGAGTGTTCAATCGCTGAAGGATTTTTTGGATAGCTATTACAGTGTAGAGGATCGCAGAGATGCCTTGAGCCTGATTGATGAGCCCCTGCATCTTGCCGCCTCCCAATTTAGTTATCCTATAACATCAGAGCAGGCCGGTGTGTTGCTCTATTTATGCGGAAGAGCTATTGATACGGATGCCATCCCACGAAAAACGCTGTACTCTCTTATAGAAATTGTTATCAAGGAGGAGCGTGCAAATGCTACAAACTGTTAACCGTATTAAAGCGCTGGAGCGCATGAGTACCTGTGGCTTGAGCAAAAAGCATACACATCAGTATAGTGTTCCCACACTGCTCACAACCTGCGACCGGATTGAAGAGCAAGGTTTAACAGGACTACTTTCCTCTGTTTTGCCCGAACGTATCCAGCAAGAACTGATCTGCAACGAACAATTTGCAGGCTACTACAAGAAACTGGTGGATTGTAAAGTGCCCCACCATTTCATCAATGACTGGCTGGAGTCTGCGGATCGTTTCGGGGAATCTCTGATGGGGCGTTATACCGTTGAACAGATGGTTCAAATGTACGGCTCCGGGGTCAACGGCTCCTGCTGTCAATACGAGTGTCTGAAGTATTTCGAACACGACTTAGCGGATGAAGCATTGTGGCCCGCATTGGTAGATAACCTGAACGCTTTCTATGCGCAGAGCGCCGTGACTTTATCTGATTTGAAACCGCAGCAGCGAGAGATGCTGAAGCTCCCTTATTTTTCCTCTTTCATCGATGTTTCCGGATGTACCATTTCAACCAGCCTCTCTGTGCTTTCCTCCAATGAGACGATGCGGGCGGTCCTGGATTTCCTGTTCCGCGAACAAGTGGAGCATTGTTTCACAGAGGATGAGTTGACTTCGCTCTCCCATCTGGAGGCTAAGGATCTTGAACTTGTGCGCCAGACATACTCCAATCTGGGTTCTGACCCTGGATGGATGGAGCGGTTTCTGGACTGGTGGCTCTCTAACCACGGTCTGCGCCATGATTTGCAGTGGTTCGCTCAACGGCGCGAGCCACTTACAGACGAGGAGAAGCATCAGGTGCTGGATACCTGGGTCGGATACTTGAACGCCCTGTATTCCGGGAGTTTGGAGGTGCCTTTTGCATCCATCAGACCCATTCAGTACGATGTACTGATCTACGCCATCGCCCACAAGAAGAAACGGTTTCTCCACATGGTTTCGGAGCATTTTGAGGACTTCTGCAAACTAGGTCGGGAATCCTTCCTGCTGGAAGAGAGTTTCTACACCCGCTGCAATTTGAACGCGCTGAACGGCAAGGATTTCCTCGCGTGCGCTGGCGAGGCCGGACAGAGGAACAACCTTGATCTGCTGGAACAGCGGGAGTATACTTTTCAGGAACTCAAATTGCTGTGCTATGCCAAGCCGGTCTACATCCAGTTCTATGGGATGCTGGCAGATATCGGCGTGGATCGGAAACTCGTTGTTATGCGGGAACTGCTCAAGGGAGACCTGTTGAACATGCAGATTGCTGATGAGGACCTGCGTGGCCTGGCCGCGCTTCTGTCCCAGAAACCGCTGAGTGTGTGGCGACAGAAAGAGTTGGGCCATATTGCCGGCCTGTCCGCCACTGACGCTGTGCGCGTCCTGCTGGTCTATGACAAGATCAAGTTATTGATCCCTGAACTACTTACCTGGGAAGATGCACTCTTTGCCAGCCGGAACGCAGATCGGATGCGAGGCTATCAGAGCTGGACTCAGATGCGCAACGATCTCATTTATGTGGATCAAGACTGGGTTGCATTGGCGAAAGAATTGGAACTTGGCGAGAAATTCCTTCAAGACAATGAGCAACACATCGTCCGCTTCATTATGGGGGAGGGGGCGGAGATGACCCGGCTCTATTATGAGTACACTGAGAATAAGGAGGCATTCCGCCGTATCATCCTGGCAGAACTGATGGGCGAATTTAAAACACTCAAATACTATCCCAATGACCTGAATAGGGAAATCAGTTTCCCAACCACAAAACAGCAGCAGTTGCTTTGGCAGACGAACACCGCTATGGAGACCTACGGCATTCTGGTGGAGGAAGTGGATGATTACTACTCTACCCTGCGTCTGGGGAGGTTGCCATACTCCACATGCTTATCTTATGTGGATGGTCAATACCGGGAATGCCTGCTCTCCAGTTTTGACTCAAATAAGAAAATCCTACTAGCCAAGAAGAATGGTAAGGTCATAGGGCGGGCTGTGATCCGGCTGACCAAGGGCCGGGATTATCTGCGAGATGATGTCGATGCTCCGACCTTGGAGTTCGCCGATCTGACTAAACCACCCGAGAAACGATATGAGGATGAGCGGCCTGCAGACCAGCTGACCCTGTTCTTGGAGCGTCCCTACTTCAAGAATGCGAATTACTCGGAAACCGCTGTTATCAAACAGATGTTTATCTCTCTGGTACGGAAGAAGGCGATGCAGATGCTGGCTACCCCAGTCTTGGCGATTTGCTATGAAGAGCAGTGCGCTGCATCTGACTTTGTGCGGATGAGGTACGCCCTCTACATTTCCAAGTCCAAAGGCGGCGCCCAGTATCTGGACTCGTTGGACGGACAAGTGAAAGTCTCACGGGAGGGTTCCTTTAAGGCGTTCCCGTTCCTTGTGCTGCCAAGCAACGAGATGGCGGCTATATCCTGATTAGTACAGTATCTCAATCAACCAGAAAACGGGGGATGTGAAGCGAATACGCTCCAGATCCCCCGTTTTTTCTTGGGCAGAAGCGATGATATAAAAATGATGCTTCAAGTTTCGAACAGAATGTCGGAGTCAACTTTACTGACATCGGCATTATAGTGATTGTTTCTAAAGAGGATTAAGCAGGTGCGGGGGCCTTCTGTACCGGCTTCCTTTCTGTTTCGGTGTTTACTGAAATCGTGCCCGCGCACATTCTGGAGAAATATAGGAGTCGCCACCACACCTTGAAATAGGTTGGTGGCGGCTTTTTCTATGGCAAATTTCTTTCTCTGAAACGGGGAATGAGGAGAAGACACCAAGATCTTCAGGGAAGGCATCCTGCTGCACCTTGACAAATAGGCGGTATGCGCCTCATATGCGGCAACGGGTACATTGCGAATATGGAGAGCCGTACAAGCAGACTGGGCCGTGATCCCAAATTTGGAAAGGAGGCAGGGGGGAGCCGGATGTTGTGTGCAGACAAGCTGTGGCGGCTTGGAGGCCATGACCCATATTCGTTGATCATGATACACCACTTCGGCTGTGATCCGAGCGGTAACCAATCCGCCGCAGGTTACGGGAAGTGCCAATAGCTCGGGGAGTAAGTCTCGCGGAGCGGCTTAGCCAGCCGCCGCCCGTTGCTTTTTGGATTCAGACAGAAAGGGAGATGAAACATGGAAAAACAAGAGGTTCCCATTTGGGAAAAGGCAAATTTGACGATAGATGAAGCGGCTGCCTACTTCGGGATCGGAACCAACAAATTGCGGGAGATAACCAGCAACCCAGATTGCGAGTTTGTGATTCGGGTCGGGGCTAAGCGGTTGATCAAACGAAAAAAATTCGAGAGATACTTGGAAGACGTGGATACAGTGTAACCAATTTTGGATGGAAGCCGGGATGCAGCGGATGCTGTATCCCGGCTTTGCAACAGGGAAATTACAGAAAACTTATTGAAAACATGGGATGTTCATATTATTATATATGTGTGTGGGCATTCTCTTGGAAGGAGGATATTGTGTCCGACAAAAGACGCGATTCCAAAGGGCGTCTCCTGAAACAAGGGGAACGACAACGAGAGGATGGCAAATACGAGTATAGGTACTATGATGAAAAAGGAGGTAGGCACAGCGTATATAGTTGGAGACTGGTCGACACAGATAGGATCCCGCCTGGGAAACGAGACGCTGAATCACTGCGTTCAATGGAAAAGCGAATCCGAAGAGATCTGGAAGATGGAATCAAAACACACGAAGCAGACCGGACGACGCTGAATTACCATTATGATAGATATATTGCGCAGAAGATTGAGATCAAGGAGTCTACCAGAGAAAACTATAAATACATGTATGACAAGTATGTACGGGAAGAAATCGGACAGATGAAGTTGTCGAATATCAAATACAGTGATATCAAGAAGTTTTATTTGTCCTTGATTCACGACAAGGGATTCAAACCAAACAGTATGGAAGTCATACACACAATTCTTCATCCGGTTTTTTCTACAGCAGTTCGAGACGGCATCATTCGGTTGAATCCGACCGATGGCGTAATGAACGAAATCAAAAGGACCCATAACTGGGAGAAGCCGAAAAGAAAAGCCTTGACAGAAGCGCAACAATCTGCTTTTATTAGTTATGTTTCTTCATCGCCGACTTACAGGCATTGGCTGTCGGTATTTACAGTGTTGCTGGGGACAGGCTGCAGGATCGGCGAAGTGGTGGGGCTGCGCTGGCAGGATTGTGACTTTTCGCAGGGAATTATATCCATTAACCACAATCTTGTGTACCGCAAACGGGAAAGCACCGGAAAAGTTGGATTTCATGTGAACACACCGAAAACGAGGGCGGGAATCAGGATAATCCCGATGCTCGCAGAAGTAAAGCACGCGCTCCTGCAGGAACGGTTGCGCCAGATGGAAGAGGGCTTCAATGATTGTGTCATTGACGGCTATTCGGGCTTTATTTTCTCGACACGCTATGGAGATGTACTTAACCCACATTGTGTTAACCGAGCGATTGAGCGTATCTGCAGGGATTATAATGCCGAGGAAAAGCAAAAGGCCAAAATGGAAAAACGGTATCCAGAACTGCTGCCACATTTTTCTTGCCACAATTTAAGACACACTTTCTGCACCAGATTCTGTGAAAATGAACGTGACCTGAAAGTTATACAGGAGATTATGGGACATGCAGATATCACGACAACGATGAATGTTTATAATGAGGCAACCAAGGAAAAGAAAGTAGCAAGTTTTGCGAATCTGGAGGGCAAAATCCGAATCAGTTGATTTACCCCCATTTTTACCCCCATTGGTGATGAAACGGTAGAAACTTATACCAAGTTATAAATCCAAAAGTTCGAGAGGACACCTCAAAATGCAGAATACAGAAACTTATAACACTTTGCAGAAGCCGGAAATTCTATTCCCCACCATGAAGCCTGAGGGCGTGAAGAAGGAGGAGAAGGCTGCGCCTGCTTCTGCCCAGGCTCCTGCGGAGAAGATCGACTTCTCTAAGGTGGAGATCGAGCCCCTGTTTGCCGACTTTGTGGACTTTGATACCTTTGCCAAGTCCGATTTCCGGGCCGTGAAGGTAAAGGAGTGCGAGGCGGTCAAGAAGAGCAAGAAGCTCCTCAAGTTCGTCCTGGATGACGGCACTGGCACCGACCGCGTGATCCTCAGCGGTATCCACGATACCTATGAGCCCGAGGAGCTGGTGGGCAAGACCCTGATCGCTATCACCAACCTGCCTCCCCGCAAGATGATGGGCATTGACTCCTGCGGTATGATCATTTCTGCTATCCACCACGAGGAGGGTGTGGAGAAGCTCCACTGCCTGATGGTGGACGACCACATCCCCGCCGGCGCCAAGCTGTATTGATTTCCGGTATTTTGGGGAATCAAATAAGACAAAGTAGAGAACAGAGCTCTGGGTTATCCAGAGCTCTGTTTTTTGTCATTATCAAGGGGTTGACAAAGAAGCTATGAAAGCTATAATAAGTAATTGGTTACGTATTTGCGGGAGGTGAGACAATGCCGGGTATGATGCCGTTTGGATTAAAGATTGCCATTATTAATCGGGCGTTCCGAAAACGGATGGATGAGAAAGCGGCCGACATGGGGCTGACCTCTGTGCAGCTCCGAGTGCTGGGGTCTATCAGCCGATTGGAGGCCTCTGGTGAGACAGAAGTTCATCAGAATGATTTGGAGCGAATCGAGCATGTGACCCATCCAGCGATGACGAAGCTTCTCCAGCGCTTGGAAAGCAAAGGATTTATCCAATGCGTTCCCAGTGCGAAGGACCGGCGCTATAAAAAGATCACCTGTACCGAGAAATCCACAGGGATTTATAAGATGATCCTGGCGCAGGATCAAGAGGTCCTAGATGAAATCTGCAAGGGTTTTACCAAGCAGGAGAAGGAGGCCTTGCTTCAAACCACCGATCTTATACTGCGCAATATTGATTCTCAATGATCTTTTTAGAAAAATGAATTCCCCAGGCAGTGAGCCGAGGAGAACACTCGGATTCACTGCCTGCTTTTTTGTACAAATAGGTAACTAGTTACTTAATTAAGGAGAGAATGAGAATGGAACAAACAATATCATCAACCAGTAAAAGTCCCTTTGCAACCGAACCTATCGGGCGTTTGATCGTCAAATTTGCAGTTCCTTGTGTAATTTCTCTGTTGGTAAACTCGCTTTATAACATTGTGGATCAAATTTTTATCGGATGGGGCGTAGGTTACTTGGGAAACGGAGCTACCAACGCCGTTTTCCCCATCACGATTGTGGCCCTGGCCTTATGCCTGATGATTGGCGACGGCGGTGCGGCCTATCTCAGTTTAAAGCTGGGCGAGGGTGACATTGCCAGTGCCAAACGGGGAGTGGGCAATGCTATCGTAATGGTGGTGGTAGTCAGTATTGTGCTGGCCTCAGTGTTCCTGATCTTTATTGATCCCATCCTGACCCTGTTTGGTGCCACAGACACTTTGCGGGAGTATGCTTTGCAGTATGGTACTATTATCGGAGTCGGACTGCCCTTCATGATGATCCCCGGCGCGGTCAATTCCATGATCCGGGCCGACGGAAGTCCCAAGTATGCCATGCTGTCCATGGCGCTGGGTGCTGTGGTCAATACCATCCTGGACCCTGTCTTTATTTTTGTATTCCATATGGGAGTGCAGGGGGCAGCTATTGCTACGGTGATCGGACAGGTGGCTACCTTTGTTATGGCCGTCACCTACCTGTTCCGGTTCAAGACCTTCCGCATTGACCGCAGTGCTTTCCGAATGAAAGTAAAGACCTGCACCACCGTGCTCAGTCTGGGTGTCAGCAGTTTTATCACACAGTTTGCCATCACCATCGTCATGGCACTGACCAACAACCTGCTGGTTTCTTATGGAGCCCTGTCCATCTACGGCTCTGAGATTCCCATGACTGCCACCGGTATTGTTATGAAGGTCAATCAGATCCTCATCTCCATCCTCGTTGGTATTGCTGTGGGTGCACAGCCTATCATTGGTTTTAACTACGGCGCCAAAGATTTTACTCGTGTAAAAAAAGCGTTGGATATTGCCCTTGTGGCCTCTGAGATCATTGCCATCATTGCCTTCTTGATCTTCCAGTTTGCTCCCATGTCTGTGGTTTCGCTGTTTGGATCCGAGGAGGGCCTGTATAACGAGTTTGCGGTGAAAGCATTTCGTATTTTCTTGATGTTGTGCCCTCTGACTGGGTTTCAGACCGTGGTTGCCGTATATTTGCAGGCAGTGGGCAAGCCACTCAAGTCGGCCATCTTATCCCTGGCCCGTCAGATTATTTTCTTTGTACCTGCTGCCGTTCTGCTGCCGAAGTTCCTGGGTGTGGTAGGTGTGCTTTGGACAGGGCCTGTGGCCGATGGCCTGGCCTTCCTGCTGTCGGTTGGATTGCTGATTTATGAGAGAAAGCAGTTAAAAGAAATTGAACAGGCAGAATAAGCAAAGACTGATTTGTGTACTGCGAAAGGAGCGATCGTATGAAAAACCGGATTATTACCATCAGCCGTGAGTTTGGAAGTGGTGGACGTACCATTGGCAAAAAAGTAGCAGAAGAACTTGGAATTCCCTGTTATGACAGTGAACTGATTGAGAAAGTGGCATCGGAGAGCGGATTTGATGCCAATTACATCAAGGATGCGGGAGAGTATGCTCATGGCGGATTTCTCTCCTCGGCGTTTTCCCACCGCTCCTCCGGACCCAATAATGCGGATTATTTATGGAAAATCCAGTACAAGATCATTACTGAATTGGCGGAGAAGGGACCCTGTGTCATTGTAGGACGGTGCGCAGACTATATTCTTCGAGAGAGAGCAGACTGTCTGCGGGTGTTTATCCACGCAGATTTAGCCTTCCGGGCGGAGCGGATCGTCAAGGAATATGGAGAGCGGGAGGAATCCCCGGAGCAGCGCTTGAAGGACAAGGACAAGCGCCGCGCAGCCTATCATCGCTTCTATACCAATATGAAGTGGGGACACGCACAAAATTATGATGTTACCCTGAACAGCGGGACGCTTGGAATTGATAAGTGCGTGGATATTATTAAAGATCTCTATTGAGGTGATGTACAGGGAAGAGAACCGTAAGGTTTGTTTTCATGTCCAATCATCCTTTTCAGAAGAAAAAAGAAGCCGCCCTTCCCAAAGCGGGAAGGGCGGCAAATATTTAGGCGGTGTGATGGTCGTGGCAGTGACAGCCGCTTCCGCAGTTGCCGGGGCAGCCTGCGCAGTGCTTGCCTGCCTTGTGATCTTTCCACATGGCGCGGCCGGCCAGGCCTGCGCCCAAAATTACGATTGCTAATACAATGAAAGTTCCCATAATAAACTCCTTGATCTTATGCGCGGCTGACCGAGCGGCGGGCGGAGAGCTGCTCCTGCTCACTGGGACGGTAGCCTTTGCGCACCAGCAGATAGATAATAGCGGCCAGAGCCAGGATGGCGGCGATGGTGCCAGCGCCAAATGCCACTTCACCAAGGGCCAGACCCACCAGCTGATAAACAATCAGAGAGACCACATACGCAAAGCCACACATGTAGCCGATAGCAGCCAGAGTCCACTTGGGGTTGTTCATCTCCCGTTTGATGGCGCCCATCGCGGCAAAGCAGGGGGCGCATAGCAGATTGAAGATCATGAAGGCGTAGGCGGCGATAGGCGTGAAGTGTTCAGCCATCTCTAACGACAGATTGCCCGGGAACGTAACACCGAAGGTGGACACCACTTCCTCCTTGGCAATGAGGCCGGTGACAGTGGCCACAGTAGCCTGCCAGGTGCCGAAGCCCAGGGGAGCGAAGATGAAGGCAACTGTCTTGCCGATGGAGGCCAGCAGGGAATCGTTGTTGTCGGCTACCATGCCAAAGCCGTCAGCGGTGAAGCCAAAGCCCTGAAGGAACCAGAGAATGATGGAGCTGAGCAGGATGACGGTGCCGGCCCGCTTAATGAAGGACCAGCCGCGCTCCCAGGTGGCGCGAAGGACATTGCCACGGGTGGGGACATGATAAGCGGGCAGCTCCATGACAAAGGGAGCGGGCTCGCCGGCGAAGGCTTTGAACTTCTTCAGCATGACGCCGGAGATAATGACTGCTGCCACACCGATAAAGTAGGCGGAGGTAGCGACCCAAGAGGAGCCGCCGAACAGAGCGCCGGCAAACAGGGCGATGATGGGCATCTTGGCGCCGCAGGGGATAAATGCGGTGGTCATAATGGTCATCTTCCGGTCGCGGTCCTGTTCAATGGTCCGGGAGGCCATGATGCCGGGGACGCCGCAGCCGGTGGCCACCAGCATGGGAATAAAACTCTTGCCGGACAGGCCGAAGCGGCGGAAGATCCGGTCCATGATAAAGGCGATACGAGCCATGTAGCCGCAATCCTCCAGCAGAGCCAGCAGGAAGAAAAGCACCAGCATCTGAGGCACAAAGCCCAGAACAGCGCCCACACCGCCCACAATGCCGTCCAGCACCAGGCCGGAGACGACCTCGTTGCAGCCGATGCTGTTGAGGAGGTTCTCGACCAAGACAGGGATGCCAGGTACCCAGGTGCCATACTCCGTGGGATCGGGCTCCTCAACGGTAAGGGCCTCTTCAAAGTGGGAGAGGTCCACGGCCTCGGTGGTGGTGACGCCGGTCTCATCGTCATAGAAGTAGACGTCGGTGGTGAGATCAGCGGTCTGAGCGGCAAAGGCCTGGATCATAGCATCGTCCAAGGTGCCATCTTCCCGGGCGGCAGTAAACTCACTGGTGTCCACGCCGGCCTTTTCCGCCGCGGCCAGGAATCCCTCGATCACAGTATTGGCTTCCTCGTGAGCACCAGAGGCTTCTTCCCAGGCCTCCGTGTCTGCGGTGAAGGGGACAAACCAGCCGTCTCCAAACAGACCGTCGTTGGCCCAGTCGGTGGCGTGAGTGCCAATGGAGACTGTCCAACTGCCCATGGAGATAGCGTAAACCAGAGCCATGACCACCACAAAAATGGGCAGGGCCAGGATACGGTTGGTGACGATCTGGTCAATACGGTCGGAGGGAGTCAGGCCGGTGCGGGCCTTTTTTACTACGCTGCCAATGATGGAGGTGATGTACTGATAGCGCTCATTGGTGATGATGGATTCACCGTCATCGTCCAATTCTTCTTCGCAGGCAGCGATAGTTTCCTGAATCTCAGTGGGCAGCTTCATGCGTCCCTCAAGGGAAGCCAAGACCTTTTCATCTTTCTCAAACAGTTTGATAGCGTACCAGCGCAGCTGGCTGGCATCCACATGGCCGGAGATATTATTTTCAATCACTTCCAGTGCCTGCTCCACCCGCTTCTGGAACGAATGAACCGGACGGAAGGGCTCCTTTAGAGAGGCCACCTCAATCGCCTTGTTATACAGCTCCTTCAGTCCGGAGCCCCGCAGCGCAGAGACCTCAATGACCGGGCAGCCCAGCTTTTCTGACAGCTTGATGCTGTTGATCTGGTCGCCACGCTTTTTGATGACATCCATCATGTTCAGCGCGACCACCACAGGGATCCCCAACTCCAGGACCTGAGTGGTGAGGTAGAGGTTGCGCTCAATGTTGGTAGCGTCCACCAGATTGATGATCACATCAGGATGTTCATTGAGCAGGTAGTTTCGGCTGACCACCTCTTCCAAGGTGTAAGGGGAGAGGGAGTAGATGCCGGGCAGATCAGTGACAGTGACATCGGGATGTCCTTTCAGTTTGCCTTCCTTCTTTTCTACTGTAACGCCAGGCCAGTTGCCCACATATTGGTTGGCTCCGGTCATGGCGTTGAACATGGTGGTTTTGCCGCAGTTTGGGTTGCCCACCAGTGCCATGCGAATGGACATGATTGCTTCCTCCTTTTAATTAGCTTATGCTAATCCATAGACAAAAATAAAAGCGGTCAAACAGAACCGGTGGAATTACTCCACCAGGATCATATCTGCATCCGCCTTGCGCAGAGAAAGCTCGTAGCCTCGGACGGTCACTTCGACCGGATCGCCCAGAGGAGCCACCTTGCGCACAAAAATGCTGGTACCTTTGGTGATTCCCATGTCCATGATCCGGCGCTTGACGGGGCCTTCTCCCTGCAGCTTTTGTACGGTGACGGTTTCACCGCACTTGACCTGCTTGAGTGTCTTACTCATCGCTGTGTTCTCCTTTCCAACCACATCCAAAGCACGTCATACCATAATGCGGTTTGCCATGCTCTGACTGATAGCCACCCGGCTATCCTTTACATTAACGATCAGATTTCCATTGAGCTGAGCGATTACTGTAACGGGCTGCCCAACGGTAAAACCCAGATTCTCCAGAAATCGACGGGTCTCATCCTTGCCGCGAATGGCCTTGATATTGGCCACGCAGCCAGTTTGCGAGAGGGAGAGGGGCATAGTAGGAATCACTCCTTTCTCAGTATAGATATTTTAGAGTTTGCAATGTCTAACCAATTAACAGGGTAAGTTTACCACCGCTAACCATGGTTGTCAATAGCTAACTGAATTTTAAGTATCTGTTTTCATTGACTTTTTTTCTGCAGTTGGGTATGATTATATGTGCTGAGTATAGGGGTCAGCAGCTGTAGAATATCATCCAAAGGAAAAGTTGATATGCGGGTATGGCGGACTTGGCAGATGCGCAGGATTTCGGTGCTGTCACCTCAGTGGAGAATTACCGTTCCATTTCTGGTGCCCGCGATCTTTAAACTGAATATGCGCCTGTGATGGAATTGGTAGACATGCGAGATTTAGGTTCTCGTGCAGCGATGCGTGTGGGTTCGAGTCCCTTCAGGCGCACCATGACGAGTGTTCTTATAGCATTTGAAGCGCTGTAAGAACGCTTGTCTTTTTTTGTTATTTTTATTCAGCAACTTTGGCTAGGATGTAGTTAACGAATGCGTCTTTTCAGACCGGATTTTAGAGAGAACTTGGTTTACAGTACGTCTGAGAAATGTTTTGGCTGGTCAATCAATGTGGATATCCATTTCAGTCTAATCGTACCGAGACGGGTGTCTGCATTTGTAGTAAGTCAATTTTAAGCTCTATTTTATGGCCCTATTTTTCCAAATAATATCAAGAAAAATTATTTCGCGCTGTATGGTAGGAAGTTTCTCCAAAGCTTTTTGGATAGAAACGGCATCAAGAACTATGTCGTCAAGCTATGGAGAGAAATTGCTTTGCTCGTTTGATATGGTATCAACCGATAGAGTTCGGTTGTGAAATCTAAAGTCGCCCATACACTTATTGTGTGCGATCGTAAAAATATTGCTATTGAATTTTTCCAAGGATGATAGCTTCCTATGTTTTGTATCACAGCAACAAACACATCTTGGATGATATCATAAGCATCTTGTTCATGCCCAATCATTTTAAAAGTATATCCGTAGATACGGGAATACCAACGCCGTATCAAAATATCCAGTGCACTTCTGTCACCAGATTTGATGCCACGTATTAAATCAAAGTCGCTGTATTCCATCGACTCACCACCTTGTACATAAGTATAACGAAATGGTGCTAAGAAAAGGATGAACACTTTTCAGAGAAATCCAAAATAGAAGGTGACCGTAGGACAAGGGCAAATTACCTACAACACGCCTTTGCAAAGTTGATTCTGTCATGGCGTTTGTGGTATAGTGAGGCAATAGGACGGCCTGCGGGTCGAACTGTCAGACCAATGGATGGGCGGGATCATGAAGATGAGCGCAGAGATCATGATTGTGGACGATGAGGCAGCCATTGCCGACTTGGTAGATGTCTATTTGAAAAATGAAGGATACACAGTCCACAAATTTTATACTGCCACACAGGCGCTGGAATGTGTGGAGCAGAAGCGGCTGGATCTGGCCATTCTGGATGTGATGCTTCCGGATATGGACGGATTTACGCTCTGCCAGAAGATCCGAGAGAGTCATCTCTTTCCTATCTTGATGCTCACCGCGAAGGTGGAGGATATGGACAAAATCACCGGCCTCACCCTGGGGGCAGATGACTATATTACAAAGCCCTTCAATCCTTTGGAGTTGGTAGCGCGGGTCAAGACCCAGCTGCGGCGCTACACCCGCTACAACCCAAGTAGTGGCTGTGGAGAGGAGGTCCCCCAGGAGTACGACATTCGGGGACTGCAGATTTCCAAAGCCAATCATAAGTGCTTTCTTTTTGAGGAAGAGCTTTCCCTTACACCTTTGGAATTTTCTATCCTTTGGTACCTGTGCAGCCGGCAGGGCCAGGTGGTGTCAAGCGAGGAGCTTTTTGAGGCAGCTTGGGGCGAAAAGTTTATGGACAGCAACAATACTGTTATGAGCCACATCGCCCGCTTGCGGGAAAAGATGCACGAGAACAGCCGCAAGCCGAAATTTATCAAGACGGTTTGGGGGGTGGGATATACCATTGAGTAAACAGCGGATTCAAAAAGAGCGGGAAGAGCGGGGAAAACGGGCTGGCCTGCGTACCTGGGCGCTTTACCTGCTGGCTCTGGCTGCCTGGGTGACGGCGGTGATCGCCCTGGCTTTGCTGGGCTTCTTGGTGTGCTCCCGATTTACCTGGTATGAGAACAATCCCCTCTATCAATTTCTTGACTGGGTGCGGGATTATATCATGTTCGTCTGCATCGTGGTGGTATTGGCGGGTTGGGTGGTCATCAGCTATTATTTTATTGCACGCTCTGCCCGGGATTTGGAGTGGCTGCTCTCCGGGGCGGAGGAACTGGCCCATCCTACAGATGCTCCGATCCGTCTGCCGCAAGGACTAAAAAATGCCGAGGACCAGCTGAATCTGGCCCGGGAACAGGCTCTGCGGGCCGCTCAGGCGGCCATAGATGCCGAGCAGCGGAAAAGCGACCTGGTGGTCTACCTAGCCCACGACCTAAAAACGCCCCTTACCAGCGTCATCGGTTACCTCACCCTTCTGCGGGACGAGCCAGAGCTCTCCCCGGCCATGCGGGCGCGCTATACCGGTGTGGCTCTGGAGAAGGCCGAGCGGCTGGAGGACCTCATCAATGAATTCTTTGATATTACCCGCTTCAGCCTTACCCATTTGGAACTGGAGAAGGGAGACACCGATCTGAAGCGGATGCTGGAGCAGATGTGCAGCGAGTTTGGACCGGTCCTGGCCCAGAGGGGGATGACCTGCCAGCTGGACCTGCCTGGGGAGCTGCGGGCGGTCTGTGATCCGGACAAAATAGCCCGGGTTTTCGACAATCTGCTCAACAACGCCTGCCACTATGCCTACTCCGATTCAGTTCTTCGAGTGGCAGCCCGGGCAGAAGAGACAAAAATCGTGATGACTTTCTGCAACGCCGGCCCTACTATTCCCCCGGAAAAGCTTGCCCGGATGTTTGAGCAGTTTTTCCGTCTGGATACCTCAAGGGGCACCCGCACCGGAAACGCCGGACTGGGTTTGGCTATTGCCAAAGAGATCGTGGAGGCTCACGGTGGCACCATTACCGCCCGGAGTGAGGGAGAAGAGATGCTCTTCACGGTTACTTTGCCTCGGTAAGAAAATCGTAAGAATTTCCACAAGAAATTGCAGTAATTTTAAAAGAGAGTGTTCATACACGCGGCGCCTTGTTTTGTTACCATTTTGGTAGCGAAACAAGGCGCTTTTTGATAGGAGGTTTTTGTGTATGAACCGTATTTTGATTTTCTTTGGCGGTTGCTCCACCGAATACGGTGTGTCTCTCCAGTCGGCCCATGCGGTACTGACCCACCTGGATCGGAGTAGATTTGAGCCCCTGCTGGTGGGCATCACTCAGAGCGGCGGCTGGCTCTATTACACTGGCGCACCCGATGCCATCCCCGCTGATCGCTGGCAGGGAACTGAATGTGTCCCTTGTACCCTGGTCCTCAGCCGAGGAGTGTCCCACCTGCTCCTGTTGGACGGCAGTGGCACCCAACTATCTTTTGACGCAGCTTTTCCGGTGCTCCACGGCAAGAACGGGGAGGATGGCACCCTCCAGGGGCTGCTGGAGTTGGCAGGGATCCCGGTTATCGGCTGCGGCGCGCTGTCCTCTGCCTTGTGTATGGACAAGGACCGGGCCCACAAGCTGGCCGCTCTAGCCGGAGTGAAAGTGCCCCGAAGTGTAGTCTTCCGCCGAAGTGCGGGGATGGATGAAATCAAAGCGGCAGCAGCGAAACTGGGCTATCCCCTTTTCGTGAAGCCCGTCCGGGCTGGGTCCTCTTTTGGTATCACCCGGGTCACCGGCCCAGAGGGGCTGCCCGGGGCGGCCGCCGCCGCTTTTGCCAACGACCGGGAACTGCTGCTGGAGGAGGCTATCCCAGGTTTCGAGGTAGGCTGTGCCGTACTGGGTACCGATGAGCTCACTGTGGGCGCGGTGGATGAGATCGAACTCTCCCAGGGCTTCTTCGACTTTGAAGAAAAGTACACCCTGAAAACCTCCGCCATCCACTGCCCCGCTCGCATTCACCCCCTAAAGGCGGCGGAGATCCAGGCGGCGGCCAAGGCCATCTACCGTGCACTGGACTGCAAGGACTTTGCACGGGTGGACCTGTTTCTTACACCGGCAGGGGAGATCGTATTCAATGAGGTGAATACGATTCCCGGCTTCACCGCCCACAGCCGCTATCCCAACATGATGAAAGCGGCGGGGCTGGATTTCACCACCCTCATCACCCGCATCATCGAGGCGGAGGTGGGCGTATGAGAACTCTTACACGGACCACCGGTGCTCTGTTGCTGGTAAACGCTGCCCACTCCATGGTAACCTCCGCCTCGCCGGACTTGGTCTGCGTGGATCCTCGTTGGCCGGAGGTTCAGCTGGAGCGGCGGGCGGCGGGGTTCCTCAACGCCTGCATCCGGGCCGTGGGAGGAGAAAAAGACATCGTCCCTGTTTCCGGTTGGCGCAGCCAAGAGGAGCAGCAGGCCATCTGGGATGATACTCTGGTCAAGGAAGGAGAGGCGTTTACTCGGCAGTATGTGGCCCTCCCCAGGTGCAGCGAACATCAAACCGGTCTGGCCATCGATCTGGGCTTGGCATCGGAGGAGATCGACGTTATCCGCCCCAATTTCCCCTATAGCGGTGTGTGCGCTGCCTTTCGGAAGCAGGCGGCAGATTATGGCTTCATTCTGCGTTATCCCGCCGGAAAAGAGGCGGTCACCGGTATTGCCTACGAGCCATGGCATTTCCGCTATGTGGGCGTGCCCCATGCGAGGTTCATGGCTGAACAGGGGATCGTTCTGGAGGAATACATGGAGATACTGCGTCGGGATTATTCCCAGCGGCCTCTGACTGTCTGCGCAGCCTCCCACATGTTCCATATCTGGTATTGTAACGAGGCAGTCCGTGAGGATCTGCTCTCAGAACTCGGAAGCTACTGTCAGGTGTCGGAGGACAACTGCGGCGGCTTTGTGGTTACCACTTGGAGGTGAGAGGTCGTGTCTTTGCGGGAATTTTTTACTGACTGGTCCAAAGGAGACCGAATGACGGGCTTCTGGTGCCTTTACCGCCTGCGGAACCGGGCAAAGCGGAAGATGATCCGGGATATTTTAACTTTTTTCTTCAACCGCAGCGCCCGACGGCACGGAGGCTATGTGGGGCCCGGCGCTGTGATTTTGGGAGAACCGCTGCTGCCACACGGACTCCACGGAGTCTATATTTCCCGTTTCGCTACCATAGGCGCGGGATGTCGGATCTATCAGAATGTCACCATCGGGGAGGTAAAGCGTCGTGCCCCTGTTGTGGGAAATGGGTGTCTCATCGGAGCGGGTGCAGTGCTGGTGGGGAATATCCGTATCGGCGACGGAGTAAAGATCGGCGCAGGAGCGGTAGTGTGTCAGGATATTCCGGCGGGATGCACCGTAGTGGCCCAGCCGCCCCGGATTTTGGAAGGGGGAGCGGGATATGCATGAGGAAACAAGTCGGGCCTGGCGGGAAGTGGATCTGAACGCTCTGGCCCACAATGCCCGGGTGCTTCAGGGTGCACTGGCCCCTGGCTGCCGTTTAATGTCGGTAGTGAAGGCTGATGCATATGGACATGGGTCAATCCCTGTGGCCCGGCGGTTGGAAGCAGAGGGAGTGAAAGCATTTGCAGTGGCCTGCCTGGAGGAAGGAATCGCTCTGCGGAGGTCGGGTATCCAGGGAAAAATCCTGATTCTGGGCTACACTCCGCCGGGTATGGCATTCCAGATTTGCCGGTGGAAGCTCGTCCAGACGGTAGCAGATGAGGATCACGGCCGAGCGCTGGCCGCCCAAGGTGTGCCGCTCTCAGTCCACTTGGCTTTGGATACCGGTATGCATCGCCTGGGGATTCCGGCGGAGGACCATAAGGCTTTGCAACATTTATATGAATTGCCAAATCTGAATATCGAGGGGGTATTTTCCCATTTGTGTGTGTCGGACAGCCTGGAAGCGGAGGATATGTCCTTTACCTGCACGCAATTAGAACGATTTTACGCAACAGTTCGATGGCTCAAGACCCACGGCCTGGACACGGGAGCAATCCACATCCAGGCAAGCTACGGCATCTGGAATCTGCCGCCTCAGCCATGTTCCTGGGCACGGGCAGGAATCGCCCTTTACGGTGTCTTCAGCAATGATGCCCACACAGAACGAAAGCTGGATCTGAACCCAGTGCTTTCCCTGCGCGCCCGGGTAGCTTCGGTGCGCACCCTCCTGCCCGGCGAGGGAGCAGGATACGGCTTGGCCTTTTGGGCGGATCAAATGCGGAGGTTGGCAGTGGTTACCATCGGCTATGCCGACGGCCTGCCTCGCAGCCTGTCCCAGCAAGGGGGAGAGGTACTGCTTCACGGAACGCGCTGTCCTATGGTGGGGCGAATGTGCATGGATCAGCTGATGGTGGATGTGACCGATGTGCCTTGCGTGAAGCCCGATGATGTGGCAACAATCATTGGAACAGATGGAGGAGAAGTGATTCGGGCAGAAGATGTGGCTGGGCAATGCGGTACGATCACTAACGAACTCCTTTCCCGACTGGGACAACGTCTGCCGATTGTTGCAGACTGACGGAACCATATCGGTTCATAGAATTGTTGTTTGTCACTGGGGTGACATCACCTTTAGGTTCCTGTGAAGCGATTCGTGTGGGTTCGACCCCCACTACCCGTACCACGTCGGAGCAAGCTTTATAGCGCTTGCTCCGACTTTTGTTACAAAAGTCAGAGCGCGCTCATGCCGTTGCTCTTCCTTTCCAAATCGAACCCGCTTCGCTGGGCTTCAATTTAGTTTTGGGTGCAAACTTGGAAACTGCGGCATCTATACTGTTTCAATATTCCAAAAAGAGAGACACACCAAGCGGTGTGTCTCTCTTTTTGGTGATGCAGATCCCAACGGGATCTGCATCACCTGCGGACAGGTTTTGTCGAATGTGAGAGAGACTTTGGAGGAAGGTGAACTGGAGCCGCAAATATATTGACACAGGTACAGGTTTCTGTTACAATATCGTGCGTTATGGATAGCTAACCGCGTTGCGGTTAGCTATTATTATGATTATCAGTTAGCTATCGCTAATGAAATGAGGTCTAAACGGATGATTAACAACCGGCTGATACACATCATGGGTAAGAGCAGAAAATATGTGTCGGCACAGGTGCTTTTCCAGTGGATTTCTTTACTTTGCAATATTGTATTGATGTCTGGAATTGCGCTTTTCTTAAGCCAGCTTTCTGCTGGGGGAAACCCGGAAGTGTGGAAAAAAATGATATGGATTCTTCTGTCTGCCCTGGTCATACGGTACGCATGTACAACCCTGGCAAGCCGGATGAGTCATCGCGCCGCAAAGCAAGTAAAAGAACAGCTGCGTACTATGATTTATGAAAAGCTGCTGCATCTGGGCCTGGCGTATCAGCAAAAGGCTCGGACCTCTGAGGTGGTTCAGCTGGCGGTGGAGGGTGTGGATCAGTTAGAGGTGTATTTTGGGTCGTATCTTCCCCAGTTGTGTTATTCAATCCTTGCGCCGTTGACACTGTTTGCGGTTTTGAGCTTTGTCAGCCTGCCCTGCGCAGTTATCTTATTTCTCTGTGTTCCACTGATTCCCATTACGATTGTGGCAGTACAGCGCTTTGCTAAGAAGCTTCTGGGCAAATACTGGGGAGAGTACACCTCTTTGGGCGATTCCTTTCTGGAAAATCTGCAGGGACTCACGACCCTTAAAATTTATCAGGCAGACGCTCATCAGCATCAGGTGATGAACGAGCAGTCCGAGCGCTTCCGCAAGATTACCATGAAAGTGCTGTCCATGCAGTTGAACTCCATCATATGCGCCGGTTGTTTTTGACGGAGCCGCGGTAAAAGACCTCAGCTTTTCCTACGATGAGGAGGAGATACTCTCCCACATCAATTTAGAAATTCCAAAGGGAAAAATTGTTGGAATTTTGGGCCGAAGCGGCAGCGGGAAATCCACCTTGCTCAAGCTGCTAATGCGGTTTTGGCAAACGGAGCAAGGCAAGATCTGTATTTCAGACCGTCCCATCCAGAACATCAACACCGATAATCTGCGCAATATGGAGAGCTATGTCACCCAGGAAACCTATCTGTTTCACGACACCATCGCCAACAATCTGAGAATCGCCAAACTGGATGCTACCCAGGAAGAACTGGAGTCAGCGTGCCGCAAAGCATCTGTGCATGACTTTATACTCCCAGGCCCAGGAACAGTTGGGATGGCAGATGGAGCAGTTTGAACAATACCAGCAGATGTTCCCGGATGAGTTTCCAAATCAGCAGACACAGCCGGATGAGGACAGGCCGCAGGAGAATGACACAGCCCAGGACGGTGCAATGGGAGAGAGACCGTTTATGCCCTTCCAGGGAACGGAGAATCTGCCGTAATACACCTTTGGCAGAGGACAAAATCAAAGGACAAAGGAGCACAGTAATATGGCTAGAATCATCGGGATAGATCTGGGCACCACCAACTCTTGCGTGGCGGTATGTGAGGGAACCGAGCCGGTCATTATCCCCAATGCACAGGGAGGACGGACTACACCTTCCATCGTTGCCTTTTCCAAGACGGGAGAGCGGCTGATCGGTGATCCGGCAAAGCGGCAGGCAGTAACCAATCCGGAACGGACCATCCAGTCCATCAAACGGGACATGGGAACCGACCGAAAAATCTATGTGGACGGGAAATGCTATACACCGGAACAGATCTCTGCCATGATCCTGCAGCAGTTGAAGGCAGATGCGGAAAGCTATCTTGGCGAGCCGGTGACAGACGCTGTCATCACAGTGCCCGCTTATTTTACCGATTCACAGCGGCAAGCGACAAAAGACGCCGGGACAATTGCCGGACTCAATGTGCAGAGAATCATCAATGAGCCCACTGCCGCCGCGCTTGCCTATGGGATCGATAAGGAAGAACCCCAGATTATCATGGTATATGACCTGGGAGGCGGGACCTTTGATGTATCCATTCTGGACATCGACGGCGGAGTTATCGAGGTCCTTGCCACTTCAGGCAACAATCATCTGGGCGGCGATGATTTTGACCAGTGTATCAGTGACTGGCTGGTAAAAGAGTTCAAGAAAGAACATAAAATCGATCTCTCAAAGGATAGGCTTGCCATGCAGCGCATCCGGGAAGGGGCAGAGAAAGCAAAGATTGAGCTGTCCAGCATGGTAACCACACAAATCAGCATTCCCTTTATCGCCACGGGAAAACAGGGACCGGTCCATCTGGAGCAGACTCTGAGCCGGACAAAATTTAATGAGCTGACAGATCATTTGGTTCGTCAGACGATGGAACCTGTGAAAGCGGCTCTGGCGGACTCCAATCTGTCTGTGCAGCAGATCAGCAAAGTGTTGATGGTGGGCGGTTCCAGCCGTATTCCTGCGGTGCAGCAGGCAGTCAAAGATCTCATTAGGAAAGAACCATTCCGAGGAATCAATCCGGATGAGTGCGTGGCGATGGGAGCCTGCCTGCAGGGCGGCGTGCTGATGGGGGCGGTGAAGGGACTGCTGCTGGTAGACGTTACGCCCCTTTCACTGGGAATTGAAACAGTGGGCGGTGTGTGTACCCGCTTGATTGAGCGCAATACCTCCATTCCCATTACCAAAAGTCAGATTTTTACCACGGCAGCCAGCTTTCAATCCTCAGTAGAAATCCATGTTCTGCAGGGAGAGCGGCCCATGGCCCGGCAAAATAAAAGCCTGGGAAAGTTCAAGCTGCATGGTATTCGCCGGGCTCCGCGGGGAGTTCCACAAATCGAGGTCACTTTTGCTATCGATGCCAATGGAATTGTCAATGTGTCGGCAAAAGACCTAGATACCGGGAAGCGCCAGGAAATTACCATTCAAGGGTCGGGTAATTTGAGCCGGGAAGAAGTTGAGCGCTGCGTCAGAGAGGCACAGCGCTATGCGGAGGATGACGCCCGGGCCAGGACTGAGGTTCAAGCAGCTGAGCATTTGGAAACATTGATGTATCGCAGTCAGGAGATTCGGAAGAAGGCTGATAAAGAGCAGAAAAAGCGGTTGGATGAATTGGTAAAAAAAGAAAAACATGCGTTAAAGCATAAAGATTCTCAACAGATCAAAGAAATCGCTTGTGAACTGGAAAAATTTTTGAATGAGGTAGGCCGCGCTTAGAGGTCTCCGTTCCTGTAATGCGATTTAAAGAGGGCCGCACAATTTGTGCGGCCCTCTTTAAATAAGTGGTCAAACGGTCTTTTTACTTGTGGGCAGACCAATGGTCCAGAATGGTCTGCTGGATACCAGAGGCGGAGATATCTCCCGCCATCAAAGGAGGCGTGCTGCAGTGGGGGGCCAGAGCTTGGGCGGTGACCGGACCGATGCACACACAAGCGGGACCCTCTGGGATGGAACCAAAGGTTTTTAGAAAGAAGTCCACCCCGCTGGCACTGGAAAACACAAGATAGTCACTTTGTTGGACCTGTGAGCACAAAACAGTACAGTCCAGCTCCGGGGCGCGGAGAGTGTATAGGGGGATGTCCTCTGTGTGGGTGTGCTCCGCGAGACGGCGGTACAGCTCCGGAGAGCCCAAAGCAGAGCGAAACAGATATACCGGCTCACCCTGGGGGACGGTGTCCACCAGAGCCTGGGCCAGAGCCTGCGTGGTGTGGACCGGGGGACAAAGGTCAGCATGAATGCCATGGCTAGCCAGGGAGGCTTCGGTAGCCTTGCCAATGGCGGCAAAACGGCAGGCGTGGAGCTTTCTTAGATCGATGTTCTGTTCCTCCAAACGGCGGAAGAAACAGTCCACTCCGTTCTGGCTGGTGAGCACCACCCAGCGGGGGGCGCCGTCACACAAGATGTTCAGGTCAAACGAGCAGGGCAGTTCCTCCAATTGAGAGGTCAGAGCAGCAAAGGAGCGGGCACCCAGTGGAGAAAGAGCGTCGTTCAGCCGCTGCTGAAGAATGGGAGTGCCTACCAGCGCCACCTGCACTCCCTCCAAAGGCCGGGCGGAGGAAAAAGTAAGATCCAGTGCGGCGGTTTCCCCTACCACGATCACCGCTGGAGGCTGGACGTTTGCCTGTTCCGCGGCCGCAGCAAGTTGTCCCAGCGGGGCACGGACCGTAGCCGGGTGAGGCGCGCAGCCGCCGGAGACCACAGCGGCAGGAGTTTCCGGAGAGCGGCCGGCAGAGATAAGTCCCTGAGCGATCTCTCCAAGGTGGGATAGTCCCATCAAAAACACAAGGGTGCCCTCCAGATTGGCCAGACGGTCAAAGTCATCCCGACCTCCCTGGGCGGTATGGGCAGTGACCACGTGGAAACCGCGGCTCATCCCCCGGTGGGTCACCGGGATACCTGCCAGGGCGGGAATGGCGATGGAGGAGGAAATACCAGGCACCACCTGGAAGGGGATGCCTGCCGCCTGGAGAGCCAGCGCCTCCTCACCGCCCCGGCCAAAGACAAAGGGGTCGCCTCCCTTGAGCCGGGCCACCCGCAGGCCCTGTTTGGCCAGTTCCACCAGAGTTTGAGAAATCTCCTCCTGGGGAGCGGAATGGCGGCCAAGCCGCTTGCCCATGTAGATGCGCCGGGCCTGGGGCGGAGCGGCCTGAAGCAGCTCGTCAGCAATGAGATCATCGTAGACCACTGCATCGCACTGGCGCAGCAGTTCCAGTCCACGCAGAGTGATCAAGTCGGCCTGGCCGCAGCCTGCGCCGATGAGATAGACGCAGCCGGTAGATTGGCTCATGGAAGTTCCTCCGTTTCAAAGCTGAGTAAAGATTGCGTCTCTTCCCGGGTGAGTGGACCGCCGGCCTGGAGGGCGGCGGCAAAGAGCCGGGAGAGGCAGGCGGAGCGCTGAGGTTGGGACAGTGCGCTGCCTTTCAGTTCCTCCCGCGCAGCATCCATCCAAAGAAGAATGGCCTCCAGATTGCCGGGGAGCAGCCCCTCAATCTGCTCTTTCAGATAGTGGGCAGCGGAAGGACTTTTGCCGCCGGTGGAGATGCCCACAGTCAGAGGCCCCCGCCGGACCACGGAGGGGAAGAGGAAGGTGCTTTCCGTTCCAGGGTCGGCCACATTCACCGGAATATTTCGCTCTCGGCACAGTCGGGCAATGCGGCTGTTTAATTCCCGGTCATCGGTGGCGGCAAGCACAAAGAAAGCACCCTCCAGCAGGGCGGGGGAGAAGGGCTCCCGCCGCAGGGTCAGACCAGACAGAGTCTCCAGCTCCGGGAGGACTGAGGGGGCGCACACGGTGAGGTGAGGGCCGTAGGGCAGCAGGGTGCGGATCTTCCGGGCAGCTACCGGACCGCCTCCCACCACTAATCCCTGTTTCTGGTTCAGGTCTATGAAAAGTGGAAAGTAGGCCATGGACGGGCCTCCTTTCAGTCGTAGTAATAGCGCCAGCCGTTGGGAGTATCCACCCGGCGGATATGGGCCTGGAACACCTGGTCCAGGGCGCCGGACTGGAAGACTTCCTCCGGCGAGCCCTGCTGCACCATCTGCCCTTCCTGGAGCAGAACGCAGCGGTCGGAGAAGCGCAGAGCCAAACACAGGTCGTGAAGGACCAGGACCACTGCGGTGCCCTGCCCGGCCATCTGTTGGGCTACGGTCATGAGACTCAGCTGGTGCTGAATGTCCAGATAGGTGGTGGGCTCGTCCATCAGGATGGTCTGGGTCTCCTGGGCCATAGCCATGGCCAGATAGACCTTCTGGCGCTGGCCGCCGCTGAGACTCTGTACGGGGCTGTCCGCCAGTTCCCAGGCGTCCGAGCGCTCCATGGCGCGCCGGGCGGCCTCATAATCTTCCTTGCGGTAGCGTCGGGGATAGGAGAGGTAGGGAAAACGGCCGTGGAGCACCATCTTCCGGGCAGTGATGTTGGGGATGGTGCGGGATTGAGGCATATAGGTGATTTTCTGGGCCATCTGGCGGCGGGTCAGCTCCTTGACCGGTACACCGTCCACGGTGATCTGACCGCCGGCCATGGGATGGAGCCCGGCAATCGTGCGCAAAAGGGTGCTCTTCCCGCTGCCGTTGGGGCCAAGCAGAGTAAGCACCTGACCGGGGCGCGGGGCGAGAGAGATGTCCTCTACTACCAATTTGGAGCCGTACCCGGCGCTGACATGTTGAAGCTCAATCATGGATGCGGCCTCCTCTCTGCCGAAGAAGCAGCCAAATAAAGAATGGCCCTCCTGCCAGGGACAGTACGATGCCTACCGGGACCTCAAAGGGGGCAAAGAGCAGCCGGGCGGCCAGGTCGCACAGGGTGAGCAAAGCCGCACCTCCCAGGGCACAGGAGAGAAGCAGCGGGCGGCTGTCTTCCCCGATACAGCGGCGCATGATGTGGGGCACAATAAGTCCCACAAAGCCTAAAAGGCCGCAAAAGCTGACAGCAGCTCCTGCCAGGGCGGCAGCCAGGGCCAGAAAGAGCAGACGAAGCTGTTTGACCGGAAGTCCCAGGCTGCGGGCCGTATCGGAACCCAGGGCGAGAATGTCCAATTCGCTGGTCAGAGACAGCAGCAGGATCATGGCAACCAGGATGACCCAGAAAGCGGGGCGCAGCTTGTCAAAGGACAGATTGGTCAGGCCGCCGATGCGAAAGTCGGAATAGCCCAGGACCGCATCGGGAAAGAAGGTGATCACCGCGTCAATGCCTGCGCTGAAAATGTTGGATACCGCCACACCGGCCAGTACCAGGGTGATGCGGCTGGCTCCTGTGCGCTCTGCGATGAACAGAACCACCAGTACCCCCACCAGGGCTCCAAAAAAGGCGGCCAGAGGGGTCAGCCACAGGGCATAGGGGGCCACAGCCCCCACCAGTACCACCATGAGCCCGGCCCCGGAGTTTACCCCGATAATGTTGGGGGCGGCCAGGGGATTGTGCAGTACGCTCTGGATCACGGCACCGGACACCGCCAGGGCCATCCCAGCCAGCAGGCACCCGGCGGTGCGGGGCAGGCGGGCCAGCAGTACGATTTTGGCCTCCGTTGTACCGGTCAGCTGTCCCAGCAGGATTTTGGGCAGCAGAGCAGGGGAGACAAACACCGGACCAAAACAGATGCTGGCCAGAGCGGTCAGCACCGTGAGCAGGATCAGAAATCCAAATACCTTGACGGTACGGGAATTACTGCGGATAGAGAATGTCTGCCAGTTTTTCATAGGCTTCCCCCCAGCGCGCGTTGGGTTTCAGATTGTACAAAGAGTGCTCCAACGTATAGAACCGTCCCTCCTGTACCGCACGCAGGCTCTGCCAGGCGGGATTGGACAGAAGCGTGCGTTCCAGAGTCTGCTGGGCGTCGGTGGGATCAGAGCCCTGGAGGACTACAAAGATGTAGTCGGGATCGGCGGCCATAATGGCTTCCAGGCTCAGGTCCTCCAACAGAGCGCTGTCCTGGTCGGCCACATTGATGCAGCCCAGGTCGGCCAGCATTTCGCCCAGCAGAAAGTCCGTGCTGCCCTTCACTTTACAGCTGGAGCCGGTGGCGCGCATACAGAGAATGGTGGGCTGAGAGCCGTCCTGACGGGCCACCGCCTGATCGATTTCCTTGCCGATCTCCTCGCCGTACTGGACATACCGCTCCGGGCATCCGGTGAGCTGGGTACAGATCTCCAGCATGCGCAGATAGTCGGTAAAATTCTGAATGTCAAAATAAGCAACCGGAATGTTGGCCTTCTCCAGGGAATCCTTCATGTCCACATTGGCCGTAGTGTTGCAGCTGGCCAGGACAAAATCGGGCTGGGCAGAGAGAAGCACTTCAAAGTTTGGCTCCTTGATGGCACCCAGGTCCAAAACCGACTCATCCAGTCCCAGGTCAAAGGAAGTCCAGGCGTCGTTGGCAGTGGCCACCAGGGTGGATTGTCCTCCGGCCAGACACCAGATATCGGCGAAGCTGCCGATGAGAGCGGCCACTCGCTGGGGATGATCCACCGTGACCGTGCGGCCCAGATCATCGGTAAAGGTGACAGCCTGGGATTGAGAGGAAGAAGTATTGGAAGTGGAGCTGTTGCTCTGGGCGCTGTTAGATGAAGCAGGAGCGCAAGCAGTAAGGGAGCAGACTAACAGGATAGCCGCCAGGGGGCGAAGTACAGTTCGATTCATGAAGAGGCCTCCTAATGTGATTTCGGTTCATTTGATCACAGTGGGAGCATGGCCCCCTCTTCTGTGTCACTCACAATACTACTATATTTTTGTTTGGTTCGTCAATTTTTCTTTTCTAATCAGTAGGATTTGAATTTCAGAAGGAAACAAAAATCCCCGGAAGATACGAAAACAGTATCTTCCGGGGACAAACAGATTATTTCCGAGCAGAGTGCTGGTAGTAATTGATGAGACAGCCGTCGGCTAGGATCTGGCGCTCGGGTGCCGTGAGATGGCCCAGGGAGACGTGGAAGGAAGTAACCGTTCCGTCATGAACGGCGTAGGCGGTGGCCTCCTCGCCGCCCTCCAGCAGTACTTTGCGGATACCGGGGACAAAGACCCAGTCGCCGTTTTCCACCACATCGGCGGACTTGACCAGGAAGGGCAGCATGCCCCAGTTGATGCAGTTGGAGCGGTAGCGCTTGGTAGCGTACTCCAGAGCCAGGTTGGCTCCGGCGCCCAGCACCCGTTGGCAGGAGGCAGCCTGCTCCCGGGCAGAGCCGTCACCTGGCTTGTTGGCATAGATGGTGCTGGCGATGACGGTGTTGGCGGGATCGACATTGAGACCAGAAGTTTTCAGGGCCTCGTAGACAGAGGCAACCTCGTCGCCCGTGGCCTTGCCGGCTTCCCGGTTTTTTTCCAGAGCAAGGATAGCCTTGGCACGGCCTACATACTCCGGGTCCTTCCGGGACAGGGTGAACTCAGCTAGGCGCAGGGGGTTGGAGCGGTAAGAGGAGGTCTCGCCGGAGGGAATGAGCTCGTCGGTGGTGGTGACGGGGTCGGTGATGTGGCTGACTACCTTCAGCAGGATGTCGTCGCTGAGGGCAGGCATCTTGGGCCAATCCTTGATGTTGGGGCCAAACTTCAGTTCAGCCTCGGGTTCCGACTTGCCCCAGCCGTTGTACACCCGCTTGGCATACACGCCGCCGTCAAAGTGGTAGGCGGGGATAGAGTAGTCCACATCCAGCTCGGTGGCGGCAGTGAGGCGGCCGCCGTTGCGGGCGGTGGCGGCGATGGAACGGGCGTCCATCAGGGCGACCCCGGCCATCTGGCCCTCGCCGGGCTTGGAGCCTTCCCGGTTGGGGAAGTTGCGGGTGGTGTGGCGGATGGAGAACTCGCCGTTGGCGGGGGTGTCGCCCGCACCGAAGCAGGGACCGCAGAAGCACTCCCGGATGATAACGCCGGACTCCACCAGCTTGGCAATGGAGCCATTCTTCACCAGTTCCAGATAAGCGGGCATGCTGCCGGGGTAGACGCTCATCTTGAACGTGCCGTTGCCGCAGCTCTGACCCTCCAGAATGTTGGCCACGGCGCACACGTTGTCATAGGTTCCGCCGGAGCAGCCGGCCACGATGCCCTGGTCCACGTAGATGTGGCCGTCGGCGTGGAGCTTGCTCATAAGATCCAGATGGGCGGTCTTGGCGATCTGGCTGTTGGCCCGCTCCTCCACCAGGTGAAGAATGTCGGCGGCATTCTCCTGGAGTTCTCTAATGGTGTAGGTGTAGCTGGGGTGCATGGGCATAGCGATGGTGGGCTCCACGGTGGACAGGTCCACATATACGCAGCCGTCGTAGTAGGCCACATCGGCGGGGGTAAGCTCTTGATACGCCTCAGGGCGGCCGTGGAGAGTAAAGTAGTCCTTCACCTTTTCGTCGGTGGTCCAGATGGAGGACCAACAGGTGGTCTCGGTGGTCATCACGTCAATGCCGTTGCGGAACTCCACAGGCAGGTTTTTGACGCCCGGTCCCACAAACTCCATCACCTTGTTTTTTACATAGCCGCACTCGTACACCTTACCGATGATGCTCAGGGCCACGTCCTGGGGACCGACCCCATTTTTGGGCTCGCCAGTGAGATAGATGGCGACGACCTCCGGATAGGCAATGTCGTAGGTGCGGCCTACCAGCTGCTTGGCCAGCTCGCCGCCGCCCTCGCCCACAGCCATGGTGCCCAGGGCGCCGTAGCGTGTGTGGGAGTCGGAGCCCAAGATCATCCGTCCGCAGCCGGACATCATCTCTCGGTTGTAGCTGTGGATGACGGCTAGGTTGGTGGGGACGTAGATACCACCGTACTTTTTGGCGGCGGACAGGGCGAACATGTGGTCGTCCTCGTTAATGGTGCCGCCTACGGCGCACAGGGAGTTGTGGCAGTTGGTGAGCACATAGGGCAGGGGGAACTCCTTCATGCCGGAGGCCCGGGCGGTCTGGATGATGCCCACATAGGTGATGTCGTGGCTGGTCATGGAGTCAAACTTCAGGGAGAGCTGCTCCATGTCATCCACGGTGTTATGGGTCTTCAGGATGGAGTAGGCCATGGTGCCCTTCTTGGCCTCATCTTTGGAAGGAACGCTGCCCAGGCGGCCGGTGAGCTGCTGATGGTCAGTCTCATCTATCACAGTCTTGCCATGGAGCAGGTACACGCCGTGTTCGGACAACTGGATCATAAAAATTTCCTCCTCACGCAGTGCTTTTTATGGGAATCTGGTCCGCTTTGTGATCAAAATTATAACAACGGCGTTGTAAAGAATCAAATTGGGGTTTATAATACAAAATATAGGTTAGACCAATGCAATTCGTTATTATCAATAAAGATATGCTATGTAAGGAGAGAGCATGGAACTGGAATTTAAGGATATTGAGTACCTGTGCGCCGTGGAGCAGCAGCGGTCCATTACCAAAGCGGCACAGTCCCTGTTTATTACTCAGCCCACCCTCAGCCAGTATTTAAAGCATCTGCAGGAGAGGTTGGATATGGCGCTTTTCCATGTGGAAGGCAGAAAGATTCGATTGACTCCGGAGGGTGAAGTACTGGTCCGAGAGGGGAAAAAGCTGCTGCACCAGCGGGAAGAAATGATGGCAGCTATGAACAGTGTCAATGAGACCGGTTGCGGTCTGCTGCGGCTGGCCGTGCCGGTAGGCCGGGGAAGCCACATCATCCCCACCTGCATCCCGCCCTTTCACTGGCGTTTTCCCAAGGCGGAAATTCGGCTGACTGAGGGGCACTCCAAGGAGCTGGTCAATCAGGTACAGGCGGGGGCCTGCGATCTGGTGATCATCAACAAACCAAGCTTTCCCATCCATCTGGAGTATGAGACGCTGGGCTACGAAAAGATGATGTTGGTGGTGGGCAGCGATACCCCTTGGGCAGACTATGTCCGCTACGACCGGGATGGCCAGGCTCACATCGGGCTGGAGCGGTGTGCGGATATGCCCTTTGTGCTCCATCTGCCCAGCCAGCACACCGGACAGATCGAGCGCCAGCTTCTTCATAATGCGGGAATCAAGCCAAAGGTGATTTTGGAGACCCAGAACCTGGAGGCCTCCTACCGTCTGGCGGCCTGCGGCTATGGAGTAACGTTTTTGTCAGAATATCATATCAATCGCCTGACAACAGGAGGAGAAACCTGCAACTGCGTTTTGGATGATCCACTCAGCCAGATGGAGATCATCATTGGATACCGGCGCAAGGAGGATCTGTCCTTCCTGGCCAGGGAGTTTTTGAACACTGCCCGACAGGCGTTGGCGCGTCCCAGGCTACGGGATCAAGGTGTCTGATAGTATTGCTTTAAGGTGTCGGCCAGGGCGAGGGCGGCTCGGGAGCGATAGTTCCCAGGGGGAAAGGCCAGTCCCAGATCCAGAAAGACCCCTTCCGCTCCAATAGAGTAGTACTGCGTGTGGGGGTAGTCCTCCCGGCAGGAGCGGTAGGTAAATGCAATGCCCAGACCAGCCCTGGCCATGGCGGCGGCAAAAGGAGCGGTGAGATTGCCGTTTCGCACCTTAGGTACCAGTCCGCGCTGGGAGAAAGCCGCCCGGCTCAGGGAGCCAAGAATGGTGTCATAGTCGCTGAGGATGTAATCGTAGGCCATGGTATCTTCCACATCAACATAGCGGCGTACCTCTCCGGTATCCAGCACACATTCCCGACTCAATGCGTTGACAGGGTGGTCGTGGGAGACCACCAGAAGGATCTCATCCTGCAGCAGCAGATCCACCTGATCTTTGAGCTTCACCGGGGGGAGGGCAATCAGCGCCAGATCCAGCTGCCCCTCAATGAGCAGCTGTTCCAGTGCCATGCTGTTTTCCTCCCGAATCTCCACCTGGATATTGGGATAGCGTTGGCAGAAGCGGCACAGGGCAGGAGGAAGCAGATAGCCGCCCCGGAAAGTGCTGATGCCAAAATCCACCCGGCCGGCCTCCAGATTTTCCATGTCCTGGATCATCTGCTGCGTTTGGTGATATTCACCCAGTATTTTCTGTGCCCGCTGGATCATCAATTCTCCTGCCTGGGTGGGGCGCACTCCGGTGGAGGTGCGGGTAAAAAGCTTGCCGCCCAGCTCGTCCTCCATGAGACGCAGAGCCTGACTGAGGCTGGACTGGGACATAAACAGTCCCTGAGCGGCCTTGGAGATGCTCTTTGCCTGGGCAATGGCAAGGAGATAGTGCAGATCTCGAAATTCCATAGAAGTTCCTTTCTTAGCTCCCATCGGTTTTTCCGATGGGAGCTATTAAATTATAGCCGCTTCCGAAATAACAGATGTAGTATATACTGAAACATAGAAGAAACACAAGGGAGAATTCGAGTGAATTTGCCCAAAAATAATTTACAGGGAGAGGAAGCGGACACATGAACAAAGTATCTCTGCAAGGCGTTATCGACATGCACGTGCATACCAATCCGGATCTGCGCCACCGGGCTTACGACGACTTTGAGCTCACCGATGCGGCAGTGCGGGTGGGAGCCAGAGCCATTGTCATCAAAACCCATCAGGGTATGACCATGGACCGGGCTTACCTGTGTAACGCCTACAACCAGCGCGTCAACCACGGCAACAACAACTTTACTATGTTCGGCAGCATTACCATGAACAAGGTCATCGGCGGAATCAACCCCGTGGCGGTGGAAACTGCCTTGAAGCTGGGCGCCAAAGTAGTTTGGCTGCCTACCGCTTCCGCCCGCAACCACATTGAAAAACTGAATCTGGATATGAAGAAGTGTGTGGAAGTCGTCCGGGACGGAAAAGTAGTTCCTGAGATGAACGATGTGTTCCAACTGGTCAAGGACTACGATGCGGTGCTGGGCACTGCCCACGTCTCTCCGGAGGAGTGCTTTGTGGTGGTGGAAGCCGCCCGTAAGGCCGGAGTCAAGAAGATCGTGGTCACTCACCCGGAGTGGTGGCTTGTGAACATGAGCGTGGAGGATCAGGTGCGTATGGTCAAGGACTACGACGTCATCCTGGAGCGCTGCTACGCCCAGAACATGGGCGGCGGCAAGTACAAGAGCAACCTGCCCTCCAACCTGGAGATCATCCAGACCGTGGGTTATGAGCACGTGATGGTGGATACCGACGGCGGCCAGGTGGAGAACCCCCACTGGGAACTGGCGCTGCAGGAGTACATGCAGTATCTGGTGGACCACGGCATCCCCGAGGAGCAGGTTTACCATATGACTCATACCATTCCCGCCGGGCTGCTGGGCCTGGAGGACTGAGAAGAAACAGGGAGGTAATTTGCTGTGAGTATTTTGATCATTGCAGCCATCGCCCTGGCCGTAGTGCTGGGGTATAAGACCAAGATCAACACCGGCTTTTTCTGTATCGCCTTTGCCTATATCATCGGTTGCTTCATGCTGGGCATGAAGACCAAGGAGCTGATCGCTGAGTGGCCCACCAGCACCATGTTCGTGATCCTGGCGGTCTCCCTGTTTTATAACTTTGCCGCCGTCAACGGAACGCTGGAGAAGATGTCCAGCAGCCTGCTGTACGCCTGCCGCCGCTTCCCCGGGATGCTGCCCTACGCCCTGTTCCTGGTGGCTGTGGTCCTGTCCGTAATGGGTGCGGCCTACTTTACGGTTCTGGCCTTCCTGGCTCCTATCACCATGGCCATCTGTGAGGAGTCCAAAATGGACAAGCTCACCGGCGCGGTAGCCATCAACTGCGGCGCTCTGGCCGGCGGTAACTTCCCCACCGCGGCTCTGGGTGTGGTGTTCCGCGGCCTCATTGATACCGCCTACGAGGCGGACCCCTCTCTGACTCCTCTGGACTCCTTCTCCACCGAGATGACCATCTTTGGCTTTGCCATCGTATTCTCTCTCATTCTGATTACCATTTTCCGCTTTGGCTTTAAGGAAAACCGGAATATCGGCAAGGGTATTACCTTCCGCAAGCCTGAGCCCTTTGAGCCCAAGCAGCGCACCACTCTGAACCTGATGATCCTGATGATGGTGGTGGTTCTGGTCTTCCCCGTGCTGAAGATGATCCTGCCCTCCAACGAGCTGATCGCTTCCATCAGCGGCAAGATCGATGTGGGTCTGGTGGCTATGATCTTTACCGTTATCGCCCTGCTGCTGGACCTGGCTCCTCAGAAGGAGATCATTGCCAAGGTGCCCTGGAACACCATCCTGATGATTGCCGGTGCCGGCATGCTCATTGCAGTCGCTGTGGAGGCCGGTACCATTGAGCAGCTGTCCGCCTGGATCGGCGACAACGTGCCTGTCTTCCTGGTGCCCATTGCCTTCAGCATCGTGGCCGCCTTCATGAGCTTCTTCAGCTCCACCACCGGCGTCGTCACCCCCGCTCTGTTCCCCCTCATCCCCGCCCTGGCCGCCTCTACCGGCCTGAGCCCCGCTGTTCTGTTTGCCTGCACCGTTCTGGGTGCCCAGAGCAGCGCCATCAGCCCCTTCTCTTCCGGCGGCAGCCTGATCCTTGGCTCCTACGGCAACGACGAGGAGCGCAACAAGCTCTTTAACCGCCTGCTGTTTGTGGCTGTGCCCATCAGCGTGTGCGTCAGCGCGGTATACAACTTCGCTGTGGCTATGATCCTGTAAAATTACTTCTAAACTATTGGAGGTTTGACCATGAATAAGATCCAGATGACCACCCCTCTGGTGGAGATGGATGGCGACGAGATGACCCGAATCCTGTGGAAGGATATCAAGGACATTCTTCTGCTGCCCTATATTGACCTGAAAACCGAGTACTATGACCTGGGCCTGCCTGAGCGGGACCGTACCAATGACCAGGTGACCGTGGACTCTGCCCTGGCCACCCAGAAGTACGGCGTGGCGGTGAAGTGCGCCACCATCACCCCCAACGCCCAGCGCATGGACGAGTACAAGCTCCACCAGATGTGGAAGTCCCCCAACGGCACCATCCGGGCCATTCTGGATGGCACCGTGTTCCGTACTCCCATCATGGTCAAGGGGATCTCTCCCGTGGTAAAGAACTGGAAGAAGCCCATTACCATCGCCCGCCATGCCTACGGCGATGTGTACAAGGCCACCGAGTACCGGGTGCCCGGCCCCGGCAAGGCCGAGCTGGTTTTCACCGACGAGCAGGGCAAGGAGCTCTCCCGCCAGACCGTCTATGACTACGAGTGCCCCGGTGTGCTCCAGGCTCAGTACAACAAGGACTCCTCCATCTACTCCTTTGCCCGCTCCTGCTTCCAGTTTGCTCTGGACAGCAAGAAGGACCTGTGGTTTGCTACCAAGGACACCATCTCCAAGAAGTATGACCACACTTTCAAGGACATCTTCCAGGAGGTGTTTGACAAGGAGTACAAGGAGAAGTTTGACGCCGCCGGCATCACCTACTTCTACACCCTCATCGATGACGCAGTAGCCCGGGTCGTGCGCTCCGAGGGCGGCTACATCTGGGCCTGCAAGAACTACGACGGCGACGTGATGAGCGACATGGTCTCTACTGCCTTTGGTTCTCTGGCCATGATGACCTCTGTGCTGGTCTCTCCCGACGGCAAGTACGAGTATGAGGCCGCCCACGGCACCGTCACCCGCCACTACTACAAGTACCTGAAGGGCGAGACCACCTCTACCAACCCAATCGCCACCATCTTTGCCTGGACCGGTGCTCTGCGCAAGCGGGGTGAGCTGGATGGGCTTCAGGACCTGTGTGCCTTTGCCGACAAGCTGGATGAGGCCTGCATCGCTACTATCGAGGGCGGCACCATGACCAAGGACCTGGCCGGCCTGTGGGAGGGAGATATTCCCGCCAATCCTGTGGACAGCCGGGCCTTCCTGGAGGCCATCCGGGATCAGCTGGAACAGCGGCTGTAAGAAACATAAATAATTGGGACGGAAGCATTGCTTCCGTCCCAATTTTTTATGTCGATATTATGCTTCAAATTCCAGGCTGCCTACCGCAATGCACTGGCCGCTCTTGCGGTCAAAGAGCATGATGTTCTTGCCCGAGATGGACAGGGGAGCCTTGGCACCGATGGTGAACAGGGAACTGCCAAAGATGACGCCGGTGAGCAGGAAGTCATCAATGCGCACCTTGATGGTGGATTCCATACCGGTGGGCATGGCGCCGTAGATCTCACCTTCCAGACAGCTGTCATCCACGATGTCCAAAAACTCTGGCCGGATGCCCAGTACCAGGTCCTCGTTGGTGAGCACCGGCTCCTCACGCAGGGAGTCATCGTACTCTACCACCGTGGAGATGTGGTAGCGGAAGGTCTCGTCCTTGTTTCCCTTTTCCACGTAGGACTTCTGGGCGGCTTTTTCTTTGTGTGCAGCTTCCTGGGCGGCCTGCCGGGCGTCCCGGTCCAGGAACCACTGGTTGAGGTCCAAGCTCTCCTTGGGATGGAAGGTGGCCTTCCGTCCGGCAAACACGGTCAGATCTACCGCGCCGTCGGGGCGCTGGGCTCCCTTGGCCTCCACAAAGTTGATGGAGGGGTTGCCCACAAAGTCGGCCACAAACAGATTGTTGGGCCGGTTGTATACGGTGAGGGGAGCGTCGTACTGCTGGAGTACGCCGTTATTGATCAGGCAGATCTGGGTGGCCAGGGTCATAGCCTCCATCTGGTCGTGGGTGACGTAGACGAAGGTGGAACCGGTCTCCACGTGCAGGCGCTGCAGCTCGTAGCGCATCTCCAGGCGCAGCTTGGCGTCCAGGTTGGAGAGAGGCTCGTCCATAAAGAGCACGGTGGGCTTGGGGGCCAGGGTGCGGGCGATGGCCACGCGCTGCTGCTGGCCGCCGGACAGCTCCGCCGGGTAGCGGTCCATGAACATGCCGATTTTCACGATGCGGGAGACCCGGCGCACCGCCAGGTCGATCTCCTCCTTGGAGAGCTTGCGGACCTGGGTGACCACCTGACCGTTCTGCATGACCTCAAAGTTTTCGTTAAGGGTCTGGGACTTCCGGGCAGAGTCCACTTTTGCGCGGAGAGAGGCGATCTCGCCGGACATATCCTTGCCCTGCTCCAGGTGATAGCCGTAGAGCTTTTTGGCGGTGTAGATGGACAGAGTAAAGGCATCGATGAGCTTGATATAAGCTTTCTTCTCATCGATCTTGCCCTTCTTGTCCCGGCAGTCCTCCAGGATCTTAACTACCTCACCGGGATTTTCCAGAATTTCCGCCAGGCGGGCAGCGTTTTTGGATTCAAAGTCCACGGTGGGGAGTTCTTCCTTTATGTTGGACAGACCAAAGGCGATGTTGTCGTACACCGTCATGTTGGGCCACAGGGCATAGTTCTGGAAGAGAAAGCCCACTTTGCGCTTGTTAGCCGGGACGTTGATGCCCTGCTCGCTGTCAAAGACCACTTGGTCGCCGATGGTGATGCGGCCGCTGGTGGGGGTCTCCAGGCCGGCGATCATACGCAGGGTAGTGGTCTTGCCGCAACCGGAGGGACCCAGCAGGGTGACGAAGGAGTTGTTTTCAATGACCAGGTCCAGGTCGTCTACGGCGTAGAATTTGCCCCAGCGCTTGGTCACGTGTTCTAATTTGATCTCAGGCATGGTTTAACCTCCTATTCCCTTATCCAGGCTGGCCCCGGTAACCTTGTTGACGATGGTGTTGCACACCAGGATGGTGACGATCAAAATCAGGTTGATGCCGCTGGAGAAGGCGTACAGACCCATCTCGTCGAAGTAGTCCAGGGTGGTGGAGAGGATGAACCCCTGCACGCACAGCAGCATGAACAGAGACAGCTCACGCAGACAGGTCATAAAGGGCAGCAGATAGCCGCTGATGATGGACGATTTCTGGATGGGGATGATGATGCGGGTCATTCGCTTGATCCAGGGAATGTTCTGGATGATGGCTGCCTCCTCAATTTCACCGGAGAGCTGAAGCATGGAGTTGAGGGAGCTGCGGCTGGCAAAGGGGATGTACTTGATGGTGCCGACGATGATCAGAATGGTATACGTGTTGAACAGGTTGATGTGTTCGTTGGAGAATAGGATAAAGAAGGCCACACCCACCGCAATGGAGGGCATGAGATAGGGGAGAAAGGCCACGGAATTTACATAGTTGGCCCATTTACTTCGTCGGTTTTTGGACACGGCGTAACCGATGAGAGTACCGATGGTGCCCGCCAGCAGAGCGCAGCACACGCTGACCCAGATGGTGCCCTTAAAGGCGTTCCAGATGGTCTCGTTGTGGAGGATACCCTTCTGGCCGTACATGCCGTTTTCGGTGATATTTTCATCGGTGACCCACCACTTGGTGGTGAGGTTATCCGTGTCGCCGGTGTAGAGAAAGGAGTAGTCGCCGGGGTTAGGCAGGAAGGTCTCAAAGGCGAAGGAGACGATGGGGAAGATGCTGGTGAAGAAGGTGACGACGACCAGCACCAGGGCGATGACGTATTTTCCTACCCGGCCCAGGTTGATCTTGGAGATCTGACCGGACTTGCCGGTGACGGTGGTATAGTTTTTGCGGCTCTGGAGGCTCAGCTGGTTGAGCAGCATAATAGCCACGCCGAAGACCATCATGATAATGGCCAGGATGCTGGCCTCGCCGGTGTACTTGGAATTGAGGGAAATATACTTGGTAGCCAGGGTGGTCAGGCCCAAGTAATGGGGCACCGGGTAGGAGCCCATGGCACTGCCGAAGACCAGCAGGATGGTGGAGAGGATGGCGGGCTTGACCATGGGGAGGGTGATGCGGCACATGATGCGCCACTTGGGGGTGTCCAGAATGGTGGCCGCCTCTTCCAGGTTGGCGTCCATGTTGCGGAAGATGCCGCCAATAAGGATGTAGGCGAAGGGGGCGTAGTGCAGGCCCAGCACCACTAGGCTGGGGAACAGGCCTTTGCACCACCACAGGGGCATGTTGATGCCCAGGGTGGCGGCCAGCAGGCCGTTGGAGGTTCCGGTGACGGCGTTGGAGTTGAACATGTTCTGCCAGACTACCGCCAGAGTCCACTGGGGCATGATGTAGGGGAAGATGAAAATGGAACTGAGGTATTTGCGCCAGGCCAGATTGGTGCGGGTGACCAAAAAGGCGAACAGGCCACCGAATACAATGGATACCACGCAGGTCCCCACTGCCAGCCAGATCGTGTTGAGCAGGGGGGTCCACAGGTTGATCATGGCCTTATCGCTGGTGAACAAGTCGATGTAGTTGACCACCGTATACCCCGAAGCCTTTCCGGTGAGGTAGGCGTCGATGGTGCCGGGGTGGATTTTAAAGGTGTCCTCCACAATGGCGATGATGGGGGCCACCGTGCTGAAGGTGAGCACGATGCCCATCAGCAGCAGGATCACGTTGTGGGGTTTGGAGAAAAAGGTTTTGATTTTATTCCGACGCACGGCGGACCGATTGGTCCGGGCAACGGTGATCTGATCCATAACAGGCTCCTTTCTGCCGGGATGGAAAGCGCCCTTGGATGCGGCGGATGTCACGCGCGTCCAAGGGCGCCTTGATCTGCTTTTACATTACCGTTTGGGGAAGCAGGGCCCGGACAGGCGAATGGTTCCGGGAGAGAAATCAGCCGGCACTGTACTTATCCAGCATCTCGATCCAACTGCCCACGGTGAAGGAGACAGAGGCGCAGTACTCGGGGTCCTCCAGCACCAGCTTGCCGTCCTTGGTCCACCAGTCGTAACCCGCGTCGTTGAGGGCTGCGAACTCCACGGTGGTGCCGTCCTCGGCCATGCCGCCGGTCTGGTGGTGATAGATCTCCTCGTTCTCAGCCGCCACGGTGGGGTTGGAGGAGTAACCGCCGATGTCCTTGCCCCAGGCAGAGAAGCCGTCCTCGGTGCAGGTCATGTAGGCGATGAAGGCGCAGGCGGTCCAGGGTAGAGGGCTGTTGTCGGTGACAAACAGGTAGTGGCAGTAGCCAAAGCCGCCGATGCCGGTGTAGCCGTCGTTGTAAGCGGCCACGGTGATGTTGTTCTTGGAGACGGAGGCGGACTCCTCCACGCTTCTCAGCTTGGAGTACACCAACAGGCCGAACTGATCGGTGGCGGACTTATCAACCAGCGTGGTGCAGATGGGTCCGTCATCGGTCTGGGCGTTGTAGCTGCCAACCCAGAGCTTGATCCAAGCCAGAGCGTACTTGCCGTTCTCGCCCAGGTTCAGGCTCTCAGCCTCAGAGGCCATGGCGTCGATGGTGGGCTGGAAGTAGGCCTGCTCGTCGGCAGAGAGGGCATCAAAGGCCTCCTTCAGCCAGGTGGCGTAATCGTCCCGGGTGAGCATGTACAGGAAGTTCTTGCCCACGATCTCGGAGTCGATGTCCATGAACAGACCGTGCTCGCCCTCGGCCACGAAGTCCCAGCAGTTGTCGTAGGTCTTGGAGCCGGTGTTATTGTACATGAAGATCTTGTTCAGAGTCTGCAGGGGCAGGAAGCCTTCATACTCCTCGGCGGTGGTATTGTTGGCCTCGGCCCATTCCTTGGGAATGAAGGTGTCCAGAATGCCGGTCTGGACCATCTTGGACTCGATCTGGTTACCGTCCTGAATGAGGGTCATGGCAAAGGTGCCGGTATCCTTCAGCGAGTCAGAGGTGAGCTGATCGAAGATCTTGTTGTTCTTGGGCTGCTGCCAATCAAACTCCATGGTGTAATTGGGGTCAATGGTCTGCAGGTACTCAATGAACAGGGGAAGGGCGCTCTTGCCGCGGCTGGAGTTGCCCACGCCGTAGAAGGTCTTGCCGTTGGACTCCTCGATAGCCTTTTTGGCCAGTTCCTCCAGGGTCATGCCCTGGGCCTCCTGAATGATCTTCTGAGTCTCGGAGAGCTCTGTGGGAGCTTTGGAGCCGGAGCCGGACCCGGAAGTGCCGGAATCGTTGGTCTTACCGCAGGCCACCAGACTTAGGCTGAGGGACGCGGCCAGAAGCAGGGACAGTGCTCGTTTCATGATGTTTCCTCCTTTGTAAAAAATAACAAAAACACTTGGCTTACCGCCACGTTCTATGGTACTTTTATTGTATTCGGGGCGAGTCCAAATGAACAGGGGACAAAACTGCGTTTTTTTATGAAGGACTGAGAATCTTGTGAAAATTTAATGAAAGAGCCTGGAAAAACGTGCTATAATTAGATGAATTTCTAAAAGGGGAGGGCCTGCAGGTGAATAGGAGACGAACCGGCGCCCTATTGGCGGCGCTGCTGTGCCTGCTTACAGGGTGTGCCGGAAGCACGACACCGGCGGATACCTCATATATGCCGCCGGAGGAGGAGCGCCTGGTTATCTATACCTCCCACAAAGAGGAAGTGTGGTGGCCCATCGTCAAGGAGTTTGAGGAGCGCACGGGAATCTGGGTGGATGTGGTCACCGGCGGCAGCAGCCAGCTTCTGGAGCAGATCCGGCAGGAGCGGGAGGCTCCTCGGGCCGATGTGATGTTTGGCGGCGGCGTGGAGAGTCTGGAGTCCTATTCCGACTGTCTGGAGCCCTACGCCTGTTCGGAAAAAGCGCAGATTCCGGAGCGATACCGTTCGGAGAAGGACCTTTGGACGCCGTTTTCTTCCCTTCCTGTGGTGCTGATCTATAATACCAAGCTGGTTGACCCGACTTGGCTCACCAGCTGGTCCGATCTGCTGTCCGACCGGTTTCGGGGGAAAATCGCCTTTGCTGACCCCAGTGTGTCCGGGTCCAGCTTCACCAGCCTGGTGACCTACCTGGATGCCATGGAGCAGCCTCCGGAGAAATGTCTGCCTCAGCTGGCGGCCAGCCTGGAGGACCGGCAGCTGGACAGCTCGGGAGATGTGCTCAGCGCGGTGGCCCAGGGCAGCGACTGGGTAGGCATTACTCTGGAGGAAACGGCCCTGCAGTGGATCGCAGCAGGGGAGGACCTGGGGATGGTCTATCCTTCCGACGGGACTAGTTCCGTTCCCGACGGTTCTGCCCTGGTGGCCGGGGCGCCCCACCGAGAGAATGCAGAGAAGTTTTTGGATTTTACCGTCAGTCTGGACGTACAGCAGCTGCTGGCCCGGCAGTTTTACCGCCGTCCGGTGCGTGAGGATGTGGAGACTGGGAAAACCCTGGTTCCTCTGTCTGAACTTAAGCTGGTGGACTACGATGTGGAGTGGGCCAGCCGGGAGCGGGAATCCCTGCTCATGAGCTGGGCTTTCTATCTGGGTGGGGAGGAGGAGTTATGAGAACATCCATGCCCCATTCCTTCCGCCGGCGGCTGTTTGTGGCCTTTTTAGCGGTGTCGCTGGTACCCCTGCTGCTGTGCTCGGCTATGCTGCTGCAGATCTTTCGCCTGCGGATGACCGATGCGGCCCAGGCGGAGGCGGCGGGCTATCTTACCGGAGCGGCCCACATTCTGGACACGACCTACGAGGGACTCTCCAAAGCGGCCAGCCAGATCCGGGGGGACCGGGTTTTTGTCCAGATGCTGCAGGAGCAGGACGCTCAGGATACCCAGGTGTACAGCCGCCTGTTCAGCGCCACCCAGGAGAGCCGAAGCTATGCCCGCTTTGATCTGTATGACGCCCAGGGAACCTGGCGCTATTCCACCCACAATGCGCCCGATCAAAAGCAACTGCCCACCAACTGGGGGGTGCTTCAGCAGGCGCGGGAGCAAACAAAGCTGGAACTCATCGCCTGTCAGGATGTGACCCAGACCAACCAGCCCATGCTTCAGGGGGCAGTATGTCTGGAGGACCGGGACGGTCAAACGGCGGGCTATTTGGTAGTCAGCCTGTACCAGAGCGGTCTGCGCCAGCTGATGGAGGGAGCCTATGGAAATCAGAACGACCTGATCCTGCTCAGTCATTACTGGCGGCCGGTGTATTGTGCCCAGCCCAGTCTGGCCAGCTCTCTGGCCCCTGTTTTGCGTCAGCGGCTATTGGCGGGGCAGCCTCTCAGCGGCAGCGGGGATGAGTTCTCCTATCAGGTGGAATACCACCAGCCCACCGGACTCTATTTGGTGTTGCGAACGCCCCAGGCCCTGAACCGCACCACCATGGGCCTGCTGTATACTGTCAGCGCCTTCTGTGCGCTGTTTTGTATCGGAATCTCTGTGTTGATGAGCCTAAAGCTCAGCCGCCAGATGTTCCGCCCCATCCAGCGTCTGCGCACCGCCATGGATGAGGTGGTGCAGAATAATCTGAACGTTCAGGTGCCGCCCGGCCGGGATGACGAGCTGGGCGAGCTGGCCCGGCGGTTTAACGGAATGGTGCAGGCGTTAAAGCGCAACCAGGAAGAACTGGTGGAAAACCAGCGGGAGCTTAACCAGGCGCAGATCCGCATGCTCCAGGCTCAGCTCAATCCCCATTTTCTCTGTAACACCCTGGACACCATGAAGTGGATCAGCAAAATCAACCAGGTGCCCCAGGTGGCCCTTATGTCCACCAGCTTAGCGGATATTTTGCGTTTTTGCATTTCGCCCGACGAGTTTGTCCCTCTGCGCCGGGAGGTGCAGATCGTAGAGCGGTACATTGAGATCCAGACCATCCGCCTGTCCGGAGGGTTTCAGTTCCATACGGATATTCCGGAAGAGCTGGAGGACTGCCTGTTACCTAAGATGATGCTGCAGCCCATCGTGGAAAACGCCATTCTCCACGGCCTGGAGGAGAAAAAGGACGGAAGCATTACTGTGCGTGCCCGCCAGTGTTCCGACACCATGCTGGAACTCACCGTAGAGGACAACGGCAAGGGGCTGCCGCCTGAAATGGCGGGAGCCTATGCACACCGGGACCGGGAGCTGTCCCGAGGCCATTTGGGCCTTTATAATGTGGATACCATTTTGCGTAAGTATTACGGGGAGGAGTCCGGGTTGTATCTGTCCTGTGGCCCGTCGGGCCAGGGCGCGGTGATCTCCGCTACCCTGCCGCTGCGAAGGGAGGAAGAAACGTTATGATGAAGGTGCTGGTCGTGGAGGACGAGGAGATGATCCGCAAGGGCATCGTGTTGGCAGTGGATTGGGCCGCTCTGGACTGTGTGGTAGTGGGCGAGGCCTCCAACGGAGAAGAGGGACTGCAGGCCGCTGAGCGCTACGCCCCCACCCTCATTATCACCGATCTGAAGATGCCCAAAATGGACGGAATCGAGATGCTGCGCCGTCTGCGGGAGGCGGGAAACAACGCCTTTGTCATCATACTCACCGCCTACGACAGCTTCGCTTACGCCCAAAGCGCCCTGCGCCTGGGAGCAGTGGACTTTCTTCTCAAGCCGTTTCATGATGGGGAGCTGGAGCAGGCCGTGCAGGCTTTGCGCCGCCGTATGGAACCATCCCAGGGGGAGCCGGCCATCCCGGGGCTGAAAAAGGGAGACAAGAGCAAATATGTGCTCCAAGCGATGAGCTATATCGGAGAGCATTACGACAACCCCAACATTACGGTGGCGGAAATTGCCCAGTCCATCGGCATCAGCGAGGGACATCTGAGTCATACCTTTAAGAAAGAGACCGATTATACCTTGCTCAATTACCTCACCCGCTACCGCATCCACAAAGCGATGGAGCTGCTGCGGGACTGCCGGGTCAAGGTATATGAGGTGGCCCAGCAGGTGGGGTACAAAGATATCACCTATTTTTCCGCCACCTTCAAAAAGGTGGTGGGCATCAGCCCCTCGGAATATCAGGATACCAGCCATTAAAAAAACAGATCGGGCAAAAGCCCGATCTGTTTTTTAAAACAAACCTTATTGATTTAAAAGCTCCAGAATTTGCGCGGCATTGGTGTCCGGCTTGACCTTAGGCATAACTGCCTGGATCATGCCCTGCTCATCGATGAGATAGGTGGAGCGTACCACTCCCATGCTCACCTTGCCATACATCTTTTTCTCCTGCCACACGCCGTAGGCCTGGAGCACCGTGAGCTCTGGGTCGGAGAGGAGCGTGAAGGGCAGGGTATACTTATCGGCAAACTTCCGGTGGGAGGCGGTGGAGTCCTTGCTCACGCCAATGACCACGGTGTTCAAAGCCTTGAACTGGCCAAATGCGCCGGCAAAGGCACAGGCCTGGCGGGTGCAGCCGGGGGTGTTGTCCCGGGGATAGAAATAGAGCACGACCTTTTTGCCTAGAAAATCAGACAGGGAAACAGGATTGCCATCCTGGTCAGGGAGGGTAAATTCGGGGGCTTTCGTTCCAACTTCCAACATTGGGTTTATTCTCCTTCCGTATAAAAAATCAGTTCGGTGGGGGTAGAGGCACTCAAGTCAAACCGGTAGCCCAGCCCCTGAAAGGCGGGCAGGTCTTCCCAGCGGGTAATCTGGTTTTGAGCCAGCCAGCGGACCATCTCGCCTCGGGCCATTTTACATTGTGTGCCTCGCTCGGCCAGCTTGCTATTCTTCCAGATGCCGAAACGGCAGGTGATTAGTTCCGTCCCCTGGGGCAGGTGGGGGGCAACGGCGCGACTATACTCCTTGGAGGCCAGGTTCAGCACCCAGCCGTCCTCCTCAGCCAGCGTTTGTGCCAGACGGTCGCCCCAGAATTCATACAAATTCTTTGCCCCTTCCACAGCCAGCTTGGCCTGCATCTCCAGCCGATAGGGGGTGACGCCGTCAAAGGGACGAAGCACCCCGTAAAACCCGGAGAGGATACGCAGATGCGCCTGGAGGTAGTCCAGAGCCTGGGATTCCAGCACGCCGGGGGCCATGTACTGGTACTGGATCCCCTGGTAGGAGAGAATCGCGGGGGTGAGGTCACCCTCCAGCTCCATGGTCTCCAGCCGCTGGACATTGAGACGGGCGATAGCGTCGTTGCAGCCCCAGAGACGCTGGAGTTCCTGGGGCGACATGGCCCGCAGGACCTTCAGAAGTTGTTTGGTCTGGGGCAGAAACTGGGGAACTGAACGGGGAGCCAGGCTGTCCCGGTCCTCCACCATTTTTTTCGCAGGTGAGATGATAATTTGCATATGTGGTCCTCGTAGTGTTGGGATAACAGACGGCTGTGCGCCTTGCCAAGGCGGCCGGTCTGCCCTATACTGGATATAACTCAGCGCCGGGAGCCTTTGATCTGGCAAAACTGATACGCCTGGGAGAGCCAGTCCAGCAGTTTGCCGTCAATCTCCTCCGGTTGGGAGACCACCACATGGTGGGTCCAGCGGTTTGGGTAGGGCTCCACCGCTACGGCGATGCGGGGAGAGATCACCTGCCGCTCCAGGCCGAAGGTCACCAGCAGACATTCCCGGGGCCAGTCCTTTTTCCGGCGTACCGAGATAGAGGCAGCGGCAAACAGTTTGGGGCAGTAAAAGCTGATTTGGCTTTTTTGTACCTTGACCGAAGCGTCGGGGAAGGCCTGTTCCACGGATTCAAATAACCTCTGATAGAGGGAGAACTCCCGTGGTTTGCCGTCAAAGTAGAACAGCAGATCACTTTCGTAGTGCTCCGGACGGTTCATCCCATATGCCTCCTTTGTCCCGGGCTGTTGGAGCCATTGTACCACAGAACGCAGGACATGGGAAGCAGATAAAAGAGTCCATATTATTGGACTTGATCTTTGCTAAACTAAAAGCAACGATACCGTACAGCAGATGAGACGGGAAGAAAGGCAGGGAGAGGCATGGCCCGCGCACCCTTTCAAAAGTTGAAAATCTTATATATTATGGACTATCTTCTGCGTTATTCCGATGAATACCACCCGGTCACTGTGGCACAGCTCATTGAGGAACTGGGGAAACGGGGCATCTCCGCCGAGCGCAAAAGCATCTACGACGACCTGGAGGCCCTGCGCACCTATGGATTGGACCTGGTGCAGACGGGACGGGGAAGAAACAGCGGCTGCTATGTGGCCGGACGGGATTTTGAACTGCCTGAGCTGAAGCTGTTGGTGGACAGCGTACAGTCCTCCAAGTTCATCACGCAGAAAAAGACCATGAGCCTCATTAAAAAAATCGAGGGGCTGGCCAGTGTCCACCAGGCCCGGGAGCTCAACCGGCAGGTGTTTGTGAAAAACCGGATCAAGACCATGAACGAATCCATCTACTACAACGTGGATGAGATCCACCGGGGCATCGCCGCCAACCGAAAGATCCGCTTTCACTACTTTGAGTACAACATGGAAAAGCAGCGGCAGCTGCGCCGGAATGGGGACTGGTATGTGATCAGCCCCTACGCCCTTACTTGGGATGATGAGAACTACTACCTGGTGGGCTTTGACTCCCAGGCCGGGATCATTAAGCACTTCCGGGTGGACAAGATGGCTCAGATCGGCACCACCGAGGAGCCAAGGGATGGCCAGGAGGTCTATGCGGCCCTGGACATGGGACTGTATGCCCGGCAGGTATTTGGCATGTTTTCCGGAGAACCCGTGTGGGTACGCCTGCGTTTTGATCGGGGGCTGGTGGGAGCGGTGCTGGACCGGCTGGGCCAGGAGGTCATGCTGGTGCCCGAGGATGAGGAGCACTTCACCGTACGGACTCAGGTGGTAGTCAGTCCCCAGTTTTTCGGTTGGCTTTGCGGTTTCGGGAAGCGGGCCAAGGTGCTGGAGCCTGAGAACGTTGTGAACACCATGGCAGAGTATGTAGAGAACATCAGCCAGATGTATAAGATGTAAGACAGACGCGGCGCGGAGATTCTTCTCCGCACCGCGTTTCTGTGTCAATATTCAAGAGAGGGCATTACGCCTGCTTCAGCAGAGCCTCTCCGGCCAGATAGATGTCTCCTGCGCCCACAGTAATCAGCAGGTCGCCGGGCTGGGCCAGCTCCTTGAAGCGGGCCGTCACATCTTCCAGCGTGGGGCAGAACTCTGCATTGGGGATGCGGTCGGCCAGGTCCTTGGAGGAGATGCCCAGAGTGTCGGTCTCCCGAGCGGCAAAGATCTCAGCCAGCAGTACTTTGTCGGGCAGCTTGAGCACCTCCACAAAGTCGTCAAAGAGTTCCTTGGTGCGGGTGTAGGTGTGGGGCTGGAATGCGCAGATCACCCGCTGATAGCCCAGAGTCTTCACGGTGGACAGCAGCGCTTGGAGCTCATGGGGATGGTGGGCGTAATCATCATAGACCACCGCGCCGTGGTACTCGCCCTTGTGCTCAAACCGGCGGCCTGCGCCGCCGAAGGCGTACAGACCCTCCCGGATGGCCTCCACGGGGACATTCAGCTGCAGAGCGGCCCCGGCGGCGGCCAGCGCATTGCGCACATTGTGGATGCCGGGCACACGCAGAGAGATGGAACCCAGAGTCTCACCCTTGTAGATCAGATCAAAGGTGGGCAGCCCCTTGTTCCAGGTGAGGTTGGCCGCGTGGATATCCCCCTGCTCCAGTCCAAAGGTGAGCATGGGTTTGTCCAGATCTTTCAGGGCGTCCATGGTGTTGGCGTCGTCCCCATCGGCTACCACACAGCCACCCTGGGGCACCAGCTGAGCAAAACGGCGGAAGGAGTGCTTCACATCCTCCAGATCCTTGAAGAAGTCCAGGTGGTCAGCATCCACGTTGAGGATGACCGCTACGGTGGGGAAGAAGGAGAGGAAGGAGTTGCAGTACTCACAGGACTCCAGAATGATGGTGTCTCCTTTACCTACCCGGTGACCCGCGCCCAGGGCGGGCAGTACGCCGCCGATCATGACGGTGGGATCCCGCTGGGCGGCCAGGAAGATGTGGGTACACATGGAGGTGGTCGTGGTTTTGCCGTGGGTGCCTGCCACGCACAGGGCGTTCTGGTAGTGGCGCATAATGGCGCCCCAGGCCTGGGCTCGTTCAAAGACGGGGATACCGGCAGCCCGGGCGGCGGCGATCTCGGGGTTGTCGTCGTGGACGGCGGCGGTACGGATGACGCAGTCTGCTCCCTGTACGCTCTCGGGCAGGTGGCCAATGACCACGGGGAGGCCCAAAGAGCGCAGATGGGCTACGGTTGCGCTCTCGTGGAGATCGGAGCCGGTGATGTTTACCCCTGCGCCGTGGAGCACCTCGCCCAGAGGGGACATGGACACGCCGCCGATGCCCACCAGATGAGCGCGCTTGCCGGGACGGATATAATCATGGATATCAGGGTTCATAGAGAAACACCTCAAAAAATACAAATTTCAGCCCGCATACTCGGTGCGGACGCCAACGCACAGCTATTATAATACAGTAAACCGGGAATCACAAGGGGAAAGCCGGGGAAGGCCAGGAAAAACGCCCGATGGTTTCACATCGGGCGTCTTTCCAAAGGAGAAACTCACGCAGAGATAGTCAAAGAATCAATGATAAAACCAAACATGGTGTCCCGGGGGCTCAAGGTGGACTGGAAGGTGTACAGGGTGCTGCCATCCTCCAGAGCGGTCATCCGGCCGGAGAGGATTACCTGTCCATTGTCCTGGGTCTGAGTGTCATCCACCGTGACCTGAATGAGAGCCTCATCGCCCCGCGCCAGATGATAGGAGTCATCGGAAGCGAAGTAAGCGATCCGCTGGGAGATGGGAGTGGGGATCTCGGGGAGCTGAGCCACATCGGGGTAGAGCGCGGCAGCATAGTCCCGGACCATCTCAGAGGGGAGAATCATGGTGTCGTCGGTGAATTCTGCCCGCTCATCCATCTGGCCATAGAGGCTGAGCATGTAGTACAGGCTGGTCCACAGAAACTCACTGTCGCTGGGGTCGTAGTCCAGGTGGTTTTCCGTCATAGCCAACACCAGAGCGTGGACAGCGGGGGTCATAGCCTGAGCCGCATCGGTCTGGGCGGGCACGTTGCCGTGGACCTCCTCGGTGGACACGGCGGGGAGGGATTCCTGCTGAGACTGGGTCAGAGCGGCAGCGCCCAGGGGGAAGATAAGAAGGGAAACAATAGTCAGGGACAGGATCAGCTTTTTCACAGCGGAACCCTCCTTTCATTCTTTGGATTATAAACAGTATATCAAATAGGGCTGTCATGGTGGTTTCGAAGCGATTACATGGGAATGAAAAAAGAGTTACAAATTAGTTGCAAAATGTGGGCTTGTCCGGGATGTAGGAAAGCGTCGATGCAGGATGAGGATTCTTATCCTGCAATATCAGAACTTTCAATGGAAGTATATGCCCGGGAAGGACAAACCATACCAAAAAAATGCGAGGAAACCAAAGCGCGGCACACGGTTGACCCGGGGACGGGTTTTCGGTACAATGAAGGACACGAATTATCTTATAAAGACAGGACGGATCACCATGCTGGATCATCAACAGGAACAACGTTTTGCTGCCGCGCGCCGCGCGGCCATTGCCCGGGACTTTGCCCGCCTCAACCCGGAGCAGCAAAAGGCGGTACTTACGACCCAGGGACCTCTGCTGCTGCTGGCAGGAGCGGGCAGCGGAAAGACCACGGTACTGATTAACCGCATTGCCAACCTGATGCGCTACGGCCGGGGTTCGGACAGTGCGGAAGTGCCCGAATGGGTCTCTCCGGAGGACCTGGACTTCTTGGAGACCTACGCTAAAACCGGAGAGGGGGACCGGGACAGAATGGTCTCCCTGTGTGCCCTGGACCCTGCGGCTCCCTGGACGATTTTGGCCATTACCTTTACTAATAAAGCCGCCGGGGAACTGAAGGACCGCCTGTCCGCCATGCTGGGCCCTGAGGCGGAGGACGTCTGGGCCTCCACCTTCCACTCAGCCTGCGTGCGCATCCTGCGCCGGGATATTGAGCGGCTGGGCTTTGCCTCCTCCTTTACCATCTACGACACCGACGACTCCCTGCGGGTCATCAAGGACTGCCTCAAGGAACTGGAGTTGGACGACAAACAGTTCCCGCCCCGGTCGGTCCTGGGCTACATCTCCCGGGCCAAGGACCAGATGCTGCTGGCAGAGGACTACGCCGCCCAGAGCGAAAAGAGTGGAGACTACCGCCTGAATAAAATCGCCAAGGTGTATACCCACTACCAGCACCGGCTGTGGGAGGCCAACGCCCTGGACTTTGACGATATCATCCTGCACACGGTGCGGCTGCTTCAGCAATTTGAAGAGGTGCGCGCCTATTACCAGCGGAAATTCCGCTACGTCCTCATTGACGAGTACCAGGACACCAATAATCTGCAATATCTGCTGGCCTCCACCCTGGCGGGGGGTTATGAGAACTTCTGCGTGGTGGGCGATGACGACCAGTCCATCTACCGCTTCCGGGGAGCCACCATTGAGAACATCCTCTCCTTTGAAAAGCAGTACCCCCGCTGCCGCACCATCCGTTTGGAGGAGAACTACCGCTCCACTAAGCACATTCTGGAGGCATCCAATGCGGTCATCCGCAACAACCAGGGCCGAAAAGGCAAAGAGCTGTGGACTAAGGCTGGGGAGGGGGAGAAACTCCAGGTCTACACTGCCATGAACGAAAACGACGAGGCGCAGTACGTAGCCAATCAGATTTTGGATGATTTCGGAAAGGGCCGTGTCTGGAAGGACCACGCAGTGCTTTACCGTATGAACGCCCAGTCCAACCAGTTGGAGACCGCCTTCAAGCGCAGCGGCATTCCTTACCGCATTATCGGCGGCACCCGGTTCTTTGACCGGGCCGAGGTCAAGGATATGACGGCCTATCTGGCGGTGCTAAACAACCCGGAGGACGATCTGCGCCTCCAGCGTATCATCAACAACCCGCCCCGGGGCATCGGAGCCAAGACCATTGAGACGGCCCAGGCCATCGCCCAGCGGGAGGGGGCCTCTCTCTACGCTGTCATCGATAACGCCCGGATGTATCCGGAACTGGAGCGGTCAGCGGCCAAGCTGGCGGCCTTTACCAACCTGATGGGGGAGCTGACCGGGCTTCTGACTACTCTGCCTCTGGACCAATTCTATGAGGAGATGATGATCCGCACCGGCTACGCGGCCATGCTGGAGACCAAGAACACGGTGGAGGACCGTACCCGCCTGGAGAACATCCGGGAGCTGCTGACCTCCATCCGGGGATATATGGAGAACGCCGGGGACGAGCCCACTTTGGCAGGCTTTTTGGATGAGATCGCTCTGTATACCGACCTGGACAGCCACGACCCGGACCAGGACTGCGTGGTGATGATGACCATGCACTCGGCCAAGGGCCTGGAGTTCCCAGTGGTCTTTGTGGTGGGAGCTGAGGAGGGCATCTTCCCCGGTATCCGGGCCATCGGAGAGCCCGACGAGATGGAGGAGGAGCGGCGTCTGTGCTACGTGGCCATGACCCGGGCCAAGGAGAAGCTCTACCTCACCTGTGCAGGCCAGCGCATGCTCTTTGGCCGCACCAGCGCCAACCGTCCCTCCCGCTTCCTGGAGGAGATTCCCCCGGAGCACCTGGAGCGCTCCGGCCGGAATTTCCTGGATCGGGGCGACAGCTGGGGTGGGATGCCCTCCCGCACCTCTGGTTATGGCGGATATGCCAAGCCGGAGCGCAGTCCCTATGACCAGCGGCCGGAACCCCGGGCGCCTCAGCGCCGGGACTACGGCGGATTCTCCCGGGCTATGGGTGCCTCGGCTGCACCCAAGGGCGGTGCCGACCTGTCCGCCTTCCATAAGGGAGATATGGTGCGTCACAAGGCCTTTGGCCAGGGCATGATTCTGTCCATCCAGAAAATGGGGGGCGACGCCCTGGTAGAGATTGCCTTTGACAACGTGGGCACCAAGCGGCTCATGCTCAAGTCCGCCGCCGCCCATATGACCAAGGTGTAAGCAGACAATTTGTTAGAAAAACCGGCGATGTAAGCTTTGGTTGACAAAAAGGAAGGGAGATTTGGTTGCCGATTCCCTTCCTTTTTGCTACCGTCAAACCAGAGAGGAGGGACAAGATCATGACATTAGGAACGCGGATCGCAGCCCTGCGCCGGGAGCGGGGGCTGTCTCAGGAGGCCCTGGGAGAACTGGTGGGAGTATCCCGCCAGGCGGTAAGTAAGTGGGAGAGCGACAGTGCCCTACCCGATGTAAATAACTGTTTGGCTCTCAGCCGAGCCTTCGGCATTACCCTGGCCCAGCTGCTGGAGCTGGAAGAGGAGACCGCGCCCAGCCGGGAGCTGACCCAGGAGCAGCTGGAGATGGCCGAGACGATTGCAAAGAAGTATCTTGAGTCCCTGCCCCGTCCTAAGGGTTGGCGGCAACGGCGGAAATGGCCCTGGGTGCTGGCGGCAGCGGTGGTACTGGTGCTGGCCTGGGTGGCTGCCCAGTGGGTCCGGGATCTCAACCGTACTGTCAGCCATATGACGGATGAGATGATGACGATTCAAAACACGGTGAGCGACGCGGTGGAGCAGCAGGTGAATGCCGCCCTCCAGCAGGTCACCAGTCTGGTGGAGTCATTCGACTATACAGCGGTAGAGGTAAATCTGTGGGAAAATACGGCTACGTTTGACCTGAACGTCCAACTGCGACAGCGCACAGCGGACACTCCAGTGATTTTGGCTGCCCGCAGCGCGGGAGAAACGGTCTCTGTTCAGGCGGAGAACCAGGGGGGCGAGACCTTTTTTGCCCGGATCACCTGTCCTCTCAGCGACGCCATTGACTTTTCTCTCACCTTCCAGATAGACGGAGAGAATCGCACTCAGACGGTGGGACAGGCCATTCAAATGCGGAAGGGATACTCTTTGCAGCCCGAGCATCGGGTACTCTACGCATCCCCCTATATGGACAAAAGGCTGGAAGAAGGACATTTGCCCAAAGGAACCGTAGTGCCGCTGGAGTACACCGTGACCTTTGACCAGATGTCTCTGCTCACAGAACCCATCTACGTGAACGCCCAGCTAGGCGTCTTTGTCAACGACAAGCTGGACCATTGGGTGGAGGACATCCCCAGCGCCAGTGTGGAGAATGCAAATGATACCTATTTTTCTATGTACTGGAGACCGGAGGTGGACCTGAGCGGTCTGAATTTAAAGGTGGGAGATCAGATCACTCTGGCTCTTTCTCTGAAAGACAGCTACGACCGGTCACTGAGCCAGGTGCTGTGGCGGGGGAGTATCGGTGAGAACGGCTGCATTCAGGAACAACCCTGGGGTGAAGAGGAGGCCTACTCTCCGGTGGAGGAGGCCAGACCGGAATGAAAAAACAAATGATTCCTGCCTTGGTGGGCTTCTGGGCGGGACACGTAGTGACCAGTGTTCTGCTGTTCGGCTGGATTATGCTGGGGATTTTGTGGTATTTTATGGGTACCAGCGAACTTTGGTATGACGTTACTGCTATCTTAGTGGCACTGCTCATTCCCTTGATGGCTGGCGGCCTGACCCGGAAGAAGCGACCTTATATCCCCGTGAAATCTTTGTGGATGGCCGCGGGAGTGGATGTGATCCTCCTGGCCCTGATACTGGCGGTGTATCACGGAATCACTGCCTGGGGGAATTATGGCCTGGGAGCCACGGTGCTCCAGGGACTATTGCTGGACGGAACCATGCTGGTCGCAGGAATCCCTCTTCTGCTGGAGAAGATTAGTGGAATTACCTGCGTTGTTTGGGAGACAAGTCAGGAGATCGTGGGACTGTTTCTGCCGCCCTTGGCCTTCACCGTGGGATACCTGCTGGCCAAGCGCCCGGAATAAGGTTTGGAACATGAAGAGCCGCCTGCATTTTTGCAGGCGGCTCTTTTTAACCAATGGTAATGGTACAGGGAGTAGTCAATCCACTGTCTAGGGGGAAATAAGAGGTATGGACAGCCTCTTCCTCGCTGGGGGTCAGGGCGGTGTAGGTGATGCTGCCGTCGTCGGCCTGCTCCGAAACCAGAGCGTAGGCGGCATGGTCCTCCCAAGTGAGGTCCAGAGCATCCTGGCCCGCCAGTACCTGCTGGAGGGAGATGGTTTGGGTGGTGATGGATTGCTGGTCCTGCGTAAACTGCTCTACGGTGACTTGCTTCAGGTGTGGGACGTAGGAGAAGGTGACGGTGATATCCAGAATATTTTCCCGAGTTACTTGATCGTCGAGCGTTTCGGAATATTTCGTATTCAATGTGATACCGCCCGCACCGGTTGTGCCGCCTCCTTCGTTGACCAGATAAACAATCCCATCGGAACTCTGATAGACGTAGTAGGGACTCCAACTCTGATCTTCTATACGAGCGAGGGGGGTGGTGTAGTGAAGGGTACCGGATAAAATGTAGGACGTGCTGTTTTCTGTGACATTGATTCCGTGCTCGTAGCGATCCTGAGATAGGTCAGAGTGCAGCTCAACCGTTGCCTCGGGATTGCCGTCCACCATGTTCTGTTCCTGGACCAGGAAGAAACGGCGGCCTTCCGGGCCGGGAAAGCGGTATTGCCCATCCTCGTCTTTCTGGGCTTTCAGAACAGTCTGGGGCAGAAGGATGCGTTCTAAGCCATTGATATAGGCTATGCGGGAACTGTATTCCTCCCAGCCGTTTTCTGCAGATTCCCAGTTGGGGGGCACCAGTTCGTCTGGCAGCAGATAATAGCCGACCAGACGGGCTTCTTCTGGGACGGTTTGCTCCGGCTGAGCCAGAGGGACCCGACTGAACAGAGCCAGCAGAAGAATGGGAATCAGGAGAGGGATGGTCCTTCGCAGAAACTTTTTCATTGTTCTCCTCCTATGATCCGTGAACACGCAGAATCTGGCCTGCGCGGCAGCAAGTGAGGAACGGGAGCGTGGCGGTCAGGGCTCCAGCGTAAGAAACAGGGGGATGGTCAGCCCGCTCTCCTCCGCCGCCCAGCAGGTGTGGGAGACGGGGGCATCCTCCCGCTCCAGCAAGGTGCGCTGCATGGTGCCATCCGCATAATGCTCACAGATAAGGGTGTACGCGGCATTGCTTTCCAGGGGAATGGAGAGCTCAGACAGGCCGTTCAGCACCTCTTGAACGGTAATGGTCCTGGAGGTCACAGGCTGGTTGTCTGCGGTAAATTGCTCCACTGTGACCTGCTCCAGGCGGGAAATGTAGCGAAAGTTGATCGTGAGGTCCAGGGTGTTTTCCTCTGTGGCCTGCCCGTTGCGGGCCTCCTGATAAGTAACCGTCTTGGTCATGCTGCAATCCAACGTGCCGCCATAGCTGTTGCCGCCATCCTCCAGGTAGACAGTGCCGTCTGGTTCCTGCCAGACCTGATAGGCAGCCCAAATCTGGTTGTCCTCTGTCCAGGCCGGATCATTAAGGGGAGCGGTGTAGTAGAGTGTGCCGGAGACGGTGTGGTTGGTCCCCAGGTCGGTGACTTCCATGTGAAGGCCTTCCGATTCCAGGTCGGAGTACAGTCGGTAGGCAAACTCCTCCAGGTTGCCGGGGTTATAATACTCCTTCGCCAAGAAAAAGCGTCGGCCCTCCAGATTGGGAAAGTACAGCTCTCTCTGTTCATCGGTTTTGGCCTTGAGAATCATATCTGGAATGGAAAAGGTGAGACCGTTGGCGTGGACGGAGCTGCTTCCTTTTTCCTCCCAGCCGGCCTTGGGATCGCCGATGGAGGTTGGGCCGGAATTCATGGTCTCCCGAACCAGATAAAAACCCACCAGATGGTTTTCCCAAGCGTGAGTTTCCTCCGGCTGGGCCAGGGAGATCTGACTGAGCAGAGCCAGCAGGATAACGGGAATCAGAATCAAAATGCCTGTCCGAAACCGTTTATTCATCGTCCTCCTCCAATCGTCCGTCGAAGCGCAGGATATCTCCCACGTCACAGTTGAGGTAGTAGCAAATTTTGTTGATGGTGTGAAAGCGCACGCCGCTGGCCTTGCCGGAGCGGAGAATGGACAGGTTGGCCTCGGTAATGCCGACCTTGGCACATAGCTCCTTGGAGGTCATGTTCCGCGCCTTCAGCACTTCGCTGAGATGAACCGTAATTGCCATGGCTGTCCCCTTATATAATAGAACGGTTGTCATCCAGAAGTGCCTTGCCCTGCTGAATACAGCGGCACAAAAGGAACAGAGCGGCAGCCAGAGCCAGAGTGGAGAGGGGAAGGGAGAGGGAGTACTCCTGGCTGGTGAGGAGGGAACTTACCATCAGCTGGAAAAGATTACTTCCAAGGGAGAGCAGGACGGCGGTCTGGATGACCTGACGGCAGCCGCGGGCGGTTTTTTCACATTGAGCCAGGGATTCCGCTTCAAAAGGCTCGTGGACCATGATGCGGGCCAGATCACTGCCCCAAAGCAGAACGATTCCTCCCAACAGACTGGGGATGGCATGGAGCAGAGCCAGCAGGCCGTGGATCCAAATGGTGGTTTGAGCAGCGGCGGGTGCACCGGTATTTCCCTGCTGAATCGCCTGGGTTTTTGTGAGAAGGGAGAAGGTGGACTGGAAAGCAACGGCAAAGACCAGCACCAGGGCACAAGCGGTGAGCAGCGCCGACAGCAGTCGGGCCAGATCGGCAGTATCCTGGCGGTCCAGAGGCTCCAGCAGCCGCAGCACCAGCCAGCAGACCAGCGCACACAGGGCGCCGCCTGCCGCTCCCAAGATCCGGTACTCAGGCAGTGGATTGCTGAGCAGGGTGGGGTTGACAGAAAAGAAGAGGGCTAAAAAAATCAGCAGGGAACTGAGGGGGAGCAGAGTATCAGTCCCGGTGAGTGCGCCCCGTCCTTTGGGAAGCTTCAGTAGGAGCAGCGGCAGAGAACTCACAGCCAGTATGATGGCCCAGGCAGACAAATTGCCCAAAAATCCGGTGAGGGACAACGCCCGCAGTCCCTCGCCAGCCTGGGTGGACAGGGAAAATAAGGCCTCGCCAGTCCCGCTTCCACCCCAGAATCCGGCCAAAATACCCAGAACAGCGGCACAGATCAGCCCGGTTATACGGCGTGCTTTCATGGTATGCACCTCCATGATTATTGTTATTCGATAATTCTAACTTATAGATACCATATAAATTATTGTTTGTCAATAATTTTAAAATGCGATATAATGAATAATAATTCTAAACAATGGAAATAAACGGATGAATAAAACAGAAAATATTCATTTTTATACGTTATGAACTGAAAGAACAATGAAAATACAGAATAATTATACCAATTCAATCTTGAATTTTTATTCTCTCGGTGGTAGACTATTGCCAACACAAAGGAAGGCCCCTCCGATGGGCCAAACCAAAGAATTGGGAGGAAGAAGATCATGAGTGAGATTAAAAAAGTAGTGCTGGCCTATTCCGGCGGTTTGGATACGTCCATCATCATCCCCTGGCTGAAGGAGAACTACAATAACCCCGAGATCATCGCGGTTGCCGCTGACGTGGGTCAGGGCGACGAGCTGGAGGGACTGGAGGAGAAGGCCATCAAGACCGGCGCTTCCAAGCTGTACATCGAGGACCTCACCGATGAGATGGTGGACGATGTCATCGTTCCCTCCATGATGATGGGCGCCAAGTATGAGGAGTACCTGCTGGGTACCGCCTTTGCTCGGCCCATCATTGCCAAGCGGCTGGTTGAGATCGCCAAGAAAGAGGGCGCCGACGCCATCTGTCACGGCTGCACCGGCAAGGGTAACGACCAGGTCCGGTTCGAGCTGGGCATCAAGCGCTTCGCTCCTGAGATGAAGATCATTGCTCCCTGGAGAGAGTGGGACATCAAGGGACGTGACGAGGAGATCGACTACGCCGAGGCTCACAACGTGCCCCTGAAGATCAGCCGGGAGACCAACTACTCCAAGGATAAGAACCTGTGGCACCTGAGCCACGAGGGCCTGGATCTGGAGGATCCCGCCAACGAGCCTCAGTACGACAAGCCCGGCTTCCTGGAGATGGGCGTGTCCCCTGCCATGGCTCCCGACAAGGCCACCTATGTGACCCTGGACTTTGAGAAGGGCTGGCCCGTTGCCATCGACGGTGAGAAGATGAAGGCCAGCGATATCATCCGCAAGCTCAACAAGCTGGGCGGCGAGAACGGCATCGGTATCCTGGATATCGTGGAGAACCGGCTGGTTGGTATGAAGGACCGGGGCGTGTACGAGACTCCCGGCGGCACCATCCTCTATAAGGCTCACGAGGTGCTGGAGATGATCACCCTGGACAAGGACACCAAGCACATGAAGAGCAAGCTGGCGGTTGACTTTGCCGACCTCATCTACAACGGCAAGTGGTTCACCCCCCTGCGGGAGGCTCTCACCGCCTTTGCCTTCGACACTCAGAAGCATGTTACCGGTACTGTAAAGCTCAAGCTCTACAAGGGCAACATCATCACCTCTTCCGTCACCTCTCCTGAGACCCTCTACTCTGAGAATCTGGTCACCTTCGAGGAGAGCGACTACAACCAGGACGATGCCACCGGCTTCATCAACCTGTGGGGCCTGCCCGATACTGTTCAGGCCATGCGGGAGCAGGGAAAGCTGAAGTAAGCGTCTGAGCCGTCACGCATAGACGAAACGGAATAATATGAGTCCGAAGGCGAAGTTACTTCGCCTTCGGACTGCTTAAAAATTTATTTCTGCTGCGGCGGAAATTCTGCGAGGCGAATGGCCGCAGGTCATTCGCTCTTCGCATATCAAAGGAGAGAATGTTATGAAGCTCTGGGCTGGTCGGTTCCAGAAGGAGACCGATACTCTTGTCAATGATTTTAACTCTTCCATCCAGTTTGATGCCCGGCTCTATAAGCAGGACATCGCCGGCTCCATCGCCCATGCCCAGATGCTGGGTAAGCAGGGCATCATCGAGGAGCATGAGGTGGAAGCGATTGTGGACGGCCTGAAGGCCATCCTGGAGGATATTGAAGCGGATAAGGTGGAGTTCTCCGTGGACAACGAAGATATCCACATGAACATCGAGACTCTGCTCACCCAGCGCATCGGCGATGCCGGCAAGCGGCTGCACACCGCCCGGTCCCGGAACGACCAGGTGGCTGTGGATACCCGCCTGTACGTGAAGGAGGAAATCCCTGTTATCATCGGGAAGATCCTGGATCTTGAGCAGGTGCTGGTGGAGAAGGCCAAGGAGCACACCGATACCGTTATGCCCGGCTATACTCACCTGCAGCGGGCTCAGCCTACCACCTTCGGCCACTACATGATGGCTTACGCCAACATGTTCAAGCGGGACGTGACCCGGTTGGAGGACTGCCTGGAGCGGCTGGACGAGTGCCCTCTGGGTGCCGGCGCTCTGGCCACCACCACCTATGATATCGACCGCTTTGCCACCGCTCAGGCTCTGGGATTCAAGAAGCCCACCGACAACTCCATGGATTCCGTCTCTGACCGTGACTACGCCATCGAGCTGCTCTCCGCCCTGTCCATCCTGATGATGCACCTGTCCCGGTTCTCTGAGGAGATCATCCTGTGGTGCTCCTGGGAGTTCAAGTTTGTGGATCTGGACGATGCCTACTCCACCGGCTCCTCCATCATGCCCCAGAAGAAGAACCCCGACGTGGCCGAGCTGGTCCGGGGCAAGACTGGCCGGGTGTATGGTTCCCTCATTACCCTGCTGACCATGATGAAGGGTCTGCCTCTGGCCTACAACAAGGATATGCAGGAGGATAAAGAGGCTCTGTTTGACGCCATCGACACGGTGGAAATATGTCTGCCTGTGTTTGCGGCCATGGTGAACACCCTGTCCGTGCGGCGGCACAACATGGAGCGGGCGGCTGCCGGCGGTTTCATCACTGCCACCGACTGCGCCGATTACCTGGTGAAGAAGGGTCTGCCCTTCCGGGAGGCCTATATGATCGTGGGTCGGCTGGTCAACCTGTGCATCAAGAACCACGAGACCCTGGATACCCTCACTCTGCGGGACTTCCGGGCTATCTGTGACCTCTTCGATGAGGGCGTGTACGAGGCCATGGCCCTCAAGCACTGCGTCAACGGCCGTACCGTCTACGGTGGTCCTGCCAAGGAGTCGGTGCTCAAGCAGATTTCTCTGATCGAGGAATTTATCCAGGAGCATCAGCCCCAGAAGTAAAAAAGGCTCTTGTGGTCAGGAGGGACGGGGGGTACAATGGGGAACGGAGAGGGCCCCGCCCCTCTTACACCACTTAAAGGGATGATCCTCATGGGCAAGAACCCAAAGGTATTTATTGACGGAAAGGGCGGCGTGGTAGGAGCGCGGCTGTATGAGCAGCTGTCCCGCCGCAGCGACCTGGACTTTTTGATTATTGACCCGGAGAAACGCCGGGATGTGGAAGAGCGGCGCAAGCTGCTCAACGAGGCGGACCTGGCTATTCTGTGTCTCCCGGAGGAGACGGCGGCCCAGGCGGTGGAGCTGGTGGATAACCCCAACACCCGCATCATCGATACCTCTCCAGCCCACCGTACTACGCCGGGCTGGGTGTACGGCTTTGCCGAACTGCTCCCCGGTCAGCGTCAGCGTATCCGCTTTTCCAAGCGGGTGGCAAACCCCGGGTGCCATGCCTCAGGCTTTCTCTCCACGGTAGCCCCGCTGGTACAGATGGGGATGCTGCCCCCGGACTATCCGGTGTCCTGTTTCTCGATTACCGGCTACTCGGGTGGGGGAAAGGACATGATCGCTGAGTTTGAGGATCCCAACCGGGATCCGGCTTTGGCGGCCCCGGCTCTCTATTCTCTGGAGCTGCGCCACAACCATCTCAATGAGATGCAGCATATCGCCGGGCTGGAGTATCCCCCGGTGTTTGTCCCCATTTTAAGCGACATGTACAGCGGTATGGCCACCTCGGTGACCCTGCAGAACCGGCTGCTGCGGGGAACGCCCACGGCCCAGGACATCTGTGAGATGCTCCAGAGCTACTACCAGGATCAAGCGCTGGTATCGGTGGCACCCTTTGGAACACAAGGCCCCCGGCTGGTATCCAACACCATGGCGAACACCGACCGGTTGGAGATCACCGTCTGCGGCCGGGAGGAGCAGACCCTGCTCACCGCCCGCTTTGACAACCTGGGCAAAGGGGTGGCTGCGGCGGCCATTCAAAATCTGAATCTGATGCTGGGTTTCCCGGAAACCACCGGCTTGAGGGTGGAGTGACCGGGCCCGGCTCATACATAAAGAGGGAGGAACTTATTATGGATGCAAATCTGGATCGTGCAAAAGTGCTTACCGAAGCCCTGCCTTACATCCAGCAGTATAATGGAAAGATAGTAGTTATCAACTGCGGCGGCGTACCCATGACCGACCCGGAACTGCGGGAGGCGGTGATGTCGGACATCATCATGCTGCGCCTGGTGGGTATCAAGGTGGTGCTGGTCCACGGCATCGGCCCTGAGGCCAAGGAGGCTCTGAAGGACGCTGGAATGGAGCTGCAGTACAAGGATGGCTATCCCTGTGTGAGCGACGACGCTTTGGACGTTGTGCAGCAGGTGCTGTGCGGCAAGGTGAACAAGGGCCTGGTATCCGCTCTGAATCAGAAGGGCGGCAAGGCCATTGGCCTGTGCGGCATCGACGGCGGCCTGCTCTCCGCCAAGACCATCAGCCCCTCCTACGGCCGCACCGGCGAGGTGGTGAAGGTAGATGTGACGATGGTGAACAGCTTCCTGAATCAGGGCTATATCCCCGTCATCGCTACTGTGGCTCAGGGAGCGGACGGTCTGGCTAACGTTTATTCTGTCAGCGCCAATGTGGCGGCTGCCAAGCTGGCAGTGGCTCTGGGTGCGGAGAAGCTCATCCAGCTCACTGACAAGGAGTCTATGCTGCAGAATCCCGATGCTCCCAGCGCCCCCATGCCCGAGCTGCATCTGTCCAAGGTGCCCGCTCTGATCCGCTCCGGAGCCATCTCTCAGATCATGGTGCACAAGGTGAACTGCAGTGTGGAGGCGGTGCGTTCCGGCGTCAAGTCCGCCACCTTCCTGGACGGCACCGTACCTCACGCCATTCTGCTGGAGCTGCTGTCCGACGAGGGCATCGGCACCATGCTGACCCACTGATTTTCGCTGGAGAGGGGAATAGACGATGAAAAAAGACCTGTTGAAGCTGCTGGACCTGACCGGCGAGGAGATCCTGAAGATCCTGGACACCGCCGACCAGCTGAAATTTAGCCAGAAGCATGGTATTGCTCACGATAAGCTCAAGGGTAAGACCTTGGCCATGATTTTTGAGAAGAACTCCACCCGTACCCGTGTCTCCTTTGAGACCGGCATGTACCAGCTGGGCGGTCACGCCCTGTTTCTCTCCAGCAAGGAGAGCCAGATCGGCCGGGGCGAGCCGGTAGAGGACACCGCCCGGGTGCTGCTGCGCTACTGCGACGGCATCATGATCCGTACCTTTGCCCAGGAGGAAGTGGAGACCCTGGCGGCCCACGCCAATATCCCTGTCATCAACGGCCTGACCGACTTCTGCCATCCCTGCCAGGTGCTGGCCGACCTGATGACCGTCCGGGAGCATAAGACGGTGCTGGAAGGGCTGAAGATGTGCTACATCGGCGACGGCAACAACATGGCCAACTCCCTGATCGTGGGTGGCCTGAAGACCGGCATGGAAGTGGCAGTGGCCTGCCCCGAGGGCTACGATCCCCATCCCGATGTGCTGGCTTTTGCCAAGAGCGACCCCAACTTTAAGTTTACCCTCTGCCGCGATCCCAAGCAGGCCGCTGTGGGCGCTGACGTGGTGTTCACCGATGTGTGGGCCTCCATGGGCCAGGAGGAGGAGAAGGCCATCCGTGAGAAGGCCTTTGTGGGCTATCAGGTGAACAAGGAGCTGATGGCTCTTACCAACCCCGGCTGCATGGTGCAGCACTGCCTGCCCGCCCACCGGGGTGAGGAGATCACTGCCGACGTGTTTGAAGAGCACGCGGAGGAAATCTTTGACGAGGCGGAGAACCGCCTGCACGCTCAGAAGGCAGTTATGTACCTGCTTATGGGCGGCGAGGACTAAGTTTTTCTTTGGGGGAACATGTGCTTTTTGGGTGCCTGTTCCCCCAAAAAAGAAAAAATGAAAAAATTGAAAAAAGATGTTGACAGAAGGGAAAACATCTGGTATTATATCGTTGTTGTCCGTTGCAGGACATACCACTTGGGGGTATAGCTCAGCTGGGAGCGCCAGCAACCGCATGTGACGACCCCTCAACGCGAGGAAATGACAATTTAATCAAAACCCCGGAAACTCAGTAAAATCAAGGGTTTCCGGTTATATGGGGGTATAGCTCAGCTGGGAGAGCGCTTGAATGGCATTCAAGAGGTCAGCGGTTCGATCCCGCTTATCTCCACCAAAACAATAACTCACACAGTCAGTGCTGTGTGAGTTATTGTTTTATCCAAGAAGAATATGAGGACGAACACTCAGTTAAAAGATGTGTTCCTAAGCCCGTGCAAAAAATGCACGGGCTTTTTTTATTTTCAATGAAGTAGCAAGATTGGAGGTTTACAGTGGGGAGTAAATTTTTTGAGGAACTATCCCGGTGTCTCGGAAAGGAGCAAATTGAATCCCTTAGCAAAGAGGACAGGCGGCTGGAGATTTTTCTCCATGGACAGCCTGTCCTTTCTGTTTCTCCTGGGAACGAAGTATTTATGCTTCCGTCCGGGAGCAAGAATCCAGAGGCCAACGAGCTGTATCACAGGGTCGCCATTGCAGCCGACAGAGTATTTGAATATGTGGAGGCTATGGAAAACACCCCCCTGCTCCGTGCTCGTGGTCTTGACAATAAGTTTCATCTGCTTGCGGATTTCGGCGGGGCTGTGCTGGCGGGCAGAGAGCGAGGCACCGGCCGGGGCTATGAGTTCGTTACATGGATCTGGGATTATGAAAGGGTCGGCGTCAGCCATGGGCACTATTATGAGGATGATTTTGCAGGAGCCAAACGGGACTTCGCTGTCCGCTCTGGTCTGATCCCCAAAGCCAGTCTCTTCTCCAATGAGGAGTTGACAGAGATTTATCGTGCAACGGATCATCTGT